>Ga0208898_1001625_pt1 | contig 14559 bp, 31 predicted proteins | sample VirMetDEL_Mar_4_FD_184513 | JGI IMG/M metagenome (GOLD analysis project Ga0208898, IMG submission 184513) | Aqueous microbial communities from the Delaware River and Bay under freshwater to marine salinity gradient to study organic matter... | ecosystem: Environmental > Aquatic > Marine >...
CCTATTAAATTTTTTTAATATATCTTTAGGTAATAATTTCCTTAATTGGTACTCCTCATTGCGTTTGCTTTTCAATAAGGGATCTTTGCCAATTTTTCTCATTGACATAAATTCCGTATCTGAATAACTAACTACTTCATTAAGCATAACAATACCTACTATATAGGACACTCATTTTTAATTGTCATAGTTCGGATTGCTCTAATTCATTTAAAATATTGGGGTTTATAAGAAGTGGACTAACTGAATTTTTGGAAAATTTTAGAACAGAGTCATAAAAAGATTTAAAATTTTTGCAGGAAAATCCAAGTTTAATATTTTTGGATCTTGCAGTCGAATAGATTAATTTTGATATTTGATAAAGAGAGGAGTCTGGATTTCTTTCCCAGAGCAGTTGAATTGCTTGAATTGTAATAATTTTTTTTTCGTGAAGTTTCTTCATTTGGTAGTTTTTTGGTAGTTTTCAAAAACACAACGCCCAAATATACTACATCTACAAAGAAAAGTCAAATTACTACGGATCAGAAGGATTGGGGTTCGAATCCCTACGGGTGTACTAAAGTAAGTCTTTTAAATATACAGTAATTACTTATTGTTATTAGAGTTAGTAAGATTATAATTAATTCCTATATATATCAATTAAAAGTATTACGTGGCTATATGAGGAGTATGTGTTGAAAAATAATGGTAGTTTTTTGGTAGTTTTTTTATTCTTCATTTGATGGAAGAATTTTTATGTTGTTTCTTATTTCGTTTAACTCTGAAATTTCTTGAGAATAATAGTGATTTATTGTTGTTTGTATGTTTGTGTGTCTAATTAATTTTTGTGCTATGTATGGAGAAACTCCACTTTTTACAACTTGAGTGGCAAAATATTTTCTAAATGCGTGTAACTTTACATTCTTTTTAATACCAAATTTATTCATAGTGTCTGTTAAGACTTTTGTTATGTATCGCAGACTGCCGATATTATAATCAAATAAATATTCTTTATTTTTATATCTAAATTCTTTTTGCTTGATCATTAAATTAATTATATCAATTGCTTCTTGAGGCAATGGTATTGTCTGGCTAATATCTTTTCTTATTTTATTTGGGATTGTTAATGACATATTTACAATATCAATATCTGAAAATTTTATCTCAAGAGTTTCTTTACCTCTTGTCCCAACTAAAGTCATAAATTTTAATACATAAAATACTTTTTTGTTTGCCTTTTCTAAATATTCTAAAATTTGGATGATTTCTTGGTCATTAAAAGTTTCTATTGGCTTTTTTAATTCTTTTAACTTATATTTTTTATAATTAAATGTATTGATGTATTCTTCACTAAATAACCAATTTAAAAAAGTTCCAATGGATCTAATTAAAATATTTTTACTTGTTGGGCTTAATCTTAAATTATCTAAATTCTTAACAATTTGTTGTTCAATCAAATATATTTCTTTGTTATTGTAAATTACTTTATCAGTAATTTTATGATTGTTTGGGAGTAATTTGTTAAAAGCATAAATATATGATTGTATTGTTTTTTTTTGAAGTTGTTTATTTTCTTCACAATGTTTTATATACCTATTAAATAATTTATATAGATCAATATTTACTTCTTTTTCATTAAGCCCAGTTTCGTGTTCATATTCAATTTTTTTTAACTTTTCAGCTAAATATTTTCTGTTAAATTTTGTGTCGTCAAGCCCAGTTGAATGAGCTTTATTATTCAAGTAGGGAGATTTGTAATATAACATTTTTCTCCCTGAACTTGTTGCTTGGCTAAATATTGATCCTTTATAATTTTTTTTCATATTATAATATTTCCCTAATTATATTTTATAGTGTGCCTCTTTCAAATCTATATCCATCTACATATATCCCAGTTAGCCCTTTATTCACTCCAAATGTTAAAACTACTGAAATATTCTCATTTTGATAACTATAAATTTTTAAATCTTTAATGCTATTTATAGGTTTATCAGTATTGTATAAAATTGAATAACCAAAAAATTCTTTATCAATTATTAGATCAACTTTATATCCATCAGTTCCTTGTTTGCAATAAACATAAAACATTTGATAATTTACACCATCCTCAATAAGATTAATTTCATATATTTTGTCGCCTTTTTGCAACATATTATTATATTCATCAGGGGTGCTAAAATCCAAATCATAATTTGTATATTTTACATCTAAAATTAATGACTCTTCATAGTCATATAATTTAAAATTTTGGTCATTGTTTGGGAAATATTTGTATGTTTTTTCTCCATCATCTTCTGAACAAGAAAATAGCAGGAAAAATACTAAGAAAAATGAAAACTTTTTCATAAAACACCTCTGAAATTTTATTAAAATTTTGTTAAATCATTGTTAAATATATAGTTAATACCATTATGTAAGTAGGGGTAAGATGTGTAAGATAGGGGTAATATCAAAACTAATCTTACACACTACTTAAATACTTGTATTATCAATGTATTATAAGAAAGTGTGTAAGATGTGTGTAAGAAAAACTCCTTAACCTTTTTTCTCAGTATATATATAGTATATATATAGTATATATATTATATTATTATACCACTATATAGTATTTTACTTACTTACTTACACCAACGCTTGTAAACCTATAAAAAAGAACAGTTTGCGAGGGGGTAAGATGGAAAAATCATCTTACCCCTATCTTACATCTTACACCACTATTTTTTTGCTTTCCATTTTGATTCAAATAGAGATCCAATTGCAAAAACATCTTCAAATCTTTTCTCCTCAAACAGATCATTCAAATCTAAATTTTTGACGTTTTTTAAATAATAAATGAAATTCAAACTTAAATTTAAGTTTGAAACTCTATTCATAAATTGTTCTTTATCAATTCCAAAAGTATTTTTAAATTCTTCATCCTCAAAGGCAGAATCAATGACTTTTGCAAAATGTATATAAAGAGTTATATTTAATGGAGAATCTTCATAAAATTTAGTATTAACATCATAATTAACACTATCTTCTCTCAAAACTCTTAATTTATTTAAGTCATTATTTAATAATTCATTTTCAGTAACATTAAATAATTTACATAAAATATCTACTTGATCAGCCCCAATTCTTTTTATACCCCCATTCAAATATAATGTGAAAGTTGCAGGACTTATTCCAATATTTTTTGCAACTTCATATTTTTTAAAATTATTTATTTTTATTAAATAATCTAAATTCTTGATAAAAAATGGAGTTATGTTTTTATATTCAACATCTCTCATAACAACCCCTAAAAAAATTTATAAAATCTAAAAATAATATTTGGAAATAAATATTATTATTTTTAATATTGCCAAAGTTGATTTAACAAATCTAAAAAAATAAAGTATAGTAAAAATAATTCAGCAATATACTCACTATACTAAAATATCGACAATTTGTTCCACAAACTTAAATAATTTTATGGAAAATACAAAATACCAAAAAGAAACAATGAAATATTTTGCAGATCAGGAGATAAAAAATTTCTTGAGAACAAGTGAAATAATTACGCCTCACGAAGCCAGTCAAATTTTGAGAATTGAGAAAGCCAAAGTTATGGAATTAATAAATTTGGGAGTTATAAAAGCAGTAAAATCGACTAAAGGAGTTAAAATATACAAAAAATCTGTATCAGAGTTTATTGCTAAAATTTTTGATTCTAATTACCCAAATAATTTTAATGATGATAGAGTAACAATAATCTTTAAACCTTTTTATTGATATGAAAATACTTTATAAAAAAAGAATACTACCAGAAATATTTGAGCAGTTTGGGAAAACTGAAACTTATGAGTATCTAAAAATATTTCAGGAATTACTAAATAATTTTAATAAACAAATAAATGAGAGGAAAAATTAATGACTAACGAGCAAAAAAACCAGCAAATCCTACAAATAATAATCAATCAATTTTTGCAATTATTTGAGATATTACTTCTTGACTTTGATTGGTCCGAAAAATTAAATGAATATAGGAAAAAAGTTACTGAATTAAGGATGCAAAAATTGGGTGATCCTACCAATTCTCAATTAGATGTAATGATCAATAGAGTAGAATTATTAATTAAAGTTCTTGAATACATTGTTGATTTAAAAAAATGAAAAGATTTCCAATAGGTACTATTGTTGTTCCAAAATCAGACTGCCGAGAGCTTGATAATAATTATTTATTAAAACCTCAAAGATATTTAGTGAAAGGGTACAAAAAACTATATGATGAATATTGCCCTAAAATATCACTATTAGACTATCAAGACGTGGAACTGGGAATTGAATATTTAGTTCCAAACGATAAAATATATAAAATATAACTCAACTACTGGGGGGAAAGTTGCCTTTAGAATACTCATATAATCCAAGATATGTTGATAAAGATTTATCAAAAATATCTTATGGGTGGAAGAACAATCAATCAGATATTACAGAATTAATAGAATTAATTGAGCAAGGAGTTGGCTATTGTGGTGGAATTATTATTGATGAGAATAATAAAAAGCCCTCAAAAGCCAACATTAAATATTCTGAATTATTATGCCTTGATTTTGACAATGAAAGTGGTCATTATTTCAGCATTGAAGATGCAATAAATGATAATTTTATTAAAAAATATGGCTTATTGCTTCATCCAACAATTAGAAATACTGAATCAACAAATAGATTTAGAGTAATATTTCAATTAGATCAGAAATTATCTCAAAATGATTATGAAATAATTGCAGAATATTTAATAAAAAGATATGAAAGTGATCCAGCTTGTAAGGATTTCAGCAAAGTTTACGCAGGAAATTCCAAAGCCAAAGTTATAAAATTAGGTGGAGAGTTAATTAATACTCAAGAATTTATTGAGTTAGCAAAAAATAACTACGAGAATGAATATCAAAATCTTAAAGGATCTGGATTAACTGAAATTGAAATTTCAATGGCAGAGGAGATGTTATCAAAAATTCCTCAAAAGATGTCTTATGAATACTGGTATGCAGTCTGTAAAGATTTACTTGATTACTTCGGTCAAGCTCAAGCAATAAGATTAATTAACAATTGGAGTCCTTGCCTTGATCAAACTGGGAAAAATATTACTGAAAATTGGATAAAATCAATTAGAGAAAATAGGATTGATTTTCCGAAAACACTTTACTCGGTGGCAAGAAATAATGGATGGCAACATAAAAGTTTTATTTTGCCTCCAAAACAGACAAAAGAGGGCAAAGCTCCAGCACAACAAACTAATAAAATACCAAAAAATACATATACCTTACTTGTTTGTGAGGATTATTTAAAAAATATTGGGGAATTTAGGTGGAATGTAGTACGATTAAAAGTTGAATTTAAAGCTAAAGGTACAAATATATTTGTTCCATTGAATGATCGACACTTAAATACATTTGCCTCTGAAATATTAAAATTAAATCTTGAAATAAATCAAATAAGTGGGAATATATTATTTCAAATACTTTATTCAAATTTTGCTCCTGAATATGATCCATTTATTGCTTATTTCGATTCACTTCCAGAATGGGATGGTATTGATAGAATAAGAGAAGTTTCGCAATGTTTACCAGTTAATGAATATGACGAGATGACTAAAATTGATTATTTAACAAGGTGGCTTGTTGGTATGTATGCACAATCAACATTAAGAGGGCAAAATCACTTATGTTTTTCACTTGTTGGAGAGCAGGGGATTGGGAAAGACACTTTTTTCAAAAATTTACTCCCAAATTTCTTGTTAGATTACTATGTAACTAAAATTATTGATCCAACTAATCCAGATGATATAAGAATTGTATGTTCAAATTTTCTTGTAATGATTTCAGAATTAGAATCTTTCTCAAAAAAAGATATGGGATTGACAAAACAAATGCTCACTTCGGAGGAATTTCAATTAAGATTACCTTATGATAGAATTATCCAAACTTTAAAAAGAAGAAGCTCTTTTTGTGGTGCAGTAAATAGAGCAGAATTTTTAAATGATCCAACTGGATCAAGAAGATTTTTAGTTTTGGATATAATTGGGAAAATTGATTATGAAAATGTTGGAGAAATTAACAAAGAACAATTATATTCTCAAATAAAATATTTGTTTGATCAAGGATTTCAATATTGGTATTCAGATGAAGAAATTACAGATCTTAATAAAAGAAATCAGCAATATAATATATCAAGTCCAATCGAAGAATTAATTGATGAATACTTTGCTCCAGCTAAAAAAGATGAATCAAGTGCTTTATTTTGGAGTTCAACTCAAATATCAATGTATATTTTGAATAAAGTACAATCAAAAATTAACATCTCTCCAATACATTTGGGCAGAAACCTTCAAAATCTTGGATTTATTAAGACTACCAACAATCACAGATATGGATATTGGGTAAAATTAAAACAAGATTTTGGCATTGAACAAGAAAATTCTAAATTTTTTAGCAAAAACTAAAAAAATTTACTAAAAAAATTTTGCAATTCTGAAACTTTTTTAGTAATTTTGTGTATTACTAACAACAAACAAACATTTTTATACAACAAACAAAGTTGTAATAACTATAAAAAAGCAACATTATGGCAACTAAAAAAGAAATAAAAGAATTTATTACAGAAAACATAGACTACCATCAGGTAATTCCTATGTTGATCAAAGCAGTTGGATATAGTTATGCTCAATATTCAAGAGAAATAGGTAAATCATCAAGATATATTGATACTAAATTGAATAAGCCAGATGTTCCTCCTTTAAAATTAAATGATTTTAAAAGATTTCAATTATTTTTTGAAAAAAAATTTCCAGATACAACATTTGAAGATTGGGTATATAGTCAAGTCATCAATAATGATAAGACTTGGAATAAGAACAAGTTGCTAATGGAAAATTTGAAGATGAAAAAAGAAATTGCCTTGTTAAACATAAAAATATCAGAGTTAGAGTCCCCCCAAATAAACTCTAATGATGATGCAACTCAAGGGGAGAGAGTTCCCTCCCCTCAAGAGTTGGTAATAAATGGAGATGAAGAATGAAGAACAAATTAGATATTTTAGTTGGTGGAATTATATTTCTATTTGGAATTGGTGCAAGTGTTTTTATTGTGGCTTGTGTTAAATCTATTGTTGGAGAATTGTAAATGTCGAATTTATCAATGTTACGACAAGTTGGATCATCTGCACACGCTTTGGAAAAAAGAGCCGATTATGATTTTTATGCTACCGAGCCAAAAGCAACTGAACTTTTACTTGAAGTGGAAAAATTCAATAAAAAAGTGTGGGAGTGTGCTTGTGGGAATGGTCATATATCAGAGGTTTTATTTAATAATGGATATGAAGTAAAAAGTACGGATCTAATCGTTAGAGATTATCCTTGTCAGCAGTTTGATTTTCTGGGATTGACAAATGTAAAACTTTGGGATGGAGATATAATCACAAATCCACCTTATAAATTAAGTACAGAATTTGTTTACAAAGCTATGAATATTTTGCAAGATGGTAGTAAACTTGCAATGTTTTTACCTATCCAATTTCTTGAAAGTAAAACAAGAAAAGAATTATTTAAGCAGTTTCCACCTACAAAATTATATGTTAGTTCGAGTAGATTAGTTTGTGCAAGGAATGGAGAGTTTGAAAAATATTTAACTGCAGTAAAATGTTATGCTTGGTTTATTTGGCAACAAGGTTATTCTGGACCTACAATTATAAAATGGATAAACTAATTGCTTACTTATAATCAAATATTAGCAAATAGGATCAAAGTTATTGATATTAATATTAATATGAATATCAAGAAATTAACTGAATTATTGATTCCAGATTACCGAAAAAAAGCTAAAGAAATTGAAAATACAGATATTGAGGTATTGAAAAGATATAAAAGATTTCTTGAGTTAAGTGGGATTGATTATGACAAATTAAGATCTATGAGCAGGAAAGAGCCAATTATAAATTGTCGTAAAATTATCTATATGGATCTATTTTATAGAGGTTATACAAAAGTAGCAATTGCAAATATTTTTGGGAAACATTGGACGACTGTTGTCTATATGACTAAAAATTTTGATCCTAAATATAACTTAACTCTCAAAAGATCATTTGAATTATTTATTAAATTATATCCAGATTCGGCTCTGGCAAATCTTTATCGAACTTCTTTTACAGATAAACTTCAAAACAATCCAGAGCCGTATTTTACTCAAGAATTTAAAATGGATCAAACAAAATTAGAGGGATAAGAATGACAATATTATTATTAATTATAATTGCAATAATGATCTTCCAAATTATTATAAATTACAAAGCTCAAAAAAGAATGGAATTTTTAGAGAAAATGCTACATTTTTATAAAGGGAAATATGAAGAATCAAGAAAATAACGAATTGCTTGGCGTAGAATCAATTTTTCTTGTGCAACTTGGGGATTTTGTTCGAGTAGAGCAAGAAATCGAAGTAGAGGGCAAAAAACACACAAAATTAGGCAAACCTTACGAGATTAGATATTACAATATTCAAAATTTTATTAATGCAGTCCAGTCAGGACGAAAATTTGTAAAGGTGGAAAAATGATAAATAACAATGAATTTATTAACTTTAATGAAGCTGAACAAAATGCTTGGGTTGATATGGTAGAAAAATATTCAACAATCATCAAAGATTTGGAAAAAAAAGTTAAAGAAAAAAATACAATAATTAATAATTATCAGGAATATCAACTCCAACAAATTAAAGAGAATGAATTAAAGCAACAAAGACTTGAGAAGATCAAATATAGTGCTATTGGATCAATCACAAGTGGAATAATTTATATGATTATAGAATTTATAAGAGGTTAAAATGACATTTGAAATAATATCAGCAGTTTTATTAATATTACTAATTTTTCATATAATTTATTCAAACAAAATCAGGGATAAATTAATTGAAGATAATAAAGAAATATCAATTAACTATTTAGACGCAAAAAGAGAATTAAGCAAATATGTATCTTACTATGAGTCTATGAAACACAATTCAGAAAATCCAAAAATAACTGGATTAGACTTTATGGAATATTACAAAGAAGATCTGGGAAAATATAAAGCAAGTCCTACGTTTTGGATAAAAATAGCAGAGCCAAATACTCCAAAAGAAGAAGCATATTCAATTTATTTGAAAAACCATAGAGAAATTGATAAAAACTTTGATTATATGGATGGCTTATTAAAATCAGGAGATGGTGGCTGGAGATGATCAGTAATTTTATAAAAGCTCTTTATTCTCATATCAAAGCAGGATCAAAGCAAGTTGATCCAGAAATATTGAAAGAACGACGAGAAATTTGTAATAAGTGCGAACATAATGATTTTAACCCATTATTAAGACAAAAATGTGAGCTATGTGGCTGTAAAATATCTTTAAAAACTAAATGGGCAGATCAGAGTTGCCCTATTCAAAGGTGGTAAATATGTATGATATTCATAAAAAGATGAAAGAATTATCATCAGAAGTAGAAAATAAATTAAAAATAGTTTATGGTGCAGAGTTATTGCCTCCAATACTTTTATTTTGGTATAACGATAATCAAATTTATAATTATGATGAGCAAATAATTTACTTTTATGTACCTGATGAATACAAAGCAAGTGGTATGTATGATCTATTTTTACAAGAATTACTATATGTTACAAAGCCCTATGAAAAAGATTTCAAGATATACTATACAACAGATGAAGACTCTTTGAAGTGGCTGGAAGAATATGCAGGTGCATTTTGGGAATCAGATGTTATACCAATTTCAAAGGAAATTAAATATTATGATATTACACAGAAATAAAGAAAACACACAAGAAGCCCTTGAGAGCCAGTTAGATGAGCTAATTGTCGAAAGAGTGGCAATATTAAGCGATGACACTCAAGCAGATGAAGAAAAACATACGCACTATTGCCGAGTAATCCTCACAGAATTTGGGCAGTTCAAAGGATTGAAAGCAATTCAATTGTATATGATCTATAATAATTTGAATAAGGTGGAAGTATAAAACAAAATGACAAATCAGCAATTCAATAAAATATTAGATTGTGTAAAGTGTGGAATAAGTATTCCAATAGCTATGAGAAGATTATATGGAATTAAACCAAATAGACCAAAACTATTCAAAAATCAATATAGGGAATTACAATTAATTCTATTTTTATTTAACAAATATCGAGAAGGAAAACATATAATTGATTACGACATAATTGAGTATATTAATGGAAAAGAGTTTGTGGAAATAAATAAACATCAGGTACTACCTTATCCACCAAGAAAAAAGCCCAAATCTCAAGAATTAGATTATCATTATTAACTAAACAAGGAATAAAAATGAATAACTATGAAAAAATATCGAAACAAATAAAAGAAGAACATAAAAATTCAGAAAGTGAATATGTATATAACGATTTTGAATATCAAATCCATCAATTACGATCTAAATTTGAGGATGGAGATTATAATTTTATTGCATATATAGATGTTTCTCTTGATTTTAAAAATGACTTTGTATTAGGAGAATTAAAATTTTACAATTTATCAAAGGCAATAAGGATTGAATATAATTATCTTGTTGAAACGATTAATATTTATCAAGATGATAAAAATACGCAAGAAATAATGATTTTAGCAGATAGAATTATATATATACCTAAAATATATCGACAAATAATAGATTTAGGAATAAAGCCAGTTTTAACATTAGAGCTATCAGAGTATAAAGAATTTATGGAATATAAAGAAAAAGCCCTCGAATGAGGCACAATTATAAACTAAACAAAGAGCAAGAAAATGGAGATTAAATCAATAAATACTCGTGAATTTAAAGCAAAATTCAATCTATTAGAAAATGTACCTTACGCAGTTACAAGCCATAGAAAAATAGTAGGATTTTATACACCAATTGATATTATAGTTGAAGATTATAAACTTATACTGGAAACAATAGGGAATGATCCAATATTAATAGAATTACAAAAACATTTTCCAATATTAAAATTAAAATTCACAGAATCATTAAAAAGTTCAATTGTAGAAAAAATGGTAAAAGAATTGGAAACTAAATATGGGAAAAAACTACCAAAAGAATTATTAAAAAAAGCCCTCGAATGAGGGCTTATTTATAATCAGTTTTATAGAATCCAGATCCTTTGAATACTGGAGTAGAACAACTCACAATCGGTAACATTTTTCCACCACACTCACAATCAAAAATTTGCTTTTTCTTTTGCAAAATTTCCTCTTTTCTTGAGCATTTTTTACATTTATATTCAAATATTGGCATAATCAATCCTCAACATTATCTTGAAAATATTTTCTGCGAATTTCCCAAACTTCTTCATTAATACTATCCTCTGGATAGGGGAGAATTGCATCAGCATCGCCACAATCAACATATCCATTAAAATACCCTAATTCAAAAAAAACTTTCTCTCGCCTCGTAATTGGCTCTAATTTTGAGTATCTTAAAAATTTATTATCTTCAAATATATGATTTAAATTCATTTTATTTCCAAATATTAAAATTAGTATTTTTTGCTTTTTCAGTGAAATGATCAATCAAATCTCCACTTAAACTTTTTGCTAAAGTCCCAAAAGAATCAATAACTTGATTTTTTGCTTTTATTGTGTTTTCAGAAACTTTAATGTTTCTCAAAGATTTTTCAAAACTTAATTTCTCTTTTTCGGCTAATTCTTTGAGTTTTTTGTCTTTAGCTTCTTCAATTTCCAAACATTTTTCCTCTTGAATTTCTTTTTCAATAGGATCATTAAATTTGTCAGGATGATTTTCAATTTTTAATTTTTTAGCCAATTCAAAGACTTCTTCGGCAGTTTTGCATTTATCAAACCAATTCATATTACTTTTTCCGTATAGGTATTAAATTCTCGGAGTGGCTTATCGCCTAAATATCTATTTTTTTTAAAACTTGCTCTTGTAAAATCTTGTTCCTTTTTCAACCAAACTGCTATATCTGGATTATGCTCCCACATAGTCGGACCTTGCATTTTTTCCTTTTTTGACTTGGTATAGTGAAGAACTACAATAAAACTTTCAGGACGAGTTTTCAAATATTCGTATATTTCGATATGCTTATTAGTGGAAACACCTGCTAACATTGAAACAGAATCAATCACAACATATTTATAATTATTTTGATTTAAAATTTGATCCAGCTCTTGAATAAAATTAGCACCAACTTCATCAATTATATCAATATATTTCATTTTGGTAGGGGAGATTTTCATAGTTCGGCATTTCTGTTGGATAGTTTTGCCACGACGTAATGGCTCTTCAATATTGACATATAAAGCCCTATCTCCAACTTTATTTCTTGAGTTTTTGCCACACAATTTTGACATCATTTTAAGTAAGAATGAAGATTTCCCAGCAAACGCCTCCCCAGAAATTGACATCATAAATGGATCATCATAGGGTAACATCCCAAACCATTTTCGGTATTCAGGATGCAAAGGAGTAGGCAAAGATTTTTCGTTTCTTTCAGTATATAAATTGTGTGTTTTCAAATTGTCTGTTTGTATAATTTAATTACAAATATTAACAAAAATACTAAAAAATTTTAATAATTACAAAAATAATTTGGTACATATAAAATAATTTTGTAATTTTGTAAGTGAAGATATATAGTTAGTAGCATATTTCTTTACTTGAATTTTTGAGTACTGCATACACTCTTTTCCACTTACCGATAGGTATGCAAGTGTTAATTCACAATGAGAGTTCAACTCATAGATAAAACAATACATAAAAGCCCTCAATCGAGGGCTTATTTATTTTATATTTCCTATTAAATAGCCAATTCCAAAAGCTCCAGATCCAATTCCAATATCAACCCAAAATGAGTGATGATGTTTGTCGCAAGGGATATAAAGAATTTTTTGTTCAATTGGTATTTCATAAACAGATCTTCTCAAATAAATAGGGGAGAATACATCAGTAACTTTGTCAAATTCCAAATATAAAGTATCATTTGATTTTGGAAAAATAGTGTCAAGAATAGCAATTTGCTTGACTTTTAAGCTCTCTAATTTAGCATAAAGCCCTGAAATACTATCCACCAATAAATTTATTTTAGTACTATCCTCAAAATTTTCACTAACAATTTTGGTAGTTGAGTGGTACTCGTGGATAGTGTCGTTTGGAACTATTATTGGCAATATCAAAGTGTCTGTATCTTCAATATATTCCACACCAGTAGTCATTTTAGCATATTGATAGCCACCATAAGCCGACAATAAAAATACTATCAGAATTAATGTTAAAAATCCTATGAGAGTGTTTAGATTCAACGTAATCCCCACTTCCCAGTTTTTTTATTCCATATTGTAAAATTTATAGGTATATTATCTGGATCTATTTTAGGACCTTTCCTTTTAAGTTTTTCAAACTCTCCCATTGTAAATTCACTATTTACACCTACTGAAAAACCTTCATCCTCATCCACAAACTTTGTGTACCATTCTTTATAATCATCGTAATAAACATTACCAGCAACTATTAATCTTTGATTATCATAAACTTTTGGATAATATGACTTTGTAATACCTTTTTTTAATTTTATAATATCTCCTTGTTTTAACCCACCAAATTGATTTGAAGTAAATATTGGCATTTTAGGTTCTTTTACTATATCAACATTACTAACATTTTCTTTTTTGAGAAATTCCTTTTTTTTCTTATTTGCCTCAATTTTCGTGTTAAGATTAGTTTCAATTATTTTATAACCATTACTATTAAAACCTTTTACAATATAATTATAGTTATCATTATTTTTTCCATCACTCAATCCAGTAGTCTTTTTCACTCTTGCTTGAGCTTTTTTACTTGTTGCAAGATAGACTGCTCCACCAATTGCACCAATTCCTAATAATATTTTTGCATCCATAATTTTACCTTAAATAATTATTTCTATAATGATCAATGTTAAAAATCCTATGAGAGTGTTGAAATTCAATTTTTAACCTACAATGTTTGCTAATTTTCTTTGAATACTTTTAACTTTATTTTTAGGAGATAAACTCATTAAATCTTTATTAATATCATTATAAAAACTTACTGAAATTTTATTATTTCCATCACTTAATCCAGCAGTCTTTTTCACTTTAGCTTGAGCTTTTTTACTTGTTGCAAGATAGACTGCTCCACCAATTGCACCAATTCCTAATAATGTTTTTGCATCCATAATTTTACCTTAAAATTTACCTTTTAAAAATTGATTCCAAACTAAATAACCAGCAACAAGCCCAGTAGCAACCTTAATACCAGTTCCAAGACTTGCCAAATTAAATGAGCCGATTGTTTTATCTCCACCTAATTCTTCCACGTGGATAAAAGCATCTATTTGATCAAGACTTCTCCATCCAAAATTTACAGAGTCGCCAAAATTACCCTCAATCGTATTAATTTTACTACCCTCAACGTAATTTGTGAAACCGACGTGTCCAGTTCCTTTTGTTCCACCTCTTTTTCCCCAATCAATAAAAAAAACTGCCCCTTGAGTAGCAATTTTATTGACTGCAATATTAGATTTTTTTGCATTTGCT
>Ga0208898_1001627_pt1 | contig 14553 bp, 18 predicted proteins | sample VirMetDEL_Mar_4_FD_184513 | JGI IMG/M metagenome (GOLD analysis project Ga0208898, IMG submission 184513) | Aqueous microbial communities from the Delaware River and Bay under freshwater to marine salinity gradient to study organic matter... | ecosystem: Environmental > Aquatic > Marine >...
AATAGTGTACGTTATGACGCGGACGGGCTAGGCGCAGGGTGTCGCGGTGATGCTAAGCAAATAAACAAACAATATCACACTGGCGAGCAGATACTTTTTCAAGCTTTTAGAGGCAGCGGCGCGGTTATAAACCCAAAGCAAGATCCGTTTGGCGCTGGTGTTGATGGGCCTAAAGGTCGCAAAAATGAAGACTATTTTACAAACTACAAAGCACAATGCTGGTGGGCTTTGCGGCGTAGATTCCAAGTAACTCATCGAGCAGTAGCAGAGGGTGTTAATTGTTCAGAATCTGATATAATATCTTTAAGTAGTAAGCTTTGTGATAGCAACGGTAAAAACCTTTTAACTAAGCTTATCGCTGAATTATCGCAACCAACCTACGATGTGAATAGCGTAGGAAAGATTTTAATAGAAAAGGCGCCCGACTCGACAAAGTCTCCGAACTTAGCCGATGCGGTTATGATGGCCTTTGCACCAGCTCGAGCGGGAGGGTTTTTTTGTGCTTAATAAAATTAAAAAAGTGTTTAGCAAGTCAGTTGAAGTAGCAGAAGAAAAGATACCAACTGTTAAAGAAAAAAAATCTATTTATGACCAGCCGCAGACTAACTGGATAAGCAAAAAGGCATTGAATCAAAGCGAATATGACGCAGCAATGGAGCGAACTTTTTTAGTAGACCCAATTGTTAAACAAAGCCATGATGTTGGCGTCATGGACGCAGCAGTAAACGAGGGGCAACCCTACTCACTAAAATTGCAAAGCCAGGGAGATTCAACTTTGCCACCTGGGCAGTTGGGCTGGTATGCAAGTTTTGGGTTCATTGGATATAACGCTTGCGCTATTTTGTCTCAACATTGGCTAGTTGATAAAGCTTGTACCGTGCCAGCTAAGGACGTTGTACGCAATTGGTTTGATATTACAGTCAATGACGGTTTTGAGGTTGATGAAAAAATATTAAACGAGCTATGCGAACAAGATGAACGTTATCATTTACCAAAAAAAGTAACGGAGTTTGTTCGAAAAGGCCGCGTGTTTGGGTATAGGCTGGCTTATTTTAAAGTAGATAGCGACGACCCTAATTATTATGAGTTGCCTTTTAACATCGACGCAGTAAAGCCCGGCTCTTACCGTGGAATTGTACAGATTGACCCGTATTGGGTAATCGGGCAACTTGACAGCGAAGCACAAGGGGATCCAGCTTCTCTTAACTTTTACGAGCCGACCTGGTGGCAAGTTGGCGCTTTACGCATTCACAAAAGTCATTGTGTTATATTTAGAACTTGCGATTTGCCGGACGTGTTAAAGCCAACCTACCAGTTTGGTGGTGTGCCAGTGCCTCAGATGATAGCATCGCGCATTTATGCAGCCGAGCGCTTAGCAGATGAAGCGCCAGCGCTCGCATTAACAAAGCGGACAGATATTTACAAGGTAGACTCAGCTCAAGCTATAGCTCAGGGCGTTAACTTTTACGACAAAATTAATGATTGGATTTATAACCGGTCGAACTTTGGAATTAAAATAGTCGACAAAGAAAGCGAAGACGTAGTCACAAACGATACATCGCTTGACGGATTAAAAGATAACATAATGACACAATATCAGCTTTGTTGTTCAGTTGCAGATGTGCCAGCGGTGAAGCTACTAGGTGTGTCACCTACTGGGCTGAACTCGACTGGCGAAGGCGAAGAGGCTATTTATCATGAACTGATAGCAGGTTTACAAGCTGGAGCAGTTACAGATCTTGTTAACCGACACCACGACTTAGTAATTAAGTCAGTCATAATGCCTAAGTTTAATATTGCTAGTTTTGATACTACGATTAATTGGCGGCCACTTGATGAGATGACATCAAAAGAAAAAGCAGAGACTAATCAGCTCAAAGCTCAAACAGATGTATTGCTTAGCCAAGCTGGCGCGATAGATGGCGCAGATATTAGAAAGCGCATCATAACCGATGAGGATAGCGGTTATAACGGCATCGATGAGGAATTGCCAGACGATATTTTTGAGGACGAGGAAGACCTTAAAAGCGTATCAGTGCAAAAGGTAAGTGCTGAAGATGGCAGAGACATTTAACGATAAAAAGCAGGTTCTAACTGCTTATGAAATCCAACAAAATCAAAAGGAAAAGGTGTTGAAAGACAGTGCAATACATGGGAAGTAAAAATAGAATAGCGAAACATATTCTTCCAATCATGCTTGCGGAAAGAAGCCCAGATCAATTATGGGTGGAGCCCTTTGTTGGCGGCGCAAATATAATTGATAAGGTTGACGGTAAAAGGATTGGAAACGACATTCATAAACATTTGATAGCCTTACATAAAGCCCTACAGAATGGATGGATACCACCAACGGAAGTAAACAAGGAAATGTATTATGCTGTAAAGAACAACCAAGAAGACTACAGTGACGAACTTATAGGCTTTATAGGTTTTTTGTGTAGTTTCGGTGGTAAATGGTGGAATGGGTATGCCGCTAACAATAGCGGCGTTAATTACGCTGACCGAGGTAGCAGGATGTTAGTGAAGCAAGCTAAAAACTTTGAGGGTATTGAATTTTTATTCGGTAGCTATTTAGACATGAAAATACCCGCCAATAGCATTATTTACTGTGACCCACCTTATGAAGGTACAACAGCGTATAAAGACACTGTTAACTATGTTGAATTTTGGCAATGGTGCAGAGATAAAACAAACGAAGGACACAAAGTCTTTGTTAGCGAATACAATGCACCTGGTGACTTTGAATGTGTTAAAGTCGTAGAACACAAAACCCAACTTAACAAAAACATCAAATACAAAAGAGTTGAAAAATTGTTTAGGTTTAAAGAATAAGGATGATGAATATAATGGAATTTAAAAAGCACGTTAAAGGCAGGCGCTTAGCTTACAACGCTGGAATACAGGCTTGGTATAAGCGCGAGCTAAAAAAATTAGTCAGGCGCATGGGAAAAGAAGTCAGTAATGAAGTTTTACGGCTTTTTCGTTCTAATTTAGCTAAAGACTACCGCGAGCAGCAAAAGCAAATTGCTACGATGGATGCAAGTTTAGCTAGTCAAGCTCGAATATTAATGAATAAGTTGAAAGACAAATACACGGCTTTGTTTGACGATAAAGCGCCTTTTTTAGCTAAAGAACTAGTAAGCAGATCCGAAAAACAAAGCAGAAACAGTCTGAAAGATAGCTTTGAGGGCCTTATTAATGAGTATACATTAAGCCCCAATTATTTACCGGCAGGTGTTAAAGAGGTAGCTAAAAGCACTATTGCTGAAAATGTATCGCTTATAACAACCATACCAGAGGAATACTTTAAAAACATAACCGGCGCAGTGATGCGCTCTATAACAACTGGGTATGGAGTGAGTGAACTTAAAAATTATTTATCTAAGTTTTACGGTCAAAGCTCAAGAAAAGCAAAAAATGTAGCGTTAGATCAAACGCGCAAAGCGTACAATAACATTAATAAACAAAGGATGATGGCTGCTGGCTTAAATTCGTTTGAATGGATACACAGCGGAGGGGGCTTAAAGCCAAGACAAGAGCATATTGAGTTAAGCGGTAAAATCTTTAGCTTTGATGATTTGCCGGTCATTGTGCCGGACACAGGTGAGAAGGGCATACCTGGACAGGCTATTAATTGCGGGTGTACAATGAGACCAGTTTATGTTTTTCCGGAGGGGGAGCAATGAGCGCAAGAAAAATTGACACAAACGGATGGATTGAAATAAAAGGAAATCCAATATCAAAAGCCGGAGTTTTTCAATATCACGGCTCACAATTGCCGGCCTTTTTAGGTTTAGAGCAAGATAAAATGTACAATGTATACAGACCCAAAGAAGAATTAGAAAGTAAAGAGGCGCAAGATTCTTTCAAGCTTTTGCCGTGGACTGATGACCACCCGGACCGCTTGCTAGGTTCAACTGATGAGGGTTTAGTGCCAGCAGAAGCAAAAGGCGTGCACGGTGTAACTGGTGAGGAAATTTTTGTAGACGGTGATTTTTTAAAATGTAATTTAAAAGTTTTTTCCCAAGAATTAGCCGATCAAATAAATTCAGGGAAAAAGGATTTATCCATTGGGTATAAAGCTGATTACATTTTGGATAGAGGTGTGTATAATGGTACTGCCTATGATTTAGTGCAAACTAATCTACGAGGCAATCATATTTCGTTAGTTGATGAGGGGCGATCAGGCCGTGAAGTCAGCGTACTTGATAACAAAGGTGGAGGGGTAGTTGATATGAAAGAAGAAAAAGACATCATGGCGCATGATGAAGATCAGGCGCAAGATGGATTGACTCTAGAAATGCTAGCTTCAGAGATGAAAGCTATTAAAGAGGCACTAGCTAAGTTAATGGGCGTTGCAGAAGGATCAGCCGATGGCGACATGTGCGACATGGGCGAAAAAGCCGAAGCTAAAGACGAAGATGAGGAAGAAGTCGAAGTTGAAAAGCTAAGCGATTCAGACGAAAACGAAAAAGAATACATTGCTTCTGAAATTAAAGAAGATTTAGACGAAGATGCAGTCTTAGACGAAGATGAAGACAAAGACGCTGACAAAAAAGGCGCTATGGATTCAGCTAAGTTTAAAAAAGCAATTATGCAAGAAATCTCACAGCGTAACGAGTTGGCACAGCGCCTATCTAAACATATTGGGGTTTTTGATAGCTCAAGCATGACTTTGTCAGAAGTTGCTAAATACGGCGTTAAAAAACTTGGCTTATCTTGCAAAAAAGGTATGCACAGCGCTGTATTAGATGGTTATTTAGCAGGCCGTCGCGCTGCTGGTGTTGTTTCTAAGCCATCAATTGCAATGGACAAAGCTGTGAAGTCTAAGTCAATTGATCAGTATCTAAGAGGGGGTAAATAATGGCTTTTCAATCACAAATAAACATTCAACAAGGGTACGGCGTACCGGGTGACAAATACAGTGACTCACCTGTCCGAGCTGCTGCTTATTCGCTTAACTCTGCTAGCAATGACCTAAATATTGTAGGTCAAACAATGTATACAATCCCAAGCGGTTTGCAGGGTGTGGCTGCGGCTGGTAACGATACAGGTGTACCTGGCACCAATACTTTTGCTGGCCTTTTAGTTAATCCTAAGGTTTACGCTTCTCTTGGCACTCAGGCTGATGGTCCCTTAGCGCCTACTATGACTATTAAAAATAATAGCGTCGGAGAACTTGCAACCATGGGGCAATTTTTTGTTAGCTTGCCAGCTTTAGCTAATATCGGTGATTTAGTCATTTATGACAACCTTAGCGGCGCAATTGAAACAATACCACCAGGCACACCTTTGCCAGCCGGTTATAGTTTTGGTTTTGCAGAAGTTAAAGTGTTTATTGCTGATTCTGTTGGTGATGACGGCCGTTTTTTAGCTGTTATTGAGTTAACTCCAACTTTAGTAATTCCAGTATAAGGGGGAATAGAAAATGAGTTACACACAAGCAAGTCAAGTACATTCTAGCATCCCTGCCGGTGCTGGAAGTCTGAAAGATTTTAGTTTAGATGAATATCGCAGTTCTTACGGTCGCGGCTCTGCTGTTTTAGATCACGCTTGCGCTGATTTAAAAAGGCTAGGTATTGCTATTCAGCCACAGCAGATCAAAGAGTGGGCTGATAGCGTTGTAATGGATAGTGTACAACCTGGAGTTACTACTCCCAGCGTTGTTACCCCTTTGCAATTTTTGCAAGAGTTCTTGCCGGGTTTTGTCTATGTTATGACAGCAGCTCGTAAGATCGATGATTTTGTGGGTGTTTTAATTGCTGGTGACTGGCAAGACGAGCAGATTGTACGCGGTATTGTAGAACAAACCGGCTCAGCAGAGATTTACGGCGACACAACTAATCTAAGCTATTCAAGCTTCAACAACAACTGGAACACTTCGACAATTGTACGTTTCGAAGAAGGGCTTGAAGTTGGACAGCTAGAGCAAATGCGCGCAAGTGCACAAAACCTAGATGCAGCAGTACAGAAGCGCATTGGGGCTACTCGCTCACTTGAGATTAATCGTAACCTTGTTGGCTTTTTTGGTTTCAACGGCGGTTTAAATAATACTTACGGTTTTCTGAATGCGCCAGGTTTGCCTGCTTACTTACCAGCTCCGACAGGTAACTGGGCTGGCTCTACTTATCTTGAAATTGTGAACGACTTATTGTTTGCGTTTAATCAATTACAAACACAATCACAAGATAACGTTGACCCACGTAGTGTTGCGACCACTTTGGCTGTATCAACAAACACTGCCAGCTTCATTAGCCGTTCGACTGATTTCGGTTACAGTGTTGGAAAATGGTTAAGTGAAAACTATCCTAAGTGTCGCATTGTGTCTGCTCCACAGCTAAACAATGCTAACGGCGGGCAAAACGTATTTTATCTTTATGCAGATAAAATCGAAGACGAGTCAACCGACGGCGGTTTAACTTGGATTCAACCTGTACCAACTAAGTTTAGAGCGCTTGGCGTTCAGCAGTTAGTTAAGTCTTATAAAGAAGGCTACTCAAACGCTACTGCTGGTGTAATGTGTCAGCGTCCGACTTTGGTTGTACGTGTAACTGGTATCTAACTTATAGGTGTATAATGGGAAAATATTACGTTTATTCTACGATGTCTCAAGATGTTCGTTATTGTCAATATTCCAAGCAAGTGGGAGGGGGTGAGTTCACCCCTACCATTTTGAGGTCAGTAACTATTAAGGGCGGTTCAGGCGTTATCAACCGCAACTTAATAACCCCGCAAGGTGTTGTTACTCAGATTGATGAAGGCGAGTATAAGTTTTTAGAGGGCGGTGAGGGCCAAGCGCCAGATCGCACGTTTCAGGCTCACAAAAAAGCCGGTTTTGTTAAAGTTGAGAAGAAAAACTTCAAGGTCGAAAAAGTGGTAAAAGACTTAGAAGCTAGAGATAAGTCTTCTCAAAAAACAAAAGATGACTTTAAAAATAAAAAAGGCGAGTCTGAAGTGCATTCAGTCGGATAAATGTGAAGAGTCAGGGGGTCGAAAGTGGGGACACTAACGTTTAATGTAACACTGTTTCGCGAGCAGTTTCCCGCTTTCGCAAACCCCGTTGAGTACCCAGACGCACAATTGCAGATGTACTGGGATATGGCCGTTTGTTATGTTGATCCTGTTGAATTTTGTTATTTAACAGGCGACTGCTTGCAATTGGCCATTAACCAGATGACAGCACACCTAGCCGCTTTATACGGCTTAATTGCTGACGGGCAGAATCCCGGATTTATAAAAGACGCTAGCATTGATAAGGTGCATGTAAGCTTACAAGCACCACCGGACAGATCGCAGTGGGGAACTTGGTTAGCTTCGACACCCTACGGGCAAATGCTATGGGCACTGTTACAAGCTAAAGCGGTGGGCGGCTACTATGTTGGAGGCACACCAGAAACAGCAGCATTTAGAAAAGTTGGGGGCTATTATCAATGACCGTTGCCGTAAAGCGCGGAACTGGTGCTAAAAGGTTACAATCGGCACTAAACGACTTAGATCGACACACGCTCAAGGTAGGCTGGGTAGCTGGCAAACAATATCCAGGCACGCGAATGACGACCGCACAAGTTGCAGCTATTAGCGAGTTTGGTGCACCTGCTAAAAATATACCACCACGGCCAATTATCAGGCCGACTATTATTAAAGATCGCAATAAGTGGAGTAAGATAACCACTCAAGAAAGTAAAAACGTTATAAGCGGCAAAAGTACTGTAAAAAATTTTTATGAAGTACTTGGCAATTTTGCAAGTGGCGACATTAGAAAAATGATCACTACAATTAAAGCGCCACCGCTAAAGCCTGCTACTATTCGCGCAAGAGAGCGCACCTACACAAGAAAATCAAACAAAGCAGAAAGGCAGGCGCAAATTGCGCAACGCATGCAAAGCACAACCCTTGCTAAGCCTTTGGTTTTTACTAAAGTCTTATTAAATTCTTGTACTTATGAGGTGTCAAAAGCATGATACCTGGGCAGAATCTTCTTAAGATGGCTTTAACTGTTATTGCTAAACAAACAGTTACTTATTATAAATACGCTAGCCGTAGTTTAAATGACGTCGGGCAAGATGTTACTGTTTATGAGGCACCAGTACAGATAAAAGGAAGCTTGCAGCCTATCGAGCGTAAAATGTATGAAAAGTTTGGTCTTGATATGCAGAATGATTACGTTATTTTTTACGTGCCGCAAGATATATTAGACATAGAGCGAGATGTGTCGGGTGATCAAATAGAATATAATGGCAACCGCTACCAGTGCCAGAGCGACACTGAATGGTTTTCTCAAGATGGTTGGGATGCTATTCTATGTGTAAAAATAAGAAAGGTTGTCTAGCATGCTTGATAACGAATTAATAAAGTTGTTTTTACCAATTATACAAAACGGACTAGCTGCAGACTTTCCAGAAGTTGTTATCAAGCAAGCCTATCAACCGACACAACAAGGCATAAATACCGGGCCGACTGTTTATTTTTATAAAATAGGCGATAAGCGCTACGGCACTCACGAAATAACAGACGTTTGGAATGAAGGCGACCAAGAAGAAGTACACACGGAAAGCCAGCAATATGAGACAACTTTTCAGATATCAGCGTTAGTTTTACAAGACGTTAATAACACAAACTCTTATACAGCGTCGGACCTTGTCAATCGTGTTTCTTACATAATGCAAAGCGATGCAACGCTAGCGACCTTGTGGGCGCAGAATGTTGGTATTTTACGTGTAACCGATGTTTTAAACCCGTATTTTATGGACGACAGAGATCAATTTGAGGCTTCACCGTCGTTTACTTTTACTTTAACGCACTTACAGACTATATCAAATATAGTGCCTGTGGTAGAATTAAAAGAAGAAATAGTTGTTTCAATTTAGGGGGGATATTATGACTATTAGTTTTCAGCGCTACATTGATATAACATCATCTGTTGGCGCAACCGGTGGCGCAGTAGGTCGCCAATTTATTGGGCGGCTATTTACAACTAACGAATTATTGCCACCTAAAACATTAATACAATTTAACAATGCCGAGCAAGTGGGCGATTATTTTGGCACTAGCTCTGAAGAATACGCGCGCGCCGTGTTTTATTTTGGGTGGATTAGTAAGAACATCACAACCCCTCAAGCGATATCTTATGCACGCTGGGTGGATGTCGCTAGTCCTCCAATTATTTTCGGTGCCGTTAAAACTCAATCGTTAACGACTTATCAAGCAATTGCAGATGGTTCGCTAAGTATTACCATTGAGGGCGATACTCAAGATTTCACCGGTTTGGATTTTACAACAGCTCTAAGCTTAGCTGATGTGGCGCTAGTAATACAGAATGCCATTCAAGCAGTTGGTACCCCAGCCTGGGCGACCGCTACGGTTACTTGGGAAGCTACAGACGGTTATTTTAAGTTTGTAGGGGGTAATCCTGTACCGTCGACAATTAGCGTTGCTGAGGGCGTTGTAGGTACTCCAATTGCTGATACTTTAGGTTGGCTTATTGGCGCGACACTTAGCAATGGTGCAGCGGTAGAGACAATTACAGAGACATTAGAAGAGTCTTGGAACGCTTCTAACAACTTTGGAACTTTTCTATTTATTCCTAGCTTAACTTTGGATGAAATTATTGAAGCAGCACAATGGACAAGCCTACAAAACATTAGGGTAATGTACACGGTGCCCGTTGCTTTAGCTGATGCTGCAAGCTATCGCACAGCGCTTGCAAGTTATGACGGCGTAGAGATAACATTATCGGAAACAGCCGGAGAGTATCCCGAGCAAGCGCCGATGATGATTTTTGCTGCTACTAATTATGGGAGTGAAAACTCTGTTCAAAACTTTATGTTTCAACAATTTGATTTAACTCCAAGTGTATCAGATGATGCTACAGCCGACTTGTTAGACTCGCTATTGATAAACTACTATGGCGTAACGCAACAAGCAGGGCAGCAGATAGCCTTTTATCAAAGAGGCAAGCTACAGGGTCAACAAAACTCACCTAGCGATATTAATGTTTATGCTAATGAGATATGGCTTAAAGACTCAGCAGGTGTTGCTTTGATGAACTTGTTTTTAGCTTTTGCACAGATCCCAGCAAACGCAGCAGGTGCAACTCAATGTCAAACTGTTTTAACATCAGTGATTCAAAAAGCTTTGCTTAATGGTACCATTGAAGCAGGTAAAAACTTAACAGATTTGCAAAAGCTTTATATCGGACAAGTAACTAATGATCCAGATGCTTATCAACAAGTGCAAACTTTGGGCTATTGGTTAAATTGCGTAATAGAAACAACAACTGTCGGCTCTTCGGTCGAATATAAACTTGTCTATGTGTTGGTATACAGCAAAGACGACGTTATTCGCAAAGCCGAAGGCACTCATATTTTAATCTAGGGGAGGGTGTACAATGTCACTTAATATTGCAGGTTTTGGGAGTCGCGTTTATTTTATAGCGACAGGCACCTTTCCGGTTGGTTTTTTTGTCGAGTCTTTTGCTGATAACGTTAACCCGGTTGAGTTCGACGATATAGAAACAGCAGAACTGGTGATGGGCGTAAATGGTAATACCGCACGATTTAACAAGCCAGCTATTATCAACATGTCTGTTTCTGTATTGCCAACTAGTGCAGCGGATAAGTCGCTAAGCATTTTGTTGCAAGCTAACACAGTAGGGCAAAACAGCGTTCTAGCTAACGATGAGATAACAGCTAATGTTTATTATTCCAACGGTGAGTTTACACAGCTTAACGACGGTATCATTGTAGGCGGCAAACCCGGTTACACTATTAGCAGTGAAGGCCGGTTTGAAACAATGACTTATAAATTCCAATTTAGCGGATATTCTTTTGTATGATGTTACTTGAGCCAAAAAAAACAGAAATTGACGGCAAGACTTATATCTTGCATAAGTTTCCATGTATCGCGGGTAGGGAGATTATTTCAAAGTACCCGCTTTCTAGTGTGCCTAAGCTAGGTGATTATGCGACTAATGAAGAAGTCATGTTAAAGCTTATGAGCTATGTTTGTGCTATTTCTAAAAATAAAGACGGAAAAGTGCTAGAAGTTCAGCTTAATGATAAAATGTTAGTTGAGAATCATGTGCCAAGCTGGGAGACGCTAATCAAGATTGAAAAAGCGATGCTGGAGTACAACTGCTCTTTTTTGGAAGAAGGGCTAATCTCGAGTTTCTTGGGAGATTTAGTCCAGAATTTTCCACAGTGGATTTCAAAAATGTTGACGGGCTTGTTGGAGGGATTGTCGGAGCAGGAAAAGCTACGCTCCACGAACTCAGAACAATCTACACCTTAGAAGACGCTTTTGACATTTTAGAGATTATTCTAGTAACTCGTTATAACGAATACTTAGCAATGCAGCACGCGCAGAAAAAGAAAGGGGGCTAATATATGGCTGTCTTAGATACTTTTTATATACAGTTTAAAAGTCAAGGCGCTAAGTCTGTCAAAAAAGACGAAGATCAATTAGCACAATCAAGTAAACGCTTAGAGCGTAACTTAAGAGACGCTAACGCACAAGCTAACAACCTTGGCAATTCTTTTTTTGATTTAGGTAAACGACTAGCCGGCGCGCTTGCTGGTTTTGTTGCTGTTAACTCGCTTGTTTCTGATTTTAAAGGCGCCATAGAATACGCGCAAAACATAGACAAAGCTTCTCGCAGTTTGCAGGTTAATGCTGATGAGCTAGACATGTGGGGGAGCGCAGTTGAAAGAATAGGCGGCACAGCAGAAGGCTTTCAAAGTTCACTTAAAAACTTATCAGAACGATTATACGTATCCGGGCAAAATGCACTTAAGGTTTTGCCTAAGCTAGCTGATGCTCTTCAAAGAATGAACAGAACGCAAGCTTTACGTTACGGGCGCATGCTTGGGCTTGATGAGTATACCGTTCAGCTTTTAAGAAAAGGAAGCGGCGAAGTACAAAAAGCAATTGATCATCAAAAAGAATTAGGACTTGTTAGCAAGCACAATGCGGTAATTGTTCGCGAATATGGCATGGCTTGGCATGATTCCTCACAAGCTTTTAGAACGGCATTCTTAGAAGCCGCTGGACAAATACTTCCAGCTTTAACAAATGTTTTGAATAAATTTGCAAAGGTTGGTGAGTTTTTTGCAAAACATGCGAACCTAATAACCGGTGCACTACTTGGCATAGCCGGCGCAGCTATAGCAGTTGCAGCACCATTTATAATAGCTAATGCTGGCATTGTTGCTATAACTGCGAGCATTGGTGCATTAATCGGCGCTTTTGCGTTAGTTTATGACGATATTAAAAGTTTTCTTGAAGGCAATATTTCCGTGACTGGTGGGCTTGTTAAAGCATGGAAAGATGCAGGCGCATCGATTGAAGGTGTTTTCATGCAAATGTGGCAAGTTATCCAGGGAGTTTTTGCTCGTATTAAGCAGCTTTTTACAGGCCTTTTCGATGACATAGGCGCAGCAGTAACTAAAGTGACCGGTGTTTTTCATAAGATCAAAAATTTAGCACCGCATCGAATGAACGTCGGTGCAGATATGTCAATTGATGATTCGGCAGCTTATAAAACAGCACAAAAAAACGTTAATTTGTTAACTAACAATTCGTTATTAGCTGCACCCCCAGCACCTTATCTACAAAGCAACGGAGCAGGCAGTCAGTCAACAGCGGTAAATACGGGTGACATTACAATACAAACACAAGCGACTGATGCAGACGGTATAGCCGCAGCTTTTAAACAATCAATGGTTGATCAATTTAGACAGACAGTTAACACCTTTGATGATGGAGTTAGTATCTAATGGCGATCATATCTGATGATGTAAAAGTATTGGACGAAAACTTAACTGAAATTTTTACTAACGCTGAACTAATGCGCGCTACTATTCGCGAAGAATCGCGACCGATGGAGCACCCTATCGAAACAGGCGCAATAATTACAGATCATCGGGTTATTATGCCAGTTGAAATAAACTTATCGATACTTGTAGAGTATCAGTATGTTAAAGACGTTTATAATCAGATTAAGCAGATTTACAATGACGGTAAGTTTGTTATTGTACAGACGCGGTCAGCCGATTATCGCAATCAGTTTATTATGGCTTTACCGCATGAAGAATCAGCAGAGCGCGAGGGAGTTATTGTCATTGCGTTAAGGCTTAAAGAAGCACAAGTGGTTAGTTCACAGAGTTCAGATGTACAAGTTAATCCAAGCAACCCCTCAAACGAATCAACAGTTGACGCAGGCATAAAAGAGCCGCAAGAGCCCACAAACAGTTCAGCGTTATCTAACATTATTGGTTTCGGAGCATAACTATGATTGAAATAAACTTAGCACAAATACCCAATCAAAGTTTTAGCTTGCAACTTAACAATGTTTTTTATCAGATAACACTTAGATATGTTATCAATTTAATGACGTGTACTATTAAACGAGATGATAAAGTCGTTATAGAAAATGTAAGATGCGAGCCGAATCAACAGATTATACCTTATAATTATCTTGAGGATGGTAATTTTGCGTTTATAACAATTGATAATGAATACCCGATTTATACGCGCTTTAACGTCGATCAATTTTTAGTTTACGCTAGCGCAGAAGAGCTTGAGGTTTCACGTGGAACGGCTTGACCTTCGAGTTGTAAAGGTCACAATTGATATCAATGGCACCGCTACAACTTACGAAAATCTAGCGATAACAGCACAAGGCACTAAGTATGCTAACGCATTACAAAATGAGTGTACTGTTACTATTGCCAACTTAAAAAAAGAAACGCAAGACTACTTGTTAACTGAGACGTCACCTTTTAATCTTAATCAATCACCAAAGACAATAACTGTTGAAGCTGGGCGCCAGTCTTATGGCACAAAAGTAATTTTTCGCGGTAATATTATTAGATCATCACTAACACAGCCGCCAGACGTTACTATAAAACTTAATTGCCTTACCGGTAACTTTATCAAAGGAAATGTGCTAGCTAAAAGTCAGCCGTCAAACGTTCAACTATCAGTAGTATCTAAACAAATAGCACAGGACCTAAACACTGTTTTAAACTTTCAAGCAAGTGATAAAAACTTGTCTAACTTTAGCTTTAACGGTTCGAGCGCTAAGCAAGTTAATAATTTAGCTTTCGTTGGGGGTGTCAATGTTTTTGTTGACGACAACACGCTAGTTGTTAAAGACATGGGTGTGCCTCTGCAAAACGTAGAAACAGTCGTTAACGCAGGTACCGGAATGGTTGGAATTCCAGAAATAACTGAGCAGGGGGTTAGGGTTAAGTTTTTATTAGATGCTAATACGCGCGTAGGCGGATTAATAAAAGTTACAAGCACAGAAAATCCAAGCGTAAATGGCGATTATGTAGTTTACAAGTTAGCGTTTGACATAGCTAACCGAGACGAGCCATTTTATTATATAGCCGACGGAGCGCGCAGACGATGACGATAAACTACCCCAGCATTGATCCGGCTGATAATGACAGCCTAGTGGGCACGATAAACTTTGTTGTTAATAAGATTTTAAAAGATCAAGACGACATGTTGCCGGCTAAAGTAATAGCGGTAAAAGATGGCTTTGTTCAA
>Ga0208898_1001631_pt1 | contig 14549 bp, 29 predicted proteins | sample VirMetDEL_Mar_4_FD_184513 | JGI IMG/M metagenome (GOLD analysis project Ga0208898, IMG submission 184513) | Aqueous microbial communities from the Delaware River and Bay under freshwater to marine salinity gradient to study organic matter... | ecosystem: Environmental > Aquatic > Marine >...
TCCTACGGGGGCTTCGTTTAACAAGGTAGCTGCGTGTGCACTTGCAGGGCTTGTCTTGTAAAGGTAGCCTTTCGGTTTATAATATGATAAGGTGCCTATGACGTCTTGGGTAGCCTTATCGCCTTTTAGTAACCAGCTCCATGAACCGGTGGTCTTTTAAATGCCATCTCTTCGTATAAAGGATTAGTTTCCTCGCCACGAGAAGGGTCAAGCATTGAACCAGCTACACCAACCGTTTCGGATTGTGGTCCTCTTTCAACTCTAATAACTTGTTCAGTCATTGGAGTTGCCATAGGTTGGTATGCTTCTTCATCTTGTTGCATTAAACCACCAGTCTGTACTGGCTGTCTTTCATCTGCTTTCATTTCTGCTTCTTTCATCATCGCCATTAAGTTGTCAGCTCCGATTTCTTCTACAGCTTTTGCAGTAAAGACAAATTCTCCATCAGATAACCTTGCAGGTATACTGTCAGAGACTCCAGTTCCGGGTCCTTCAACAGGTCCAGAACCAGCAAATTCTTGAGCAACTCCTATGACTTTGTCAAAGACCATAGCTAGTTCCTCATCTTGTTCTAGTTTAGACATTAACAACTCTTCTTCTTCTGGTGTTAATGCCTCATTAATTATAAAATCTAAATAGTTATCTTCCATTTCAGAATCAGACTCCATAGGAGTTTCGGATTCCATTTCCATTTCTGATTCTTCATGTTCAGCACCGGGCATAACAGTTCCATCCGGCATTGTATGTGTTGGCATTTCTTGTTCTTCCATCATTGCCATATCATCTTGAAGGAGTGAACCGCCTTCTGCTTTTTGTTCTCTAGTTTTAAGAATTTTTTTTGCAAGTTGAACAAATCTTTCATCTTCTTCATCAGATGTATAAGGAATTTTATTACCACTACCACTTAAAATACTTGCAGTTCTTTCGGCAATATTACCAAGTTTTCTTACAACACCATCTTTTTCAACACGTTCTTCTGCAATTTGATCGTTTATTTCTTTAAGTTCATCTTTGGAAAGCATACTGTATAATTCTAAAAACTCTCCACCTTCGTTATAACCCATTCTCTCAACTACTTCAGGTGCTTCTTTACGTAAAGCTTCTATTCCGGGTCCACCCTCTTTGTAACCGTATCTGTTTTCGTCTTTATCTAACATCATTGTTTTGCCTTTCCTACATTAAAAGCACACCATTCAATAATTTTATAAAGCTTTCCTATAATTTGATCATCTTTAGGAGTTGGTGTTAAAGCACAAATAAGCGATGCTCCTGCAATAATAGATGGTACTAATGCAATCCATCTGTTTATGAGTTCTATAAATTCTAACATTATTCTTCTTCCTTTCTAGTTAAAGCTTCTTTTACTTTATCCGGCAACTGCTCTAGGCGTACCACTGAATTGATCTTCCCCTGCAACCGGAACATTTCCGATTCCGATGTTGCCACCGCCAGTGCCTGTAGGTCCAAGGTCTTGAGGCTGTACAGGTACTCCTGCAAGGCTTCCCATAGCTCCTTGTTGCCCACCAAGAGATTCAGTTTCCGGGCTAGTTGTTTGTCCAACATTTTGCATTCCTATAATTTGTGCCATCATTGCAGCTTCTTCAGGGTCGTTGAGTATTTCATCAGGGTCTAAATCCAAGCTGTAGGCAAGTTCACTAACAAGTTTAGAAATCTTAACAAACGGTGCAATAGCTGGACTTTGTGCAGTTTGTAAGAACATAGTAAGTCTTTGTGACCTAACTTCTTTCTGCATCAAGCTATTGGTTCCTGTAGCTTTAACTTCTAAATCGCCTTTAACGTCCAAGTTACCTTCAAAGAACTGCATGTTCCATTGAAAGAAAGACTCTCCTAATGGTCTTAATAAAAAGTCGTCAAGGTTTTTAACAACGGTTTTAATATTTAAACTGGAAGCTCCAAGTAACATGGACATACCAGAAGCAGTCCTTGTCATACTTTGAACACCAGTTTGCCCATGCGAATAGGATGGTATGCCGGTTTGTTCGTCTGCAAGTTGTCTAAACTTGTCAAACATCATCATATTCTCAGGTGCAGTGTTTGGAAACTTTAACCCGTGTATAGCTTGTCCGGGCATTCCAGCTTGTCTTCTAAAGATTTTGCCGGGATAGATTTCCATTGACTGTCCACCTACTAATGCTGATTCGTCTACATCAAATACTAGCGAACCAGCCATAGCTAAATTATCTACAGCCATTCTTGCATGACCGTTCATAATCTGCTGTGAATCATCCATGTTCTCAGCTACTCCAATACCAAAGAAGTTATATGGATTCTTTTCGTATGGAAAAGCGTGATAAGGTATTCTGTATGGAGTAAATGGATTAACTACTGCTCTAAGTAGTTTGTTACCACATATCCATGCATTGATTTGTACCTCATCTAAATCATCAATGTCTTCGTCTAATTCAATACCAACTTCTCTAGCGTACTCAGCATCCATGATACCCCAGTACTCAATCACTTCAAAGTTGCTTTCGTATTCATCAACTCTAGAATCATCACGGAGTTGAGATTCAAAATCTTTTTCTTCGTAGTTTGGACCTTCTAACAAACATTCACGAATAGCATCTTCGTCAAAGTAAGGCATATTTCGCAACTGTCTAAGTTGGCTTTTGTTCATTTTATGTCTATGAACTACGTATTCACATTCTTCAATGCTAGTTGCTGATGGGTCAGGATAAAAATCCCAGCAGCTTACAAATTCTATTCTAGGTACTCTAACTTCTAAAGGACTATAAACTCTGTTACCGTCTTCGTCTGTATCCCACTTGTTAAGTTTTTTGTTAAAGTTAAAAGGACCTTTGACAATCCCTGTACCAAGTAGTGATGCTTCTAATAAAGCATTTCGTATTTCTGAAGAACCATGTGACTCTTCTATTTGGTCATGAATAAGTTTTTCCATTCTCCTTGCTGCACGTTGAGCAGGAGATAAATCAAACTTCTGTGGGTCAGGACTAAATCCTTCTTGAAGCATTCCAGCTTTTTCAGCCTTTTGCTCAAGCGAGTCTTCAAATAAACCACGATTAAACGTAGCACCGGGTTTTAATACTCTACCATCACCCTCATATCCTACATCGTAAGGATTGTCAATTCTGTTACCAATATCATCCGGTATTTCCATACCACCCATTGGTGTTTCAAGTCCAAGTTTTCCTTGGTCTAAATGAGCTTGACCAAACTCACCTTCAGGTATTTTTGTTTCTTCAATTCCAATTGGAAACTTACCTGTACCAAAGATAACATCCACTAATTGTCCGAAGGCAGCAAGGACTTTAGTCTTAGTTATCTTTACAAAGATTCTTGATTTTTCAGAATCTCTAAACTTAATTGATTTATTATAAAGACCTCTGTAGTTTTCATAAGCCCTTAACCATCTTCTTTCGTCAAGATTTCTTGCATCTTCAGCTTGGTAGAATCTTGATTGAATAATTCCAACAAGATTTTGTTTTTGATCTAATTCTAATGATAAAGTTTTACCAGCTTCGCCTTCAACTTCTTCGTAAAGATTGTTAGCGTTTAAAAATGTGTTATCTTTGTCTGCCATATATTACTAGTAACCAAATGTAGAATCAATAGGCTGGTATATATCCTGTTTGATTCTTAACATCCTATCGTGAGGATGATCTAACCTAGGTCTGCTCATGACTAAATATCTTAATGCATCATAAGCATGATCTGGCGAATGAGTATCCACATCTTCTGGATTACTCTTCGACAGTGGTAGTCCTTGCAATTCTTTTATAAGGTTCGTGCACGTATTAAAAATTTGCAACCTTGGTCTACCTGTTCTTTCGTCAGGTCTTAAATACTCATGTATTTGAACTTTACCAGCTACACGGTTCTTATCAGCTCTGCGAAGTTTATGTCCTTTTAACATTAACATTTCACCAATAGTCGGACCAGTATAACCAGTCCTTGCCCATGCTGCTGTATCTAATACACCAGTAATAGACTTGACTTCGTCAGCTTCCATATCGTTCAAAGTGTCTCCGAGCACTTCACCTGTAAGACCTTTTCTGTATAATTCTCTATATATAATGAGGGTCTTATCTTCAGGGTCTATAGCTCCCCAGAGACAACAAGATTCAGAAGCATAACCATAGTCAATACCTTTTGTTCTTTCCCACCATGTTGGCATTGCAAAAGGTGGTATGACATGTATTGACGTGTCAAACTCTGCGAAAGCTGCTCCTTCATTTATTTCCCAGTTACCTTCAAGCAGTTGTTTTCTTTGTACTGCCGGTAACGAAAGAAGCATCCTTTCATATTCACCGTCTTCAGCAAGAAATGGATTGTCCTGTAATCTTGCTGGGATGAACTTTCTTGTCAGTCCATCTGAGCCTTTAAAAGTTTTATTCTCTTCATGAGGCTCTATGTATCTTTTCTTAACCCAGTGTGCACCCACGCCACCGGGGTTGGCGGTGCATCTTAAATACGTTGGAAGTTCTGGATTCGTAGTTCTAAGACGTGAAGCTAAATAGTTCCAACCAAACTCGGTTGGTAAATGTGTTATTTCATCAAAGCCAATCCAACTGTATGCTTGTCCTTGATAACGGTACACATCCGCATCACGTTCTAAGAATCCAAACTCGATCTTAGCACCGCTTGGAAACTGCCAAAGCTTTTCAACTTCTTTGAACTTAGCACCCTTAAAAGCTTTAGGGTATAGTTCACGAGATTTATCTATAAGCTCTCGCAGTTCCGGCATTGACCTTCTTAATATCAAAGCTCTATGCTCTGGGAAGTGACAATACCTTAGTGGGTCTATGAGCATCGCAAAGCTCTTTCCTCCACCTGCTGCTCCTCCGTAAAGTACATCTTTTTCAGAAGCAGCTAAGAAATCTGTCTGAGGTCCTTCGTTAGGCATAAACGCCACGTAAGAACCTGTATTGTCTAAATGTTGTTGTATCTGATCAGGAAGCTTTTTAGTTTCTGATTCAGTTAAAACATTAGACGTTAAAACCTTTTCTTCTTCTTTAAGTTCTTTTTGAACTCTTGCTAAACTTCGTGTTAGCTTTTTAACTTTCTGATTTTTCTTTGTAAGTTTCTTTTTAGCCTGTAAAGCTAATTTAAAATCTGAAAGTTCACTGTTCTTTGGTCTTCCCGGTTTTAATTTAGGACTACCATCTTTCTTTAGTATATAGCTCCCATCAGGATTTGTCAAGTACTTTTCAGAATTTTTATCCGAATCTTCCATATAGTTTGTCTACGTATTTCTTTAATCCGGGTCTTGACATCTTTCTACCAGTTTCAGCTTCAAGCCAGTCTACGCCAACTCCAAGACTTATTTCACCATGAAAGATTGCCTCAGATACTTCTTTTAAAATAGCTAACTCTTCTTCAATTGGTTTTAAATAACCTTCAAAGTCTTCATCGGTTTCATAGCCAAATGGTATGGTTGATGAAGTTCTGCGTATATAGTCGTCTGGTATAAACATCATTTTACTTTTCTAAATGCTTTAGTTTTCTTTGCAATAGTTTTAGGTTGCTTAACAAATTGTTTACCTTGCTTGGTTCCTTCTCGTTTAGCTTTGGTAGTAGCTGCATACTCTGAAGCACTTAAAGCTTTAATAGCTTTTTCAGGTAAGTAACGTTCTCCAGTCTCTGAAGATTTTTTACCAGACTTGGTTCTCCACTTTTGTTTTGTCCAAGCTTTAAGACTTTTTTGACTTTTTGCTAGTGTCATTTTTTTTATTTTTCCATGTTAGACATTTTTTTAAAAGCTTTTGATAAGCTTTCTTAGCTTTGTCCATTATATCATTTAATCCAAAAAACATTTTATTTATAGCCTCCTCCGGCATCTTTGTATTCTTTTGCTAATAGCTGGGCTTTTCGAGCAGACCATTGACCGGGTTTACCACCACGAGAACCAGCTTTAATCTTTTCGAAAAGCCTCTTACGCATACTTGGCTTGGTGTAATTACCAGCCTCGTTAACTTTAGATTTAGATTTAGTTTTGGTTGTCGTTGTTTTTGTTGGCATTGTTAAATATTTTATCCCAGTTATCTCGATATTGTTGTGTATAGAATCCGGGTCTAGGATTAGCACCTTTACCCGAATCTGATTTCTTGTAGACGTGGTTACGAAACGCTACAGGTCTTTCATCTGAACCTATGGCTTTACCCATTACCACTTAACCTTATCAGCCCAGTAAGCTGCTGACATCTTTCCTTTCTTAATGTTAGAAGCATGACGAGCTTTAAAAGACTTTCTACGTGCTGCATAGCTTGAAGACTCTCCAGCTTTCTTTGGAGAACCACTCACGCCTTGTTGACCAAACCTAATTGTTTTAACCTTATCGCCTTCCTTTGCAACAACTACATGGCTCTTGGTAGGATGGCTTGGTGTACGCTTTGGTTTGTTGTAGCCGGATACTCCAGCTCGTTCTAGTCTACTATCTTTTTTCATTTTAATGTATAGTCCGTTTATCTTTTAAAGGTATAACATTTCCGTGAGTATTGTCGTTAGTATCCACATAGATACTATCCAACTCACCCACAACAATAAGACCATTCTTTGCTGCTGCTTCGTCTGCTTTTTCAAACGTTTCAGCGATAATATTAGGTCCTGCAAACGTAGTCCCATACGCATCAAACTCAGTCAGAAATATCTTCATAGTCCGCATCGTCTATATCTAGTGGAGCTTTATCTGGCATAAGAAAGATTCCACCGGAGCTTACGTTATGGTTGACGTCTACTCTATCAACTTTAGCAACTCCTACTCTATCAAGGAGAGTCTGGGCTGCTGAAAGTTTGTTATTAGCCTGTATCACAGGTTTCTTTGATTCCATAATTTCAATGATCTTAAATGCTGCTTTAGGGGCAGAGTTTGCTAAGATCTCTTGAGTCAATTCAAGTATCTCAGACTTTAAAGTCTTTACAACATGATGATAGTGGCTTTGATAACCTGCTAACTCAGCAGCTTTCCGTGCATCACCACCAGTATCTACTAAGTGGTCTAGGAAAGCTTTTTGCATGTCAGTAAGTTCTCTTTTGGTTTGAGTCTTATCAATTGATGGAAGTATTGCCATATGCTTTATTATAGTGATCAGATGAGAACTTGTCAAGTTTTTTAAAGTCTTTAAAGTTTTTTATCGTACCTATTGACAAAACTCAATTTCAACTGTATAATAACATTATGGTCCCCCGGGGTCAAATAGTACATATATCTCCCCCCAAAACTTATGAAGAAACTGCAAGAACAGCTAGAACTTTTATGTCTTATCTTTCTGTTTTCTACAACAGTATTAGCTGTCATTTAAAATATCTATAAAGGCTTTGAAGTATTCCTACTATATAGCCCGACTGTAAACTAGATAGTCCTATATCTGGTTAATGCCTAAAACCCTGTAAAATGTATAAACATGCCATAGATATATAGGGTAGAGGGTATGGTCTCCTGCCTCCCCCTGTCGTTTAAGAATACCAAGTAATACCATAGAGAGTAGACTTTACAGACTTCCAAGTTCTGAGAGTTTCTTATTCTCTACCTTGAGGTGTATCTTTCTATCTAGACTTTATGAGACTTTAAAGTCTTAGCTGAAACTCAATAGCTTTTCTCAAGGTAGTTGTGTTCTTCATTAGAACTTGGAAGTCCTTACAAGCATACCTATCATGGCTTCTTACGCTTTATTAATTATCTTATCGTGTCTTTGAACTTTAAGAACCTCTGCTGTATGCTTGTAAGTTGCAGAGATTGTGTAAGCTTTGAAGCTAGGTTATATCAATGTAGTTTCATATTGACTCCAAGAGTTAATGGAACTTTAAAGTCTCTGCAACTGTAAAGTCTTCCATGCGTTCAAAGTCTTCAGCATTGGTTCGATTCCTTTCCACTAACGAAATGTAGGAGAGTGTTGCAACATTTTGTAGAAACTGTGTAAATGCTGTGTTTCACTCCTAGCTGAAGTATCATATATGTTCTCCAAATCTAGTTTACAAGAACATAAAGTCTTTAAAGTATCAAATGTTTTAAACTTTTTACTTCACAAGCTCGTAAAAACTTTAAAAACTTTTCTGCGAAAACTCAAGCATTTGACACTTTCAATCCTTCATGTTCTAATTATAAGTATTATTTTGGAGAACATTATGATACTAATCAGCTACTCAAACAACGAAACACTAGAATTTACTACAGTTTCTTCTGCAATGTCTTACACTCTCGACATGTTCGTAAGTGGAATCGTTGCACTAGGAATCAGAAGCAGCAATGCCTCTGACTTTAAACACCTGCAAGACTACATTGCAGGACTTTATAATTCCATTCAACACTAAGGAGTAAATATGGAAACTACATTTGATATAAATAGCTTTGACAAAGCAACACAATCTAAACCTGCTACTTACAATCAGTGCAGAGGTTTATCTTTAAAGTTTGCAAAGACTGGCGATAAGATAGACTGGAAGCTTCAGAAGCAGATTCTAGGTTGCTTGTATGGACTTACCAAGAGAGAAGAACACTTCCTATCTTTCAAGAAAGCTAATGAGTTATTCTCTAAAAAGTCTCTTCCTAAAGTCTATCTAGATTCGATAGCTCTTTACCTCAAAGAGAATAGTTAAACTCTCTAGAACTCTCCAGTTCTTTCAAGTTCTGGAGAGTTTTTTTATGTATTTTGGTATTCTTTTCACTCCTTTTATAATCATACTTCGTATGGCTTTTTAATTTTAGTTAGTCGACCATACCTAAGAAGTAAATTAAGTAAGTAGAAGTAATCCTAACACCTTTTAAGCTTAAATTTAGTGCAGTAAGTTGAGGGAAATTTATCTAAGTATACTTTAAAATTAAAAAAATAGCAACAAAATTCTTAAAATGTTTCTAAATTGTCACTTAAAAGACACAAAATGTTTCTAAAATTTAACTTAAAAGTTTCAATAGCCCTATTTAAATTTATATATTTTAAGTATTAAATGCTTGACATTTCCTTGCCGATCATGGTATATTTTTAGGCATCTGAGCCACAGGGCTTGGATCATTTTATTAAGGAGATAGTATGGTAAATCAATCATTTACATCATTTGAAAAAGCTAAAGAGTATGTCAAAGAACTTGGATATACTTTAAAACATTCTCATACTTTTAAAGAGGATAGATCTTTTATATTCAAGCACAAACATTCTAGAAAGCATCTGTATCTAAGATCAACTTGGCAGTATCTTGACAATAGTTCTTTAGATATGGGAACTGTTTGGACTTTACAAAAGATATAATTTAAACATTAAATGCTTGACAGGGTTGCCAAAGCCTGATATACTTTTCAGGTCTTTGGCGACAAAGAACTTTAAAATCTTTATAAACCTAAGGAGATATTATGAGATTTAATTATGAAAAAAGAGATCATTTAGATATTGTAGACTTTATTACTTCTACTCTTGAACTTCAAGAAGAAACCTATAAAGCTGAAAGAGATTTAGAAGATGAATATGTTGAAGCATTTTTTAATAATAAATCTACTAAAGCTAAAGTAGAAACTCAAATGGATTTACTAGAAGATAAATATGAAGATGAAGGATATGTTCCTAGTCTATACAGTCTTTAAGATTTAATAGGCTTGACAGCACCGACAGAGATCGGTATACTTGTCGGGTTGATGGCAACACACAGTTTGGATAAGCATTAAAAGAGCCTACATAGATATAGGACATAATGATTAACTTGCTTATCAAGGGATATGGAGAAACACCAGCGTAAAGTAAATTTAAAGATAACCTGCATGAAACTCCCCCGAACTATACAGACATCATTGCGATTGTATATGTAAATTCCCACTTTCACTATTTGGTGGGTACAAACTAAATAGTATTTTTATTAACTAGTCCAACAGGACTAACCATATAATTATTAAGGAGATAGATATGGCAAAGATAACCTTTAGAGGCTATAACAAAATGGCGTATACCAACAATGGTAGCGTATCAACAGGTGCTATTGAGTATGCACCATACACTATACAACAAGCTTGGAAAAGAGCTAGTAAGTTAGGTGTATGTATACTCAGAGCAAGACAAAGTAAATCAAGAACTGAGATTACATCAGGAGCTACTTTCAAGGGCTTCCATGATGGAGTATTCTCTTTCTACATACCAAAGACTAATCCTACTCTTGAGCCATACTTCAAGCGTAAGGTAGACTTAGGTGCTGATAACAAAGGTATGCAAGTTATGGAAGTTGCTACCAATGTAGATGTGCAAGAGCTTAACCAAGCACTTGATAGACTTGAAAAGCATTTGAATGGTGGTATATTTACTAGACTGTTCACAGCTGTTAGATCAGTTTTTGCTTAGTAAGTTTTGTAAGGTATTCCAGTAAGCGATTAGTACAGGAAGGAATTTAAATGTGTTCCTGTTGGATGGGTTTACAAGCATCCTATAAACACCGCCTTACAATTTTGACAGAGTAGTCCATACATAGTATCGGCTGAGTTGTCAACACTCACCAGTCCCTAGCGTGTGAGTATAAAGCTTAGAGTAGGGAGTAGTTGGCAGGTCTGCTTAAAAAACTGCCACTTTAATAGGAGATAGATATGTATTTTGATACAATGACCAAGATAGCATTCGGTGGATTGCTAATAACTTTACTATATTTTTGGAGTACACTATGATTATGTTAGATACGCCTGAGCAAATACAGATGGCTAAATACTTGACTATGAGGGCAGGATTACAGCTAGAAGTAAAAGGTATGCGATTGACAAGAGGATTATCTTGTTATAAAATTATCAAAGATACCTTTGGCTTGAAAGGTAATAAACAAAAAGTCTTAGATCAATTTGAAGACTTACTTAGAGAAGCAGGAGTAAACATATGAGTATAGGAACAATGCCAACCATATATCAATTAGTAGATGAAGTATGTGCAAGAGACTTTCCAGTCCTTGCCATGCTTACAGAAGCACAATACAATGACTTTGTCAATAGAATATATGATGATGTTATGCTTGGTGATAATCCTCAAGAAATTACTGAGGATAAACTGTTTGATTACATACAAGAAATGATTGCCCAAGCTATTAGCGATTGGCTTTTACAAGGAGAAAGATAATGATATTGATTAATTTTGAAATACAAGACGGAGAATACGAATACAGAGATTGGGATTACGATACCAATTTTTCTAAAGCTGATTACGACAATGGCAAGGTAAAAGACTTTGATCTTTTACAAAATATGTATGGCGTAGAAGAAGATGACCTTGATGATAATAATAGTTATTGGATTAGGGATAGGTTGGTATCAGTTTATAGTGTTCAAGATATCGACCAAGCAACACTAGATATTTTAAGGAGATATGTATAATGCCTAACTATGCATTGCTATCACAAGGTAGCACCAAGATAAACAAGAGTAATACTATTCAAGACGAATACTTTAGTAGAATACTTTACCTTGCACCTGATACTTTAGCTGATGGTAAGCGAACAGTCTGCCCTTATGCTAAGATTGCCAAGTGTAATGAAGCCTGTCTTAACTCAGCAGGTATGGGAGTATTCTCTAATGTACAACAGGCTAGGATTAAAAAGACTTTGATGTTTCTTAATGAGACAGAAAAGTTTTTTGACTTGCTCATTAAAGATATTGATAAGTTTGTCAAAGAATGTGAGAAGCTAGGTAAGAAACCTGCACTAAGATTGAATGGCACTAGCGATATTCAATGGGAGACTATCTATGTTGAAGACTTCAAGACTATCTTTGAAATGTATCCGAACATTCAGTTCTATGACTACACCAAGATACCTACTAGAAAAGTATCTCATATAACTAACTACCACTTGACTTGGAGTTATAGCCAAGCCAATGACAAGTATGCTAGTCTGTTTGAAAAAGTACCATACAACAAAGCTGTAGTATTCTTTGATGCTTTACCTAGCATGTTCAAAGGTCTTAGAGTTATTGATGGCGACAAGCACGACATGAGATTTCTTGACAAGACTAATAGCGTAGTAGGTTTACTAGCTAAAGGTAAAGCCAAGCAAGATGACACAGGCTTTGTTATCAAAGCATTACAAGTAGCTTAAGGAGAAAGAAGATGATTAAATATAATGTATTTTGTACGGAGTGTCATAAAGAAGTTCCTAAAACTGATAGTATGTTTGTAATAGAAGATGATGATATAGGCATGACAGTATTTGAAAAGCTTGAACAACTACATAAATATACTTATGTTGACAGGTTTAATATATGTGATGAGTGTTATAACAAGGAGAACGAAGATGATTAAAGAAGAAAAGATAGTAGCAACTGCATTTTTTATGGGCTATACTTTACAGTTTGATTACAAGAAAGTTGAGGAAACAGTTGCTCAACCTAGAACATTGGTGACTGTATCAGACTTAAAATATAACCATGATGATGAAATATTAGTTGGAGGTTGTATCAATAACGAGGGTGAGTATCGCCAATTCTTTTTAGAAAACATGACTAACATTGTATGTTGGAAAAGAATACCTGTTGAAATATGATAGCCAAGAAAAACTTACAGCTATACCACAAGCTAGATGATGGCAGGATAATCCAATGGACTTGGAACTGTAGACCATACAAGAAAGTCTTTTGGAAAACTTGGAAGCCCACGATAGACAATATAAAGATTGTTGAGGGCTTGACAAATCCTGCTGAACATGATACCATTTGTCAAGAAATTTTGGTTGAAGTATTACAAAAAGAATTTCCAACTAAAGAAAAAACTAAACCACAAAACATATTTGCAAGGAGATAATATGAGAGCAATTTTAATTAACCCATACAACGAAACTATCAAAGAGGTAGTTTATACTGGAGACTTCAGAGAGATCTATGTCTTAACGGAATGCAAAACTTTTGATTGTGTCAACATTGATGATGACAATACTTTATATGTTGATGATGAAGGTCTGTTTACACAAAGCAGATACTTTAGTTGGAACGGTAGAAACTTTGCAGGTAAAGCCCTAGTAATAGGAATAGATTACCAAACAGGTGAAGACATGGAAACATCTTTAACGATTGAGGATGTTACCAAAGCTGTAGAGTTTCTACCTGAAGGACACAGAGAACAACCATACATGGAGTTTAAGGCTTGGCAATGAATCAAAAGAAAGTAAAACAATTAAGAAAAAGAATCAAACCTATACAGGTTGAATGGTTGCAGTCTTTGTTGCCTGATGAACAAGCCAAGACTATAACTGTAGATAATGTTAATGACTTGTTGCCCGATCAAACGCATGTGTTTGGTAAAGGTGTCTTGTATCTTTCTTACATGTCAGATAAATGGATACTAAAAAATCTCAAACGAAATCCAAGCGTTACAACATACGAAGAATTAAATAAATTAGGAAAAATAAATGGATGAATATATTGTTGATGTTATTATTAATAACAAGCAAGAACAATTAAAAACTTATTCAGCTTCACAAATAGAAGCACTAGATAGTATGATAAGTTTTGATGGAGTAGATAAGATTATTAAAATTACTAGATCAAACGACAATAAAAGTTGGGACTTTGATAATTCTAATCTTGAAAGATTGAGAGACCTTAGAGGATTAGTTGATAATGATAAATTAATTTTACAAACACTGCGAGGATACAACTAATGGAACTAATATTAATAGTTGTTGCATTTGTTTTTGTTATATCTTGTGTAGGTTTATACTTATACTTGGTTGACAAAGAAAAGATTGAGCCAATGATACCGCCTAGATATATGAAGCATGGTGGGATAGAGGTTAAATATACAGAGGAGGATTATAAAAAACATGACAGAGCACAGCGAAAAAGTAGAACAACAAAAAAAGATTCTTGAAGAAGAAGCCAAGCAGAATCAAATCACCATGCTTGAATATCGCTTTGAGAATGGACAGATAACACAAGAAGTTGTACAGTATGCCAGTGGCAAGGTGGTTGTTAAGTATGCAGATAAACGCAAAAAGGATAAGGTGACTAACGGTGGCTATTAAGTGGAACGAAAGGAAACATACATCTGCAACAACAGGCAGAGGTAAAAAGACAAGTCAAGGTAAGCGTAATGTTGGCTTCGCTACCATGAACAAAGAAAAGAAAGCTGACTACAAAAAATATAGAGGGCAAGGCAAATGAATATATTTTATTTTTACGACAGCCCAATGAAATCAGCACAAGCACAACCTGATAAGATGCTAGTGAAGATGCCATTGGAATCTGCACAAATGTTATGCACCGCACATCGAGCCTTAGACGGTGATGATTATGCAGACCTTTGTGGTATGTATAAGATTGCACATCTTAATCATCCGTGCAGTAAGTGGGTAAGAGAATCTAGTGAGAATTATATTTGGTTGTATAAACATTTCCTTGCACTAGGTATGGAATATAAGTTTAGGTATGGTAAAAACCATGCTAGTATTACCAAACTTGGTAGAGCTTTGTTCGCTACACCTGACAACATACCACTAGGAAAAAGAACACCAGTTGCACAGGCTATGCCGGAGGAATATAAGAATGAGAATCCTATTGTCGCTTATCGTAACTATTGCATTAACGAAAAGCATTACGCCAAGTGGGAACGAAATCGTAGTAAGCCTGA
>Ga0208898_1001632_pt1 | contig 14535 bp, 24 predicted proteins | sample VirMetDEL_Mar_4_FD_184513 | JGI IMG/M metagenome (GOLD analysis project Ga0208898, IMG submission 184513) | Aqueous microbial communities from the Delaware River and Bay under freshwater to marine salinity gradient to study organic matter... | ecosystem: Environmental > Aquatic > Marine >...
TGCCAAGCATAAAAGTGCAACTAGCCCCAATCTGATCCATTCACTAGATGCCTCCATCTTATGTCTTTCTTCGCTCAAGTTTGATCACCCGCTGGCCCTCATACATGACTCGGTTTTATGTCGTGCTACTGACATGGCTTGTTTATCAGCCATTGTTCGTGAGACATACATGCATCTCTTCGCGGAGCATGAGTACCTAGTCGATTGGGGCAAGCAAATCGGGTCAACAACTCCCCCTCCCATGGTGGGAGATCTTGAGCCTGAGAGCGTTATTGAGAGCACCTATTTTTTCTGTTGATGACTGATCTAGTCAAACTGACTCAAGAGTTACCAACTCAGCCAACGTCAGCTGACACTGCTGATTGGTATCGCTTGGGTGATGCTGTTGAGAAGCATGGACGCCACATGAAGCGTCAAGCCGTGGCTGCTGAATACAACAGTGGTCGCAATATGGAAGCTTGGTATCGGGAAATCAACCTGAACTCACAAACAGGTAGGGAGATCCTGATGGAAGCTAGGGGTGTTGGATTGTTGGACATGTCCAACAGTTCTGAAGCTCAAAAGCTCTCTGAAGCACTACCAACTGCCCGTGCTGCCCGTGAGTACGCCAAAGCTGAACCTGAAGTCCGTGAGGTGATCAAAGAGATCATCAAAGAGGATCCAGACAAAGAGATCAAAGCTGCTGAGATCCGTCGTCTCCGTAAAGAGAATGACGAACTGATTCGCCGTGTTGGTGCTGCTGAAACTAATAACATCCGAGAGACTGTTATTGATTCCAGCATTATCGCTAGTTCTGCTGGTCTCTTGTCTGACCTTGCCAGTGGCATGGTCGATGAGTATTTCCATGAGCGACTGCAACCAGCGCAACAACAACGACTGCTCCAAACACTACAGGACATCGTTAATTACTCTGAATCGTTTATCGAACGCAATTCTATCCAAAACATTACCACCCAAATTATTGATGTTGAATTCTAAACTAGTGTTTGATCTCCTGGCATCTTGTCAAGATGAAGGAGAGATGGAGTATGTACTCAATGCCAGTGCTGACTACGGTATCTCTAACCCTAAGCTTGGATTAAGTGCTGGTCGTGGCCGTGTCATGGCAGCTAAAGCTGACATCAAACATGCCAATGTAAACTACAACCTGTATAAAACAGTCAACAATGTATGGGTTCTTGTTGATCCGTTACGACGGTTGCTTCAAGAATTACCCAAAGCTATTGAGTACAGAACACAGCGACTGATTAATCCTCAACTACCTGAACAAGCTCTGACAACTGAGCTAGGCATCTTGCGTATGGGGATGATTGGTAAATGCTTACTTGGTACTTGGGTTGATCCTGAGCAAGAAAATCTCTTCTATGAACAAACACGTAAACAACGGTTAGCTTCTTATAAAGCTATCCTGACTTCTAACTAATTCACCTAAACTAATGGCACGAAACATCCTGAAAACTGCTGATCCTGTCACCCTTGAAGGTTATCAAGCAGTACTGAAGCCAAGTAAGTTTGGCTATTCACTGTCTGCCCTGATTGATCAGGTCTTGGTAGATCAACTGGAATCAGATCGTACTGATACCATCAAATGGGCTGAGTCTAAATTGAAGAACCCGAAGCGTTCTACTCTCAAGCCCGAACCTTGGGAAGAAGTCACCGAAGGTAGTTACAAGGTGAAGTTCTCCTGGAATGAGGAAACTAAACCTGTGATTGTCGATACTGAGGGTACTCACATCACTGATGAGAACCTGCCTATCTACTCAGGTGCAAAGGTCAAGCTAGCCTTCTATCAAAAGCCTTACATCCTTCGGGATGGTGTCACCTACGGTACAAGCCTCAAGCTTGTCGGTGTACAAGTTGTGAGTATTAACTCTGAGGCTGGTGTCGATAGTGGTGACTTGTCTGCTGATGATGTAGCGAACCTGTTTGGTAAGACCAAAGGCTATAAAGCCAGCGAGCCAAACGTGATCGCGAATATCCCCGAATCCGTAATGCCTGGTGATGATGACTTCTGATTCCACCTATGGCACTGTTGAGTGCTACGCTGAAATGTTTAGCGACATCCTTGCCGATGTTGAACTAGAGGGTCCATACAAAGACAGTATGGACAACATTATTCAGGGCTTCTACAGAGCCATTGATGATTGGCTTGAATATCACCAGAACCAATCTGAAGCGTACAAGCAGATGAAGGCGAGGGTAAAGGCAGCACTCGATGACTAAATTCCGCTCAGGTTTGGAGGAGCGGATCGCTGATCTCTTCTCCAACCTGGGGGTGATTTATGAATACGAACCAATCAAGATTGCTTACACCCTTCAATGTAATTACACTCCTGATTTCGTACTCCCTAATGGTGTCCACATTGAAGCCAAAGGCTTGTGGGAATCATCTGATCGCCGAAAGATCTTACAAGTAAAGAAAGACAATCCCGATTTGGATCTACGGATGGTCTTTCAAGCCCCCTACAACAAAATCTACAAAGGATCCAAAACCACCTATGCGGCATTCTGCGAGAAGCATGGCATCCCATGGGCTTCATTCCACTCCATCCCAATTGAATGGCTGACGTAACTACTAGCAAGTTCCCTGCTGAAACCTATCAACATTTATTTGCTGATCTTCTGTGCGACATCATCGAAGATGATTCAGACAATGAAGAAGCAATCTTCACTGGCCTATTGATGGCTATTGAGAATGAGCTTATCTACCACGTCAATGTTGCAAAGAAACTTGAGCGAGTCCGACAGCGAGTTCTTAAGACACAGCCCTTGCCCGAAGTGCGGGAGCAGTGATGCTAACTCCATCTATTCCGATGGGCATCAGTTCTGTTTTTCTTGCAACACCTACACACCAGCTGAAGGTAGTTCCGTACGCTCCACCACCATGTCCAGTCAAAGGATTCTACTTGAGGGTTTTCCCGTCAGACTTAACAAACGAGGACTCTATGAGGCTACCTGCCAGAAATACCGAATCCACAAGGATTCCGACAGGCTGCGGTTCTATTACCACAGTGCAGATGGTGAAGTAATTGGTTGTAAGACCAAGACAAAGGACAAAACCTTCAGGTACGAAGGTGAAACAGATGGCACGTTCTTCGGGCAACATCTTTGGCCATCATCTGGAAAGATGGTTGTCATTACTGAAGGAGAACTTGATTGTGCCAGTGTCTTTCAGGTCCTGAGGACGTGGCCTGTTGTATCACTACCTAGTGGTGCAGCAGGTGCGAAGAAGAGCATCAAGAAGAATCTTGAGTGGCTCCAAGGATATGAAAAGGTTGTATTGCTATTTGATGACGATGAGGCGGGCAGATCTGCGGCGAAAGAGGCTGCGTCAATTCTCCCACCAGGCCAGGTATTCATCAATTTCGTTGATGGGTACAAGGATGCGTCAGAAGCGCTGCAAAAGAATGATCTTGAATCTATTCAAAGAGCTGTCTGGGACGCAAAAGCCTATAGACCTGATGGCATCATCGATGGCCGCAATCTACTGGAGCTTGTAACTACACCTAACCCACCCAATGACTATGACTACCCCTACAACGGCCTCAACAACCTACTGTGCGGCATCCGATATGGAGAACTTGTCACAATTACTGCAGGAACTGGTATCGGCAAGTCCAGCTTCTGCAGGGAGCTTGCGACTCACTTATTACAAAATGGAGGACGGGTTGGTTATCTGGCTCTTGAAGAATCAAACCGACGTACTGCTCTGGGCTTGATGTCCAGTGCTCTGGGCAAACCATTTCACATTGGAGAACATGAACGAGCTGATCTCACCCAAGCGTATCAGGACACTCTTGCTAATTGGAACCTGTTTCTTTATGACGGCTTTGGGTCTTTTGATCCTGATGTCATCTACAACCGAATTGAGTACCTGGCTACTGGACTCGACTGCAGGATCATATTTCTAGATCACCTTTCCATTCTGTTGTCTGGATTGGATGGTGACGAGAGGCGAATGATTGATCAAACAATGACACGTCTCCGCTCACTTGTTGAACGTACAGGTATCACCCTGTTCCTTGTTAGTCACTTACGCCGTACACAATCAGATCAGAACCATGAAGAAGGAGCAAGAGTTACCCTTGGTCAATTACGTGGCTCCGCTGCAATCTCTCAGCTCTCAGATAGCGTCATCGCCCTTGAACGGAATCAGCAAGATGGATCTGGAAACTCTGCTACTACAGTGCGAGTCCTTAAGAACCGTCATTCTGGCGAGACTGGTGTCGGATGCACTCTGAAATACAACCTAGATACTTGTAAATTTGAAGAACATGAAGCTGAACCCGATTTCGATGCGACAACCGATTTCTAGCACTGAACTAGATCTCCGTCGCCCTAAACCACCCACTCAAGATATGGTTGAGCGGGCAAAGTTTAAGGATAAAACTTATAAATGGCACGCTAAGTGAATTTAGTTTTTGACTTAGAAACGAACGGACTTCTCTTTGATCTTACCAAAATCCACTGTTTATGCATCCATGATCTCAATGCCAAATCCACTCAAATCTTCAACGATGAGGGAGGAGACAAAGAACCAATCAGTCGTGGAATCACGTATCTCCAGGATGCAGATCACATTATTGGTCATAATGTTATTGGCTTTGACTGCCCCGCAATTAGCAAACTCTACGGCTTCTTTGATCGTCGTGCTGGTGTCATTGACACTCTTCTACTTAGTAGGCTTTTTCATGCGGACATTCTTTCTGTAGATCAACGGAGGAAGTGGAAACATATGCCGCTACAGCTCTATGGGCGGCACAGCTTGGAAGCCTATGGGCACAGGCTTAATTGTTACAAGGGAGAGTTCGGTAAGACTGCCGACTGGTCCCAATGGTCTCCAGAGATGGAAGCCTACATGGAGCAGGATGTTGTTGTTACCACCAAACTTTGGCATCATTTCCAAAAATACCTGACTGGGTAGCTTTAGAGCACCAAGTCGCACAAATACTTACTCAACAAGAATTACATGGATGGTACTTTGATGAGACATCTGCATGGAAACTTGCATCGTCTCTCGGAAGAGAACTTCATGACCTTGGTGAAGTATTACGGGGGATGCACCCTTACGTTGAAGGAGCAGAGTTCACTCCTAAGAGACCTAACAAAACACAGGGCTACATAACTGGAGCCACATTCACCCGTCTCAAAGAACTCAATCCAACCTCTAGAGATCACATCTCATGGATCCTCAAGACTCACTACGGATGGGAGCCCAAGCAATTAACTGCAACGGGCAAGCCCATGATCGACGAAGTTGTTCTAACAGAGATCGGAACACCAATTGCAAAGAAGTTTGCAAGGTGTCTCGATATTACAAAGAAGTTGGGGATGATCTCAGAAGGCGTGAACGCTTGGCTGAAATTATCTACGACTGCTAATAGGATCCACCACCATTGTTCAGTGGCTACAAACACGCATAGATGCGCTCACAGGAAGCCAAATCTGGGGCAAGTACCCAGTGATTCAGAATACAGAAGATTATTTACTGCCAGTCCGAACATGGTGCTTGTCGGGGCTGATCTTAGTGGCATTGAGTTGCGGATGCTTGCTCACTATTTGGCCCGTTACGACGGAGGCAGATACGGCGACATCCTCCTCAATGGAGACATTCACCAGGTCAATGCCGACAAGATTGGCATCAGTAGAAGAGAAGTTAAAACCGTAACTTATGCCTTCCTCTATGGGGCAGGCAACGAAAAAATTGGCACTTCTTATGATTCATCTCTCAGCAGTTCTGCAGCTAAATCCAAAGGCAAAGAGATTCGTGAAGCGTTTGTTGATGCAATTGACGGACTTGGCACTCTTCTTGATGCGATTAAACATAAGGCTGAGTGTGGCAGTGTGCGGCTGGTTGATGGACGTTCAATTGCGGTTGAGTCACCTCACAAAGCGCTCAACTACCTCCTGCAGGGATCTGCTGGTGTGATCGCGAAAAGATGGATGGCAATAAACCAAGACACTATTAAGTCAACTGGCATTGAAGCTCACCAATTGGCATTCATACATGACGAGCTTCAGTTTGAAACCACCCCTTTACACGTTAATGACTTACGAACATCCCTGGTATACAGCGCAGCAGCAGCAGGGGAGTACTACAACCTCCGATGTCCCATTGCCGCAGAAGCAACAGAAGGAGCAACCTGGGCAGACACTCACTGATAAGACTCGCAATAACAATCTAAAGGGTGATTATTATGAGCACTATGTGATGCTCAAGTGCTGGGAGAAGGGAGCAGAGGTATTCAAGAATGCCAGCTGCCAGGGTAAGACTGATCTGATCCTCAAATACCAAGGCAAGGTACTTGAAGTTGATGTGAAGCCCCGTACTCACATGAATGGTGCTGACTACAAGGTCAAAGTTCCCATCATTGTTGTACACCCCGAAACCAAGCACATCAAATGGTTCCGAGCACCTGAAGGTTGGGAGGATTTCTGGAAATGAGCCTACTAATTGACGCTGACTTCATTGTCTACAAATGCTGTGCATCCTGTGAGGATGAGATCGACTGGGGTGACGATGTTATTGTTGTCACTAGCAAGTTCTCCGAAGCTTATGACATGGTGCTTCGTGAGTTGTATTCTATTGCTGAGTGTCTGGGGACATTCGATGATTCAATCCTATTCTTTTCGGACTCGAAAAATTTCAGGAAAAAAATTTCCCCAGATTACAAGGGTCACCGAAATAGAAAGAAGCCTTGTGGTTACAAAAGGGTAATTAACAAACTCAAAGAAGACTTTCCAGTCATCAAGTGGCCTGACATGGAAGCGGATGATGCGTTGGGTATTTATGCAACTCAATATCCAGGGCACATTATCTGCTCACCTGATAAAGATATGCGTCAAATTCCTGGAGAGTTATTTGACCTTACTAATCCTGTCCAAACTATTACCAAGGAAGAAGGTGACCGCTGGCATTACATCCAAACAATGGCTGGGGACAGTACAGACGGATACGCAGGTATCCCGACAATTGGAGTTAAGCGAGCAAACGCCTTACTTGATGATGAAGGATGCACGTGGCAAACAGTTGTCAAAGCATTCAAATCGAAAGGATTGAGTGAGGAAGTTGCATTGAGTAATGCACGACTAGCAAAGATTCTGCAGTACGAAGACTACCCCAATGAAACCATCCGATTATGGGTTCCCCCCGATGCCAGTCACACAGATGACAATGGAGCAGGATCTAAAGCTGAGGCAGCTGAGTGATCTACTCCCCAAATCCGAGAAAGAAGACATCATCACTGTCCTTCTAGCATTGCAAAGGCAGAACTTTGCGATGGCAAATACCATCAAACAGATGTTAAAAGAATGGCCAAACCCGACAACTATTGCCTCACTTGAATGAAACTCTGCTCCAAATGTGGAGTAGGTGAGAGATACACTACCAGTTCATACTGTAGATCTTGTAATAAAGAATACAACAGGCAGCGCTTGCAAAAAAAGCGTGACTTTGTAAACGAATACAAGTTGGAGAGAGGCTGTGCTCAATGTGGGTACAACGCTCATCCTGTAGCACTCGAACTGAATCACATTGACCCTACAACTAAAACATACTCCATTGGTAAAGAGTTGATCAGCATTTCAATGGAAAAATTGGTCCTTGAACTGGCCAAATGTGAAGTGCTGTGTGCCAACTGCCACCAAATCCACACTTTTGAAAATGGACATCACCTCACCTAGTTATTACAATCGAGGCAACATCCAGGTTTGGGATTTTATCCGAGACCAAGACCTGAACTACCACCTTGGTTGTGCAGTCAAATACATCTGCCGTGCAGGTCACAAGGATGACATCAAACAAGATCTAACAAAAGCTATCCACTATCTAGAAAACGAACTACTCAATGTCACTGCTCAGCAATCAAGCAATTCAGTTCCGCCAGGCGTACGGTATACAGAACGACTTGAACTCCCGTACGATGCAGAAGAATTTGATCGTTGAGGAGTTCAAAGAATTTATTGAGGCAGATCATAATATCCAGATGGCACTACCCCACACACGGGAGCATTGCCTCAAGGAACTGGCTGATCTTGTCTATGTGTGTGCTCAGTATGCAGAAAATATGAACTGGGATATTGAGCAAGCACTTCGCCGTGTCCACAAGAGCAACATGAGCAAGCTCGGTGAAGATGGCAAACCTATTTACCGAGAGGACGGAAAGGTTCTCAAAGGCCCTAATTATCAACCACCCAACCTGTCTGATTTAGTATGAATAACCTCATCTCCCGCACTGGTCGAGTCCAGTCATGGATTGATGAACCTGAAGGTCGTCTCCCTGTTAGCTGCACCGTGTTTGTCGTTGATGACAGCATGGAAGGTCCCGAAGGGATTGAGGCTTCATGGCGTTTCGTTTCTCATGCACTACGTTATGGAGCTGGTGTTGCAATTCACCTGTCCAACCTCCGACCCAAAGGAAGTGAGAATGGTAAAGGACTGACTGCTAGTGGTCCTGTATCCTTTGGTAAAATCTACTCAACACTCAATGAGATCCTTCGCAGGGGTGGCACCTATAAGAATGGTGCCGCTGTATTGCACCTGGATCTGGAGCACCCCGATGCTCTTGAGTTTATTACAACCCCACGTTCTGAACTCCCGTGGGTAAAGCGTTGCATCAACATCACCCAAGAGTGGTGGGATGCTTGTGAGTTTAAAGACCAGCTGCTTTATGGCATCAAGGCTGGTGACATCTGGCTAAACAAAGTAAAGTATGACAAAGATGGCAAACGAATCCGAGGAAACGTCTGCCTTGAAGTTTACCTGCCCTCACGCGGGACCTGCCTGCTCCAACATGTCAATCTTGGTGCCTGTCGCATCGCCGACATCCCAGGAGCTTTCACTGACGGTATGTCTGAGCTGTGCAGCCTCCATTCTGTCACAGGTGTTGGAGAATCCAATGAATACCTCGACTCCAAAGTCGATCGACAAGTTGGATTGGGAATGCTCGGGCTTGCCAACCTCTTACGGCGGTACGGTGTAACTTACAAGGAGTTTGGTCAAGCCCTGAATGATGTAAACAATGGATTAGTTAGTGCGACTGATGCACATGACATTGCATTGTCCCTTGAGGAGGGCATCAACAGGGCTGCACGAGTAGCTGAAGGGTTTGATATGGTGCGGGCATTTGCCATCGCTCCTACGGCCTCCTGCAGCTACCGTAGTAAAGATCTTGATGGGTTTACTTGCACCCCAGAGATCGCACCACCTATTGCACGTAGCATTGATCGTGATTCGGGCACCTTTGGTGTTCAGAGTTACAGCTATGGTGAAGTGGAAATTGCAAGTGAAGTTGGTTGGGATGCTTACAAGGCAGTAGCCGATGGCATCATGACCATGTTGGAAAAGACTGGACTTCTTCACGGTTACAGCTTCAACTCTTGGAGTGATGTTGTGACCTATGACAATGCGTTCATTGAAGAGTGGCTGAGTTCGCCCCAGACTTCTCTCTATTACTCTCTTCAAGTAATGGGTGATGTCCAGGATAAAAGTGATGCTTATGCTGCACTGAAGGACATCAACATTGAAGACTATATTAATGAGATCCGTCACGAATGGTCTGATCTCGGTGAACTTGAATGTGATTGTCAGGAATGAACCCCTATCAAAATTTAATTGAACGCAAACGTAAGTGGACTCCAGTTCAAGTAGAAGCTGGAGAGTTGATGCCAGGCTCTGAGGAGACTATCTACAGAGCTTTGGCCCTTCGTCATCTGGAGCTACCAGTTGGCGACTTTATCAAGAGTGGGCTCAAGGGGGATGTACCTTCCAAGGCTCGCAAGATTCTTGAAATGAACATTACTGATGAGGAAAATCATGATGTCGCACTTAGCTATGCAGCACGAGCACACGGTATCGATGGAACGAGCGCTGCAGAAAAAGAAGCACGAGCAATTACAAAAGCTTGGGCAGATCATCCAGACCACACCATCTGCAAAGCAATGGTATTGGAGAGAAGCATATTCTTTGTTCTCCTGCCGTTCTTCAGGTTCTGTGGTGACGCTGGACTGAGGAGCACAAGCGCAGATATCTCCAGAGATGAACAGATCCATGTTGCTACAAACAGCATTGTTTGTGCAGAGCTTGGTCTTACCCCCTCCCAATCTTTGGACAAGCTGCGCAAGGCTACTATTAATTGGGTGCTTGAGCCACTTGGTAGCAGTGACTCCAAATTTTTGAATAAAAAATTTTGGCTGGATTCCAGTGACTCTTTAATGTATCAGGGTACAGCCAAAGGACTTTCTGAAACACGTCGGGCCAGAATGCCTGCATTTTTTGAACACTCTAATGTCAACCTCCCTCAATATGCTTGAGGCATTCGGGATGCAAGCCCGAACCCTCATTCAGGAGTTGGACGAAACCTTTCCACCCGTTTCACCCACCCCAGATCAACCAATCGAATACATCATGTACCGCTCAGGTCAGCGAAGTGTAGTTGATTGGATACAACTTAAATTAGAAGAACAAAATGGCATGGAGTCAAGCTCACTATGACCAGTCTATTGCAATGGGTCTGGGTCATGGCACAGCCTCCCACATTGCAAGCCGAAAGAGACCTGCAAGAGCACTAAATCGTAATTATGCAGCTCATGTCCAAGCACATGGAACGCCTGGACCAACAGCTCAAGTAGCACCACCTCCTCCCCCAGCACCACCTCCGATCGCTGCTCCTGAAGCAGTATCACTCCGACCAGACACACAAGTTGGTATCACTCGCAGGAAGTCCCGCAGGGATCGTCTGGGTGTAACCAACAGAGGTGTAAGTCAGTTTGCTTACTCGCCTTCTGCAGGTCTTGGTGGCTTTGGTAGTGGAGCGAGTGGCCTATCAATCTGATGAAAGCACGTACACGATACAGTCAGCTCTGTGGTTCACGTAACCAGTTCCTCGATAAGGCAGTCGAGGGATCCAAGCTGACTCTTCCTTATTTGATTCGTCAGGACACGGGGCCTGAAACGATGATGCATATTAAAACCCCGTGGCAATCAGTTGGTGCAAAGGCTGTTGTGACATTGGCTTCTAAGCTGATGCTTGCATTGCTGCCACCACAAACTACATTCTTTAAGCTGCAGATTAGAGATGACACGCTTAACGGAGAACTCAATCCAGCCATTAAGTCAGAACTCGACCTCGCCATGTCCAAGATGGAACGGATGGTTATGGATTATCTTAATGCTACTAATGATCGAGTTGTTGTTCACGAAGCTATAAAATCTCTAGTCGTAGGTGGTAATGCACTCCTCTATTATTCCAAGGATGGTCTCAGGCACTACCCCTTCAATCGCTTTGTTGTTAACAGAGATGGTGATGGTCAGGTCATTGAGATTGTCTGCAAAGAGATGGTACACAAGTCATCCGTACCTGGACTGACACAATCAGAAGAGGGTAAAGTAAATGATCCTCAGTCTGGTGTTGGAGGTAACGGACCTAGTGCTCCTTCCGACCCTGATGAAGTAGAGGTTTACACCTACGTCAAGCATGACATTGGTAAGAAGAAGTGGACCTGGCACCAGGAGGTGAACGACAAGATTCTTCCTGATAGCCGTAGCTCCTGCCCTGACTCTGCACCGTGTTGGATGCCCCTTAGGTTCTCCACTGTTGACGGTGAAGACTATGGACGTGGACGAGTGGAAGAGTTCCTTGGTGATCTCAAGTCACTGGAAGCGCTGAGCCAGGCAATCATTGAAGGCTCTGCAGCCGCAGCCAAGGTTGTGTTTGTTGTTAGCCCCAGTGCTACTACCAAGCCACAGTCCCTGGCTAATGCTGGCAACGGTGCCATCATCCAGGGCCGACCTGATGACATTGGTGTTGTTCAAGTTGGTAAGACTGCTGACTTCCGTACTGCCTATGAACTGGCAAGTGTATTGGAACGCAGGATCAGTGAAGCATTCCTGATCTTGAATGTTCGTCAGTCTGAACGCACCACAGCTGAGGAGGTTCGCCTCACTCAGTTGGAGACAGATGCTCAACTCGGTGGCTTGTTCACCTTGCTTACTTCTGAGTTCCTCGTTCCTTATCTGAACAGGACTCTGTTCCTTCTCCAACGTAAAGGTGTCCTACCAAAGATTCCAAAAAATTTGGTTCGCCCTACTGTTGTCGCTGGTGTTAATGCACTTGGAAGAGGCCAAGATTATCAAAGCCTCACTCAATTTATCACGACGATCTCACAGACAATGGGTCCTGAAGCGATTCAGAGATACATTGATCCAGCAGAATACATCAAGCGTCTAGCTACTGCTCAAGGTATTGATACCCTGAACCTAGTTAAGACAGAACAGCAACTGCAGCAGGATATGCAGCAGAACATGCAGATGCAGCAGCAACAAGAGCTGACTAAGCAAGAAGCTGCTATGCAGAAAGTACAAGTAGATCAACAGAAAGCTAATGTCGAATCCGCCCAAGCCCTCTCCGAAATCGAGGGCAACCAAACCGAAGAACCCCCCAGTCCAGAAGCCTGAGAACGTACGGGATAAACCACGTCGGACTGGAACGGCAGGCCCTACTGAGGCTAAGCCTGCTCGCAATAATCTTAGGAAACCTAAGGTTGGTGCTCCAACTATAAAAGCACCAGGAACTGAGGATATGGTCGTTACTTATAGCGCCAACAATAATCTCCGAGTTCTAAACCACAACCCACCTACCTATCGTAACTACGTACAAGATGGCTCAACTGACGTATGACCCCACCCCTGCTGACCAGCCTGAGTTCAGTGAGGAGGAACAAGATTCTCTCCGAGTTGGTGAACAACTGGAACAGCAGCAGAATCAGATGCTGGCTGGCAAGTTTGAAAATGCTGAGCAACTTGAAAAGGCTTACCTTGAACTCCAACAAAAGATGGGTGAAGGTAAGCAAGAAGTTGAGCCTGAAGCTGAAGCTGAGGAAGTTCAGGAAGAACCTGACTACTTGGCCCAGGCGCTGAACACTTATCAAGAGACTGGCAAGCTGACTGATGAGTTGAAAGAGCAACTGGACAATCTTGAGTATGAGGATATTTTCTCTGCTCTCCAGAACCAAGCTCCTCCACAAGCAGATGATCTGAGTGAAGAAGAAATGAATGCCATCCAAAATTATGTTGGTGGCAAGGAGCAGTACGGTGCATTGATGGACTGGGCTGCTAACACTCTTGACCAGAACTATGTCAATGCTTTTGATGAACTTGTTCAGAGTGGTTCAGCACGGGCTATTCAACTTGCTGTTCGTGGGTTGATGGCTGAGTATGAAAACCAGAACGGTTATGAAGGACGGATGCTAACTGGTAAGGCTGCGACTGAGACACCTGATGTCTTCCGTAGCCAAGCAGAGGTAGTACAAGCTATGTCTGATCCTCGTTATGACAATGATCCTGCATACCGCAATGATGTCTTTGAAAAACTGAGTCGTTCTGATGTTCAATTCTAGAAAAGGATGTAAAGGCGGTGGCAAAAAAGGCAAGTAATCGCTGCGGTCTTTACTGCAACATTAATAAACGCCGCAAAGCTGGCACCTCCCGATCCAAAAAAAAATCTACTATTTCTCCTAAAGCCTACGCCAAGATGAAGCGTGGGTTTAAATAACCACCATGGACTATTTACAAAATAAGTGGGAACAAGGTGAGCTGCTGAATGGACGCCTGGCGATGCTGGGCGTTGTAGCTGCCATTGGTTCCTACGCTGTTACAGGACAGATCATTCCTGGTTTTTGGTAAACATTCACCCTCATTTATAATGATTAAAACTGCTATTGTTTCTGGTGCTGCCCTTGGTCTTCTCCATGGCATTGCCTCCCCCGCTATTGCTGGTCCCTATGTAAATGTGGAGACCAACTCTGGTTTCTCTGGTAGTGACTACTCCGCTACTAGTATTGAAAGTCACGTGGGCTATGAGTCTGCATTGGGAAAGAGTTCTTCCTGGTACATCCAGGGGGGTCCCGCTTTCATTCTCCCCGATACTGGCGAAAGTACCCAGGCTGCTTCTGGCAAGGTGGGAGTCTCCACTGCTTTGAACAGCGACCTGGATGCTTATGGGGAGTTCGCCGCTATTACAGCGGACAACTACGATTTCAATTCACTGAGCTCCAATGTAAAGCTTGGCCTGAAGTATACATTTTAAGATAAAAAAACATGACTGCATCAATTGCTATTCAAAGGCAGCAGTCATCACTGTGGGAAAAGTATCTCAACTGGGTGACTTCTGTCAACAATCGCCTTTATGTAGGGCACTTCGGTGTCCTCATGATTCCATGTCTCCTTGCTGCGACGGCATGTTTCATTATGGCGTTCATCGCCGCACCACCTGTTGACATTGATGGCAGCATCCGCAGCTGGATCCACTACATCCAGATCCGCGCAGGTATCGAGACACAGCTGGAGCACCGTCTGATTGCTCAAGCCGTCAAGGACATCTTCGAGGAGCAACTCCCCAACGTATACGAGGCAGCTTTCACATGATCCTCTACCTTGCACATTCCGAGCCGATTGGCACGGTATTCACTGACAACAAAGGCCGCCAGCTCCACGCTCTAGCCTGTCCCCGCCACTGCTTGCACTGACACCATGATTCT
>Ga0208898_1001633_pt1 | contig 14531 bp, 30 predicted proteins | sample VirMetDEL_Mar_4_FD_184513 | JGI IMG/M metagenome (GOLD analysis project Ga0208898, IMG submission 184513) | Aqueous microbial communities from the Delaware River and Bay under freshwater to marine salinity gradient to study organic matter... | ecosystem: Environmental > Aquatic > Marine >...
GTCGATGCTGGTGGCGAAAAATTCGTATGTTAAAGGCTTCAGGTAATCCCCTGTGTCTGGGTTTTTCTGGGAAGAGACGCGGTAAGTTGGAACCTCAGGCTTTAGTCGGTCAAAGACCCTGCGCTTTATAAGCATAAACCCTGTGCCCCCGTGCCGCACTTCGAACATACCATCTTCATCGGTGGTGGCGCTCTCGCTACCCTCTACCATGTTAAGTACATACGCCCCGGCGTGGTCCGCTAAGTTCTCTTGCCCTATCTTTGCCGCAGCCTCTACAGCCCCCCAGTTAATCTCTTTCTTTGAGTATATGCCGCAGGCGATGTCGCGATCTGCGGCCAACAATGCAGCTACCGCTTGCCCGTCGAACCCTATGTCTGCGTCGATGAACATCATGTAGTCGCAATCAGAGGCTAAAAACTGTCTCGTTAGTTCGTTACGCGCACGAGTGATTAGGCTCTCGTTTGTCATCTGCGCCCATTGCACCCCGACACCCACTGACCGCAGCTTCTGGATCGTAAGCAGCAGCCCTTGCACATAATGCGCCGAGCACATACCGCCGTACATGGGAGTGGCGATGAACAGCTTGGGCCGCTTCTCGTTATCCATCGGTCTCTTCTCCACTTGATATCGGCGGCTGCTTAAGCAGTCGTTCAACCTCGCCCTTGACGTATGAGCCGTTGTCCCAGTCGCCTGCGAGTATCGCATTTACATGGTATGTCTGCGGAAACAGGTCAGCCACATTGCGTCTAGCCTGCGCTATAAGGTCTCTATTGCAGTCGTCAGTCATGTATCAAATCCTCCAACCAATCGTCATCCTCCTCTAGCTCAGGGATGCCGTTCTTCTTACGCATTGCGAGTAGTTGTTCTTCGACTTCTTCCTCCGTCAACGCAGTGGGCGTGAGCCGTGTCTCCGTCAACGCCTTCACCTTGGCCGCATAGTCTGCGTCTTTCGCAATCATATAGTCCGCACGACGAACGCCGTGAATGATTGTCGAGTGATCCTTACCGCCGAACAGCTTACCGATACGCGGGTAGCTCCAGCCTCGCTCACGCAAAGTTTTGTACATCGCAAATCGCGCAGGCATAAGGTATTTATATCTAGCGTTTCCGGATAACTCCGTCACCGATAGGTCGAACAGTTCACTCGTTTTATTCAGTAGTCGTATCTTTGTCTCGGACATTTCATTCTTCTCGTTTGTGTAGGTGTTCTTACCGATCCTGCGCCACGGACCTAACTCTAGGGCTAGTTTCCATGAACCCGGCTCGCTTTCATCGTCAATCATCGCCCCATCCTCCTAAATCTCCGCGCCTAAACTTGATGTCGATGTCATCGAACAGTTCATCCTTTATCCTAGTCAGATACCAAGTTGTGAATCCGGCTGTGAGTAAGGCTGCTACGAGCAACGCGGTGGGTCTCATTTCTACACTCCTCTTTTCCTGATAACCGCTTGGTAACCTACATGGATAATCTCTAACTCTTCTGCGAATAGCGTAGTAAACGCATCAATCGCTGCCTTCGGGCGGTGCAGAACGTCACGTGGGTTGCCCCACAAGTAATCGTCGAACACCATGATGCCGCCAGTCTTCAGCAGGGGCCAAGCCATACACGCATCGGTCAGCACGTCCTTGGCGATGTGGCTCCCGTCGATGTAGATGAAGTCAAAGGCCTTCTCTTCTTTAATGGCGTGAGCGAGCCAACGGGTAGAAGTACCTTTGTACTTAGTCACGTACACCGGGTTGTCTTCTTGTGCGCGGGTAGCATTGAAGTCGAACCTAGCCTCTACTGCGGCCATGTCCTCTTCACCGTGCTCTTCGCCGCCTTCCCAAGTATCGATACAGTAAATGTCCGCAGGAGTTTCACCGGAAATCATATTCTCAGCGATCCAGACCATACTGCGGCCCTCGAACGAACCGATCTCAAGGAAGTTGCGATGACCTTCCGGCAGCATAGGGATCAACTGCTCCCACACGGGCGGTGCCCAACCGAACCAGTCTTTTGTAAACTTATACTCCGTCACTTATTTGCTCCTCGTCTTTCTCTACTGTGGGTTTTGCCATTATATATCTACCGCACCAATCTTCGTCTGGAAGTACTTTTGGGAAGACCCGCATTTCAGCTTTATAGTTATATACGGGTTCACGCCGTCTACACTCAAAAGCTCTGTGCCATGCGTTACTTTTACAGCAAAACTTACATGTGTTGCATTTGGGTTCACCCATAACTCACTCCTATTTTACTTTCACAATCCAGTGGTAAGCCGCTCGCCCACTTGGGGCGTATACGCATGCACTGTTCTACGAACTCTCGGCCTTCTTCGGCTTCATCCTCTGGCACTACAGCTACGACAGCATCGTGAACCGTCATGGCTACCTTGTAGCGGCGCGAGACCATCAGCATCTGTTCGCCTATGATGATACGTGCAAGTGCTTGGCAGACATTCTCTACGCACTTACCTCCGTATATGCGCGTTCTGATCTTAGCCCTGCCCTTCTTGGTGTCATACACCGTCTCATACTGTTGAGTCTCAGGCTCCAGTTCGCTTCTTATATTTGGATACTTCAGCGTCAGCCCGTTAGGTAATTCTATCGCGCTGGCCTTGACGGATAGAACACCTTTTTTGCCTAGCTTGGATGTCTTGGGTTCTTCGTCTGGCACGGCGTTATTTGTTATCATGACCTTTAGCGCCTTACCCGCTTGGGACCACAGCCCCGGGATTTTAGTGTATTCGTCGCGGTAGACCTGTATGATGTGCGTACACTGCCCCTCTGTAAGTTCTACGCCGGACATAGCTTTTAACTGCGCTTTGAACTTTGTCGCCCCCATGCCATAGCCTGCACCTAGCACCGTAGTCTTACCGATGAACCGCTCGTCCTTGTTGATATCTTCTACGGGCTTGTCATAAATTTTAGAGGCCATGATCTTGTAAACGTCTTCGCCTTTATCGAACGCCTCTACCAAGTCATTCTGTTCAGCTAACCACGCAAGCGTCCGCGCCTCGATCTGGCTGGAGTCGCAATCGACAAGCACGTAGCCCTCAGGCGCGACTATGGCGTTTTTCAGTTGCGAACCTCTCGGCAGGTTCTGCATGTTCACTTTGTCATCGCCGCCCCAGCGGCCTGTATGTGCCGCATAGTATCGTAGGGGTATGGGTAGTAAGCCCCGGTCACTAATCCCGATAAACCGTTCGGTGCGTGTCTCCTCAAGTGTGGACTTCACACCTAGCCTAGCTGCCACAACAGCCTGCACCTTCGGGTCCTCGTGATCTAGTAGCGCCTTGAAACCTTCGTCTGACTTGGCAAAAGCGAATGTCTCTTTGCCCGTGGTGGGACTTGTTTTCATGGGCACGTCCACGCCCAGCTTTTCTAGTAGCCCTGCGAGTTGCGGGTTACTCATAATCACTGACTTGTCCGCATCCACTGCGGCCATCAGCTTTTCTTTCTTCGCTTTCACACCAACCAAGTGATCCTCAAGGATGGATTTATCCAACCTCAGCACTGGCTCCGTAAACATGCGTAGGGTTAAATCGATAAGATTAAGTTCTGACACAGGGAACTTCGGCGCTAACTTACCGAACAATGCGTATGTCAGGTCTGCATCATTCAGACAGTAACTAGCGTATCTTGCCATCTGCTCCTTGGTAAAATCCAACCGCCGCTTACCTAGCGCGTTCTCTACCTCTCGGCCCTTCTCGCCCAGCCCGTATCTCTTGGACATTGCAGCTAGGCTATTACCCGCATCAGGCCCATCCAAAGCTCGGCCCATGCCTAGAGTGTCAGCGATCTTCTTGGGTCGGATGTCGAACACCCACGACAAGATAGCCATGTCGAACATGGCGTTGTGCGCCAGCGCGATGGAGTTGGCCCAATCAAACTTTTGCAGCCACCGAAGTGTTTGCGCCTTAGTTCCACTGAACCACTGTGACTCGTTGTCATCGACCTTTACCGCTACGCCTATAACCTCAAAGCGCGGGTCGCGGATGTATTCTTCTGTCGTGACTTTGGATAACGAGAATTGCCTGTCGTAATATGTCTCAAAGTCGATTGTGAGAATATTCAACCCCACCACTCCTCTTCCATGTCTTTGCGCTCTTCTTCGGTTATTTCTGGTGCGGTCAGGAGTCCGTAAGTAGTAACCAAAACCACCCCGATCATAAACAAGGCAAGCCAGTTGTCAGATGTCATGATAGTCCCCGCAACTTACGGACAAGCTCGCGCACGGAGTCCCAGTTCTGTTCGTTGACCACTAGCGCCACACCTCGCGCCGCCCTTATGGCTTCCAGTTCGCGCACCTGTAGGGCAGTGGGTTTGTTCTTCCCAGCCTTACATTCGATGCCGACAAAGTATCCGCTTGCACATGCTATGATGTCAGGCACTCCGCTACGTCCGTATCCGTAAGTAGCAGGAAAGAAGTAGTATACGCCCTCGTCTTTGAGGATTCCCACTACCTTGTCTTTGACTTTTTTCTCTGGCGTTTGCGCCATGGCTTGCTCCTCTTGATGGGGGTAGGCGGGAAAGGAACGGGTATGTCTAAAACCCAAAAAACCACCTACCCCCAAACTCTAGCTAGGGTTAAATCCCCAGCCTGTCAACACCTCTACATATTTTTGTTTACGTGTTCCTCCAACACTGCGCGCATCTCGATCTTACTCCCATCGAAGTAGTCATAGACATGCCTAGGCACGCGCATAGTGATGTGAACCTTGGCGGCTTTCTTACCCGGCCCTCGGCCCCTGCGCGTGGTTTGCTCTTCAGTCATCGCCCTTGTCCTCTATACTTCTTGAAGCTGCGCTTCTTGTGTTTGTTCATGGTGCTGAATTTGATTTTGCCCCGCCCGATGCTTGTGCCCTTGCGGTGCGTGTCATTCAAAATAGTCTTATTTGAACCTACAGTCTTAGCCATTTACAGTCTCCACTTCTGTTGATTCGTACTCGCCATCATACGATTTCACGAACCCCGCTCCGTCTTGTTCGACGCGCTGGGCGGCAGTGTCTGGATCGTCTGCTTCTAGCTCGTATATCTCGGTAACCGTATAGCTACGTAGCACTCTGTATTGGGTCATCTCCCATCTCCTTCCTTAGGAATTTCTCTACATCTTGCTCGTGTATATGCTGGAACACTCGCTCGTTAAACTTACGCAAGTAGCTGTCAGGTGGTGGTCTCACGTTCTCCCTCCTTCATTTCGTCGGTGACGAAGAACACATTGTCCTTACCTCTTACACCTATCCCAGCAATAGCAGCGCCATCTTCTACCATCTTGAGTAGGCCAAGTCCCATGCGCATCCGGTCAGGCAGGTCTGCGTCTGTATATGTATTGATTATCCCATCGCGCCTAGTGATGTAGCGTCCGTTAGTCTGCGCTAGGATAACCCAGCCGTGCCCATCCCGATAAACCTCGTTCAATGCGCTGGCTCGCTTGGCGGTTGCGATAAGTTCGGGCAAGTCCATGGCACTTGCAATATCACCTAGCTCCGGTTGGATGTGCTGCCAGTTAGCGACTACGAACTTTTCGACCGCATTAGATATTTTCTTGTATGCCATGTGATATTCATGCCGCTTGTCTGACGCGTTGTTGTGCGCGGCTTTGCTTACGTTAGTAACAGCATCGTCCATTAGTTCCTTGGGGGTCTTGGAATGGAACGTCTTGATTATACGTGAAGCGGCAGTCTCTACCTTACTGCTGTAGTTAGCACTGTTACGAGTCCGTGCGCCTCTGAGGCGAAAGTTGTCGAACTCGTATACTCTACTACCCCAGCCATTTTTCCGGCCCCAGCCTACCCACCCAAGGTGGTCATCGCCATCATAGACCTGCACTTTCTCGATATTTATGTGGCCCTCTGGCGGCGGGGCTAAGTTCCATGCGTAGTCAATCGTGTTTTTAAACGTCCAATGCGGACGTTTTTTCTGGACCAACCTAATCATCTCCGCCAATTCCAGCACGGCGTGGAAGTAAGAGTCTGTTAGAGTTATATCGTGGCGTCTCTTAGCTTCCTCGGCCACTGGTTTAGGTATCTCGACCACTACGTCTGGATTGTTAGAGGTAACGAAATACTCGTTAGTCACTGGGTTCTTAAACATTAGTTTGCTCCTTTGTTTTTAGTTAGCTGCCGGATGATCTCCGGATGCCATTGCTGTAGTTCATGCAGCAGTCGCTCGCTGCCCTTACGCATGTTCTCCCTATGCTTTAGGTCGTTCACTGTAATGCCGTCGTTGTATTGCTTACGCATCGACTGCCCTCTACCACTCGTAACTCTTTAGGATGCTGTCCAGCTTACCCTTCACGTCCTCACGAACGCCTGCGTCCTCCTTAACATCCTCGATGTCCACGCCGGATATAGCGCGTTCAAGGTCACGCCGTGCCGCTTCCAGCTTGGGGTCTTTGGTCAGGTTAAGGTGCGTCAGCATGCTGCACATATCAGTAGCGTTGGTCATGAACGTATCGTGCCAGCGCATACCCTTACCTTCCTGCTCAATAGCCTTACCCAGCTTCTCGGACATGCGGCTCAACATGCCATGCAGTCGCTCCCATGGTTCCCGCATCGCATCGCTCAGTCGGTTGTCGAACGCCTCGTCGTAGTCCTGCTTCATCTGCTCTAACTCCTGCGCTGGTATGTCCAAGCGGAAGTCACCCGAATCAGGGACAGGTGAGAACACAACACGGAAGCCGAACTTGGATGCCACCTCTTCCTGTGACGGGTAGTCTTCAGGGTTGAACAAGTTGCCCAAGTGCTGTCGTGCGTTCTGCACGAGGACAGGGTAGTCCTGCACAAACTCTTCGACCGCTCGCTCGAACTTGTCTCGCCGTGCGTCTAGCTGACGCTTAAAGTCTAGGAACATAGACGTAGGCAGTAGTCGGCCACCTCGGTCGGCCCAAGGTAGGGTCATGCGGTTGTTCCACTCGCGGATGCCAGCGGCCATGTCCGCTATCTCCTTACGCTTGCTTGTGCCAGCCATCAGGTTCTTGCGGAACAGTCCGGCCTCATCACTGGCGTAGTTGTCTCCAGTCACCTTACGGCTCGCGTCCTTGTCGATTTTGTTAGCAGTCCACACGGACAGGCTAAGCTCTACGATTGTAGCTGAAGTTGAAATGCTCATTGGTTTGCTCCTTTTGGTTTGGTTACAGTTTAACGTGTATTGTCTTGCCGTTCTTGGCAGTCACTTTCGGGTTGTTGACGATTACCCAGAGGACAGGGGCAGGCCAGTCATCGCCCCAGCGTCCGAACGTCTCGCCATCGGTTATCATGACGATGCAATCCGGCTCCATGTGTTTGTCCTTGAGGTATCGGGTTACGCAGTTAGGGTCAGTGCCTCCGCCACCCCGTGGCCGCATAGCGGAAGCCATGTGCTGGTAGTCGCCTTGCTTATACTCCTCATGTCCGGCGACTTCATAATCCCAATACAGCAGGTCAAGTTGCTGCGGCTTTACCATGTTGGCAACGGACACGATCTCGGTGAACACGCGCTTGATGTCAGGCGGGTCGCCTACCCACATAGAACCGGACAAGTCTGCGCCTACCACTAGGTTCGTAAGCGATTCCCCATCACGGACAGGCAGCACAACGTCAGCATGCCACGCATACTTGCGGTTAGGTCGGCGATAGCTTGACAGGTCATCGGGCACACAGTTGCGAGTGATAAACTCCTGTAGTGCCTGTCGCCAATCAATCTCCGGTCGCAGTAGTTGCCCGACCACGGCAGGCAAGTCACCCTTACCCGCTCCGGCTTTCTTGGCCTCGATCTCACCTCGGCGCAGCGCGTCATCAATCTCACGCTCCAGTTCTTTCTGTTGCTCCTCGGTCAGGTCTTGCGCGCCTTCCCAGTCGTGGTCATCCATGACTTCACCACCTTGGCTTCCGCCTTGGTTTTGGCTTTGGCCTCCGCCTCCGCTTCCGCCACCGGATGCAGGTAGGTCATCGAAGATACGCTTAACATCCCACACACTAGCGTCATCATACTTGGGGTCATACAAACCCAAGTAGCTACCATCCGGATTGCGCGGCATGGCTATGACTTGTTGGTTAGGGTCAGCCTTGAGAATGTCTCGGTTATCAGCGTAGTCACAAGCACGATTAGCCCGGTCAGGGTCGATCTCAAATAGCTTACGCCATATCTTAAGATGTTGACCAGCCTTGTGGTAGTTCTCGTGCAGGACAATGTAGCCCGTCTCCTTGACGTTCAGCCTGTCGAGAAACTCCTCGCCATAGACCTCGTCGCGTCCGTTGGTATATGCGGTCGGCACTCCTTTCTTCACTGATACGCTACCCACGGACATGACTGGTCCCCAGAAGCGTATCGCTGGTATGTCGCTACGCATGATGTCCATGCGCGCCTTGGTTAGTTTACGTTCAGCAGTCAGCATTGTTTGCTCCTCAAAGAATGTCTTGGTTCTCTTGCGCCCAGCGGGTGAACTCCGCATTGGTAAACGCAATCGGTGACTTGATCGGGTTACGTGCCAAGTTGACACAGAATACAGCCTGTTGCTCGGCTGGTAGTCGGCGCACATACTTCATGAGTGGGGTGATTGTATCACGTGCGACGATAGACAGCAGGTTGAACACAAGGGTAATTACGACTGACGTGTTATTAGGAACAGGCGCAGTCTCCGGCGACTTCAGTATCACCTCACGGCTCGGTAGCTGGTCTTGGAACTCGATGAAGTTAGTCAAGCCACGCGCAGCGGGTTCACCGATGGTGCCAGCCAGTGCTGCAATCAGCGCATCACGAGAGAAGCCATTACGCCCACGAGTAATGAACGATGCTTTCTCCAGACTACGGGGTGTAACCACCGCTCGCTGCACCTTCTTGGGGTTAAGCACGTAGGCATTGTCCTCATTGAAGTCAGGGTCACGGAAGCTGGCGAGAACCTGCGTTGTCTCGTTCACCCACGCCATGACAGGCGGGTCGATCTCGTTATCTGCGGCCCACAGCAGCCACTCGGAGGCGTTAGGCTTGCGCACCTCGACCTCGGTTACTCGGTTGCCAGTGTGCGCTTGCAATGCGTCACCCACACCCTCGTCAGTCAGGTTGCCAGTGGCGCAGATGATAACCCTGCCCTGCTCGAAGTCGGTATCACCCAGTCGCTTGCGCTTCTCCAGTGTCGTGTGGAGTGCTTGCATCACCATGCGGTTAGCCTTGGTGAACTCGTCAAGCATGATAACAAGGTTGTCGTATGGCCCATACTTGCTTAGTCGCTTGGACAGTAGCCGCTCGAAGTATCCCTCGTCTCGGTCGGGGAACGGAATGAACAGGTCAGCACTGTCCGACATGGACGCGCAGTCGATATAGATGAAGTGCCACGCCTCACTGGTCTGTTGCTCCAGCTTGGCAATCAGCGGTTTCTCCATGCTCGACTTGCCGATGCCCATCTCGCCGCGCAGCAGGTAGGTAACGTCCGTCCCCGTGGTGGCGATCAGGTCAACGCAGTCCGACAGGGACAGGCGAAGGGAATTAGTAGTAGTCATAGTCATTTGCTCCTTTTGTGTTAGCCGTAGCTAACGCTCTTTTGGTTCTGTTGGGGGCGACAGAATCAGTCACCCCCGCGAGGATTATTATGTAGCACATATAAGGTCTTATGTCAAGTCCAGTTGAGGCGGCCAGTCAGGTGATAGTTGTGATAGTCCCCGAACTGCCTGCGCCCTAACCGCCTATGCTGCTTCACGCTCGCGTCTCTCCTCCTCCATTTGCAGGTGGATACGGAATGTATCCTTGGTCATACCTACGTAGCAGCCATCAGCCTTGGCATACTCACGGACAGCTTTGTGCAAGTCACCCTCCAGTTTGCGTAATTCTCTACGTGCAAAGTCATACTTGCGTAGTAGTAAGGTGGCGCGCTCTTTCTTCTGCTCTTTAGTCATATTGCTTGTTCCTTGCTTTTATCTGGCGAGTTACTTCGTCCCATGCGTCGAGGATGTCCTCACCATCCACGTAGCTCAATATCTCCATAGCCTGTCCGTGGATGATGAAGTTACGCATCAGGGTTTGCATCACGCCCGGCGTGTCCTCGACCCTAGTTATTATATCGCCGTTCGGGTGGTTGCGTTGTCGTGTTATTATCCAGCCCATCACTCTTTCTCCACTACGCATAGCCCAACGGGTAACACGTCTCCGCCAAGCACGTCAGCCGTGGCGTTAACTATATATTCTAGGCCTTTAGCATCAGTGTAGTGTTCCGCTGTCCCTACAAACTTGGCATAGGTCCCCTCGGTTGCACCTTCTGGGTTGTTGGTGCGTGAGTAGACATAGAAGTCAGTCACTGGGCCGTAGCCGCAATCGGGAAACAGTTCGTCAATGTTAACATCTTTGTATTTAGTCATTACATCTCACTCCTCTTTGGGTTCAGACCCTTCAGGTCTTCCACGTTACTGATAAGCACGTAGTTGGATTTGTTCAGCGGTGCGGTGCAAAACGTCATCGCTCTTGCCTCCACATCTCCGCAGTCCAGACAGGTGCGATAGCCCAAGTCCAATCTCCGGTCGGCGTAGTAGTCACCGCATGAAACGCACAAAGCCATGGTTATTCCCCTCTCCCGTCACACCACAACTCGACTGCACCAGCGGTATCCCATAGCCACTCGGCAAAGATCGAAGTGCGCACTGCGCACCAGTGTATCAGCTTAGTCATCAGCTTAGCTCCTCAATCCGAATGGCCGTGTGTGAGTCGTGATTCGCCCACCACTGCATAACAGCCGCCTCGGCCTCTTGGTCAGACATACCAGTCAGGTCAACGGGCTTCGCTCGGGCGCAAGCAGGGTGGGTCATCCAATCTGGGTGGTTAGCTTTCTCGACAGCCGCACGGCGCGACTTCACGAAATGCCTGTAGCCATCAATCCACAACGTATGCGTGTAGCCTCTCTCAATCATCATTTGTTCGATATACGAAGCCATAACTTACCTCCTCAATCTTACCCATGCTTCTGCTGGGTGGTTAGCGCACGCCAAGCGTGCTTCCTCTGATGCTCGGTGGTGCAGCTCGTCCGGCCCGATCTCGTGTCGGGACAACACGCGCCCGAAATATGTGTAGACCTCAAACCTCATCATCCGTCTCCTTCACGCAACGCTGCTTTCAATGCTGCCTGCGCCTCATCGTCGCCCCATACCCTAGCGATGGCAGCAAAGCCTTCCTCGGTTTCGGGGTCATATGCGATGGGTGGTTGCCCTTTGGGCGTTGCTTCTCCGTAAACGCCGTCGATACAGGTATATATTCTTTTCATCACTCTTCCTCCTCGATGAACTCTTCCCACTCGGCTTCCGTCTGGTCAATCTTGTCCTTAAGGTGCCGATGGCTTCGGCCTGTCAGGATGCACTTTTGGTAATCCCAACGCCGGATTGCTTGGTAGGCGAACTCGCCGGATTGATACGGGACTATTGACCATCTGCGGTATTTCATCACGCTTGCTCCCTACTCAGAAAGGCGTCGAGGCAGTCGCGTAGTTTGCGGGCCTGCTCATCCTCCAGCGTGATATACGGCCACGGCTTACGGGGTTCGCGCTCACCCTCACCATCGTTCCAGACGCGTTCGTATCGTTCGATTGCTACTGTCGCGAAATAGCGGTCGTATTCGAACACGATGTCCTCCTCCCATGTATTGAGGTAGTCCTCACCGCACGGCTCGCCGCTGGTGTATATCACCGCTCGATTCATCTCTCTTGCTCCTATCACGCTACGCCTAAGGTTTCGTTGATTTTGTCGTGCATCTGGATTGCGTAGTTGTAGTCCATGTGCGCGCTCTCGATTGCGTCCAGCATCCATTGCAGGCTGCGCTTCTGCGTCTGGTATTCTCCCCGTGGGTGGGCGTAGGTGCGGTGGTGGCTGGTGGTGACGCTGTATCGGTCCTCGTTCTCGAACCACACACCGTTGCGCCAGATATACAGCGGCCAGTGCTTGCCGTAGCTAAACACTGCGTAGGTGCCGGGCGTTACCCACTCGCCATAAAGCTGGTTGTTTGAGTTAGTGAACGGCTTCAGGTTACGCACGTAGTCAGATGCGTAGCGGTTGGTTGTCTTGATCTTCTTCATGGTCTTGTCCTCTTTCTTTTGGTTAGTTCAACAGTTCTTCGATCAACATCTCGACGCTCAAGGCTTCGATGCTCATGGTCTCCATCTCGCGCTCTTCGACGCTCAGGATATCAGCGTAGTCAGTAGTGACGAATCCAAGTGTATGGTCCATTGTCAGTTCTCTCTTTCTTTTGGTGTTATGCGTATTGCTGGCCTAGCTTAGCCGTAGCTAAGTCTTTGCGTAGCGACTTGATGTGTGTGAAGTTGTAAGGGTCGATTGCCAGTACGTTGTCGAGGCGTTCCTCCAGCGCCCGAACTCTTTGCGCCCACGCGTTGGCAATGTTGGTTGCGCGGGCAATGTCTACGAATCCTTCCTTTGTGGTAGGGTCTAGCTTGATAGGTCTAGGTATGTTGTGCGAGCGGCTCCATGACTGGATGGTGCGTTGGGTCTCGGACTTGGGTGGAACTACGGGTGGCTTCTTCTTTCCCTTGTCGGTGTCCGGCTCACATGGCTCTACGCTGTCGGGGTCAACAGCAAGCTGATCTGCAATAGCCTTAGCCTCGTCGTAGCTTGTGAACCCGTCCTGCTTAGCTGCATCTAAGTAAACACGTTCTCCAAGGCGAACGAACCACCGCTGGCCTCTATGGCTGTCGCGGGTAAAAATCTGAGGTTTCATTAGGCGCTCCTTCATTGTCCTATTGTTGTAGCACACTATAGGTCTTAAGTCAAGTAGCCCGTGTCACAATGTAAGGAATAAGGTAGTAATGTAAGGAATTGACACTGTCTAAACCTTACAAAAGAAAGCCCCTGTTTCCAGCTAGTTAGTTAGTAAAGTAAGAAAGTAATAAAGTTATATATATATATATATGAGAATGCTGAGTGGTCGGTGAATCTGCGAGAGGGGGCGTAAGGGAACTGAAAAAACGAAAACGACAAAACCAGTGCCTACTTTCCTACTTTACATACTTTATAGGAATTTCAATGACTTATTTCCTACCTTATCTCTAACTTTATAGCCCTACTTCTTACATTGTGGCACAAGCTTATCTCAGATTAAGGTTTGACAAGCCCCACTAGCTGGCGCTAAGCACCTGCGTGCTTAGCGGTAAACGCCACGCTCTCCCACGTTATGCCGCGCGAACAATCCAGATGACTATCACGGGTTACCCTCTTATCCTGAGATAAGCTTTGCGGTTAGCTGTAGCTACCTTGGGCGCGCGCAGTCCGCCGCCTAGCCGCCGCGCGTTGAATCTTCGCCGCGCGAACAATCCAGATGACTATCATAAGCGGCCCGCTTAGCTGGGGCTAAGCTTGGGCTGTCCCGGTCGGATACAGGACACAAAAAAAGGGCGACCCGAAGGTCGCCCTAGTGAGTAACTAGCTAAGAGCTAGATTGCGAAGTATGCCGCGATGTTCTGCGCGATTTCGCGGAGTGTCGCATCGTCGCGGTCAGTGAGAGCGATTGGACTTTCATCGCTCCGGTTGATGGTGATCAATGCCTTTGTTCAAGGTATCGATAGCCTTGCGAGTATCGTCAACAGTGTCACCTGCACGAGTGGCGCGAACCGCCTTAGCCGGAATCAGCCCCTGTGCTTGTGCCTCCTTAGTCAAGACACTCATGGCTTGGGTCAGTGATGGTGTCCTGCCTCCGGCAAAATATTTGCTGGCATCGCAGACCACTTTTTCGCGATTGATAGCCGCGACCAGCGCATCGCCTGTGAGCTTCTTCTTGCGCCCGAAGTTGATCGACTGCTCAATCTGTTTAAACGTAGATGTGCGCTTGTCCGGTGTGCCTATTGGAATGCCGGAGCATTTGCTCAACGGAAGCTCGATATAGCGCTTCCCATCTACGCCTTTGACGATCTCGCCAGCTCCCGCCAGTTTTAGTCCAATGGCGCTATCGAGGCACTTCAGAAATACGCTCATCAGCGACCGATTAGGTTCCGCGCCCACTGCCTCGCAGAAAGCGTCGAACTTAGCGCCTTGCACTCTCTGTGCTGGCAATTGCTCGCCATCCTTGAAGATAGGGCGGGAATATTCAGCAAGCGCAAAGCTGAAAGAGTGACCGCATTCGAGCTTCACGTCATAGCGTGCATTACTCTCGACCAGCGGGCAAAGGCTATCGATCAAGTCGATTTGGCCCTTGCTAACAGTAGCGTTACCCTTGGCAATCAGTGCCAGAGCGGAGGCGCTGGCGTGGATATTAGACTTAGACATATTCAATTTCCTTCTCTTTTGTGTTTGTCGCCATCAACAGCAGCGACAATCCCTGTTTAACCTGTGACACAGTAAACGCAAACGCTGATTGCCAAAACCTGTGGATAAGTTTTTATCTGTGACACAAATGACACAAAAGCTTGTTTCAGGATAAGCTTTGACCGGGTGGATTAGAGGATAAGCGCCAAGCTCTAGAGCTTGTTTCAGGATAAGCTTTTTTATGGGGTGGGCATGGTGGCCGATCCCACACAATGATAGTGACGCGCGCCAGCGCGACCCCACCCCCCGAAATACCAGCTTGGGACTCCGAACATTATATACATA
>Ga0208898_1001635_pt1 | contig 14523 bp, 16 predicted proteins | sample VirMetDEL_Mar_4_FD_184513 | JGI IMG/M metagenome (GOLD analysis project Ga0208898, IMG submission 184513) | Aqueous microbial communities from the Delaware River and Bay under freshwater to marine salinity gradient to study organic matter... | ecosystem: Environmental > Aquatic > Marine >...
TTGCATTAGAAGATAACCACCTTCGAAAGATACAAAACCTTTGGCTAAATACAGCCATAAAGGGCTTAAAATGACTGAGTTTATTTTTGCAATGTCGTCCCAAGAGATGACTGACTATCTAAGCAATGAGTTCCATGATCTGCCAGATGAAGCTAAAAGATGTATTGCTACCATGATGGCTATGATTATGGATCATACCGATTTTCTTGAAGAGCAAGGTCTAAAGGAAAAGTTTGAGTTTGAATACGACAGTAACGAAGGGGAATTGCATTGAAATCCACAGACTATCAAGTAGCTGGTGACCACTATAAAAAGCTCAAAATTCAGCCAATAGAATACATCATGGCGAATCAATTACCCTTTGCAGAAGGTTGTATAGTGAAGTATGCGACTAGATGGAGAGATAAGGGCGGTATTGATGACCTACGCAAGATAAAGCAGTTCTGCGATTTTATCATTGAGTCAGAGTTGGAAAAGCTAAAGAACGTCCAACCCTAATAGTGACCCTTCCTGATTAGGTCAGTAACCTCTATAGCCCTGTTACCGACCTGATTAGCCCACTTTGAGTCAAGAAAATGGGCAGCAGCTTCGTCAAACAAGCCCTCTTCCATGCTTTTCAAAGCGTTCTTAAAAGTCATTAGACGAGTCATACCCAAGTTAAAGCACAGATTAATCATTGCATCTTGTCTGGCTCTGCACAGCTCTGGATACCACTTGAAGTTCATGATTAACTCTCTGTCACAACGCTCAATATCGTTGTCTAACAGATACAGCACCTCATCCTCAGACAGACCTATAGAGTCTAAATTCCTACCAACCCCAATAGTAATTTCATCTGTCAATACATCTTCGTAAGGCTTTAATCTCATGCCTTCGTGCTTGATTAAGAGGCGCTGCAATCTATTCACGACTTTCTGAAGAGTCCCACACTATTAAAGAGAGTAACAACAGCAGCAGCAATATCATGCCCCACAGGCTGTAGCTTATCAAACGACTCATCAATATCGTCAGCTTTTTCAATAGCTGCTTTAAGCATGACATCAAACGCAGCAAGTTTTGCCTTGCCTGCGCCATCATCAGGGATAGTCTCTTCTATCAATTTGACTATCTCTACCGCTGTATTCCAGAGCTTCCGCACCCAAGACAAATAGGTCATAATGTTCATATTTCACACTCCACAGTGAGTAAGATTGTTTCAACACCCCATACATTAGGCACAACCTCCACCCAATGTGGGTTTACTATAACAGGCTTTACGCCAAGACTACATCCCGACTTTCTCAGATGTTGAGAGTGTAAGCACCCAGTTGACAAGAGCGAGAATGCCAACAGCCACAGAATCAACGGTAGCCTCGTCCACTGGTACTGCATACCCAAATGCCTCCGCTGCCTGAATAACTGCCCAGATAACCCCTGTAAGCGCCGTAGCGGTGATTTGACGGCTTTTCCACTTGGCTGGGTCTGATACTGCCTTTCCTTTCTGTAATAGAGCAATAGCCGCCTTTGCCTTCTTAATCATCTTCTACGTCTTCCAGTAAGTTATATGATATGGAGGTTTTGTAAATGTCTAGCAAGCCGATAATCGTAATCTGATTAACACCTAGCTCAATATAATGATCAACCCACTCACCTAAACGGTCTAACGCTTCCTCTGTCAAACGGTCATTCCGTACATCTGGAAACTCAATAGTGGTCATCCTATATACCTTACGGCTGCGCCGATTGCCGCTGCTAAGACTAGCCAGACTATACGCTCGGCTGATTTACCTTTAACAACACTCTCAGACAATCGGTCTACCTTCTCATCCATTAAGTCTACTTTACTTTCAATATGCGACTGCCGATTAAACACAGTAACTAGCCTTTCTTCAACACGCGCTAGTGACACAATCGCTTCTTGCAATGTGTCAATCTTCCTCTCTACTCTGCTTAATCGGTCTTCCATCTTCATACCTATAGCGTCAGGTCAGGAGCTTTGCGAGAAGCTCTGATTTGGTAAACGTGACGAAGCGCCTCTCCTCCGTCACGGTGAAATGTAATCTGCGTCATAACACTCGATGCTGAATAGCCATGACTTGCATGGTAAGAATCTGGAAAAGACAAGGTTCCGAACGATTCCACGAAAACACCATTATCAGTCTCTATCGCGTTCTGATGATGTATATGACCGACCAACCATTTGCGGTAGTTAGTAGACGACCATTGATCTGGTAGCATTCTTGGTAAGATAGCTGCCAGTTTATTAGCCTTAACTTTGTCACCGTGGTTTACAGCAATCAAAGTAGCTCCAAACTTTAGAGTATGAAAGAATCCGTGAGGGTCTAAAATGTTTACTCGTGGCTCTTTTGAATAGTAAAACTTCAATATCATCGCCAAAGCAATAGCGGTATCTGAATCATGATTACCACGAGCAATAATTACACTGACGTTCTTATGCTTAGATAACATCTTTTCAATAGCAAAAATAAACGTCTGCGCTGCTGTTTCTAGTACCACCTCAATACGAGTATCTACGTCTAAACGAGTGCCACCAAAGGTAGTTCCTGCCGAGCCGTTAGCGTGTATAAAATCGCCCACATTTACTAACAAGGAATGCTCTGACGCAGTAGAAACATCTACTAAATAGTCTATAGCATCAAGATGAGACTTAGCTGCTATCTTGGTGTCGTAGTCTTGCTCTTTCGTCTCCCTCGCGTCTGCCCTCATGCCGAAGTGTGCGTCGCCTATTACGATAGTAGGCAGTAAGTTTTCAGCAAACTTCTTGGTCTTTGGTTTAGCCTTTGGTTTGTACTGCGGAAGACCTTTAGTAAGACCTTCAACAAAACCTTGCAGAGCCTTGTCTCGCTGTGCCTCGGTAATTGTCCTCTTGGTCTTCAACCAAGCCTTGTTGCCTTCATCATCCTCAGTGTAGATAGACCTGCCAATTACTATCTCACCTTCAGGAACGTGACGAGTTGCATCCCAGTTGTCAGAATATCCAGAAGCAGCAGCAAAGTTTTTAACAGCAGAGACATGATGTCGTAATGTAGAAGTCGTAATACCTAAACGATGAGCTGCATTAGCAGTATTGCGTCCGCAGTTTTCCCATACGTCCAGTATTTCTCTCTGACGTTCTGTCTTGGCGTAATCTACTAAACTCATTAAGGTTCTTCAGCTACCGTCGCATCAGGGTCAATCCAATCTGGATTTAACACAAAACCATTATCATAAAAGTATTTATTTCCATTCCAATCATCTGGAGGCGTAACGTTTTCTACTAAACTTGAGTTAATAGAGTTTAGGTCTGAAATTATAAAATCAAAATTATTAAGGTCGTTTACCTTCACGCAGTCAATTTCAAAAGATACTTGTGTGTTATCTTCAAGAATATATTTTGAAAGATTCTTGCTATCTATAATCGTTTTCATAACTATCCTTTGATTAAAATTGATGTAGAAGATAATGCTATCCCTGCGTATGCCTCTGGTGAAGCAGGAGACGTACTTATGCCACCAACAGGATTTACATAGTAGGCATAGCTTGTAGTTAAGCTAGATTGAGCATCGTCTACACCACCAAGCACTTGAACTGTTGCTGTTGCAGCATCAGAGTACGCAGCGTCAGAAAATCCAACAAAATTAGAGGATGAAAGATTTGTATCTAACGGAGATAAAACAACGTATGAAACATAGTTTGAATTATTGCCATCTCCCGCTACAGTCACTACTTTATTAGTATCTTCATCAAACGCCATCCACATATGTATTCCATAATCAAATTCTGCGTTTACAGTAGTAGACCCATAAGGAGATGGAGTTCCAGAACTAGTATCTAATTGAGCATATTCTAATAATGTTGTGGTAGAAAACGTAACAATAACATTTTCAATGTTAGCGTCATATACACAAGCGATTCTAGTAGACTCCATTGTGGAAACTTGAACAGATGAGCTTGTTGTAAAAGAAGTTCCAGATATTGTTGCGGCGAATGCTTGTGTTCCAAGTCCAGACTGCCTGCACACAAAAACAGTTTTATTTTGTCCTGCGTCAAAAGCAGCACTTGCTGAAAACCATCTACCAGTAAGTTTGGCAGGAGTGCTCCAAGATATTGATGTGCCTGAAACAGTACCCACCGCTGCGTATGCATTATAAGAGTTTGTAACATCGATCCAAGCGGCTAGTATTTTATTGGTAGATGAATCAAATGTAGTTGTATAGTAGTTGCTATCAGTGCTTGTACTGGAAATTACTACTTCCGAACCACCTGTAATAGTAGAGCCTGACAAAGTAATAACTTTTGAAGACCTATAGGCAATACTGGTTCTAAAAGTTAAAACTGTTTTAGAGGAGTTAGAGTCGTATGCCGCTCTTAATGCGCTGTTGCCGCTAGTGTATAAAGCAGAGGATTCTCCACCAAGAGTAATAGTTGTGCCGCTAATAGAAGCACTATTTCCGTAGATATATCCTGTTCCTGCCCAACGATATAAAATTACTGTTTTTGATGATGCGGAATCATATACAGCAGTAAACTCGTTATTACCTACCGAACTTTTAACTGTTACTCTAGTACCCCAAGTAATAGTAGTCCCAGAAATAGTACCTGCTTTTGCATACAAATTAGAAGCATCTGACCAAACACAAATATAAGCATTTGCCGCAGTATCATACAGAATTACATTGTCATATCCATAAGTTGTGTCAATATCGTCCTCAGTGCCTTCTGAAAATGCAGTACCTGCAACCGCGCTAACAGTTCCGTCAGCATTTATTACTACTGGGTCGCCATTTGCAATAGAGCCAGACGCTGTTGCTGAAATAGTAGGAGCAGCAGATACTTCACCCCACGAAGTAGATGAACCATCTGTAGTTAAATACTTGCCTGCGTTACCAGTTTGAGTTGGATAAACAGCCTTTGCGTCTAACTGTGTCTGTGCGTCAGATGAAAGGCTAGACGTATAGTTCAGAGTTGTAGCATCGCCAGTGTAGTCAGAGATTTGACTGACTGTGACACTAGTAGCAACAGGAGCAACATTTACCCACGCTGCTCCGTCATAGACCTTCATCGCGTCTGAAGTGGTGTTGAAGTACAAAGCACCTTCAACCAAAGCGCCGCCTTGGTTATCTACTGAAGGATCAGAAGCCTTCTCACCTAAGTATCTAGCATCGAACTCGTCATACTTGTCAGAAGCATCCGTTGCCGATCCAGCCGCTGCTGTGGCAGAAGCTGACGCCGCTGAGGCGCTTCCTGCTGCGGCTGTAGCTGAAGAGGCTGCATTAGTCTCACTGGTAGACGCATTAGAGGCGCTTGTAGAGGCCGCTGACGCGCTGTTAGCCGCATTAGTCTCTGAGGTAGCTGCCGCACTCTCCGATGCTGCTGCCGCCGTTTCTGAGGCCGCTGCTGCTGTTTCTGAAGCTGCTGCATTAGTTTCTGAAGTAGAAGCCGCACTAGCACTGGCTGCTGCATTCGTTTCAGAAGTAGAAGCTGCACTGGCGCTCGCTGCTGCCGCTGTTTCACTAGCCGCTGCATTAGTCTCAGAGGTAGACGCTGCTGAGGCGCTAGAGGCTGCGTTTGTGGCGCTTGTAGAGGCTGCACTAGCACTAGAGGCTGCTGCACTCTCGGAAGCTGCTGCCGCTGTCTCAGACGCTGCCGCTGCGGTTTCCGATGCTGCCGCTGCTGTCTCGCTTGCGGATGCTGCTGTAGCAGATGCCGCCGCTGCCGTAGCACTAGCCGCCGCAGCCGCTGAAGTACCCACCCAATACGCAGGAGAGGTAGCAGGGTCATTGCCAGTGTTAGAGTTCTGGAGAGACGTATACAGAATGCCGTCTGTGCCGACTACGTTCTGGTCTTCAGAGTAAGTCGCTGTAGATAACCAAGCAAACGCCAGAGACACCCAGTAGCTAGTAGCCGACGCAGGGTTCTGGTTAATGTTAGAGTTTTGAAGTGACTGATACTGCTGAGTGTTGTAAGTGACAACATCACCCACTGAATAAGTGATGCCTGAGTTCCACTCTACTGAGTAAAGCAGCGTCCAGTAGCCTGTAGACGTAACAGGGTTATTGTTCTGGTTACCGTTGGACAATGAGCGGTAGTAAACACCGTCCGAACCCAATACCACATCATTGGCTGAGTAAATCTTACTAGCAACCCACTCATCACCGAAGTCAGTAGCAGTCTCACCCACAGGGTCACGTACAGCTATTTGTACGTCATTTTTGTCTGTGAGGATAACCTTGGCTACTCCATCAAAGAAGATGTTAGGCTGACGGCCTGCCGCTGTTAATAGCACAGGATTAGTATTCGGGATGCTGTTGTTTACGTCCGCATAGGTAGTCTTAGGCGTGGTAGTGCCAGACTCATAGAAGTACAGCTTGCCTTCCGCTAATGGGTCGCCAGCATTGTCTAAGTATTGGTCGAAGTTACCGAATCGTGCCATTATTCTTCACCTGTAAAGTATTGCTCTATTTCATCAATGTTAGAGCGAGTAAAGTAGTCTGCAACGCCAGCAGCTAGTATTCTTTCTGAGGAAGCATTGGGGATAGTCTGTGTAGCTCTGCGTCCAAGCTCTTGAATTCCAGACTTAACAGTATCTGAGGCGGTATTATACCACTCCTTAAATGCTCCAGACTCTACTAGCTTCTCTGCTACACGATCCACTGGCTCACCTTCTGCGCCTCGTAATACCAAGCGCCTAAAGTTGTTATCACGCAATAGATCAGACATTTTCTGCAACGCATCACCACGGCTTGATGCGCCTAGCATTGTGTCAAATATCGCTGAGCCACCACGCGCAACAATGCCTACTGGGCCTCTGTCTCTGCCTACGATACCCATAAGACGAGATATAACGCCGCCAGATTCGTTGAAACTTTCTACAAACTCCACCAAGCGTCCATTCATAGGTTGCTTCTGGATGCTGCGCTGTAAGCTCCCTCCTAAACGAGCCACATCATCAAAGAATCTGACTTGCTCAGGATCAAGGTATTTAGTCACAAGGTTAAAGACTTTTGCATCTGACTTAACCTGTCTCCACCAGTTAGGGTAGAAAGACAAAGACATAGCAAAATCTTTATCAACATCTGCTGATCTAGCTGACTTCTGCATCATACCCTTGAGGGCTGTTACCATTGCTTGAGGTCGCAGCTCTTCAGGTATGCTGTTGATTTTATTGTTAAATGACTGAATATTACCCCTAGTAATACTGCTCAATGACTGCTCTAGTCTTGGCATGATGTCGTTAGACAAATCCCTGCCTAAAGACTGAATAGACAAGTCTTCTAGCTGCTTTCTTTGAGACACTAATGCTTTTGCCGTACCCCATATTTCATTAGCTCTAGGGCCAACAATGCCTTCTAATGCTTGGTTTTGCTGTCTAGTGATAACATCGTATAGCTGACCTAAAGACCTGACATCGGTATCAGGATAAGGATTAGAGCCACGCAAAGCTGAGGCATAATTCTCGCCTATAGTTCTACGCAAGCTATCCAAAGCGTCATAAGAAATACCTTGTGGGTCTGTAATCTTCTCTAAGACATTCCGTATTCCAGAAGGCATACTCTGGACGCTTTTGTACTTCTTCGTTAATTGGTCGGTGTACGAATTTAAGATAGGCGTTTCGACTGTCTGGAACTTGCCGCCGAATCGGTTTACCGCCTTATCTAGTGACTTATACAGAACGTCTGATTGCTCTGCTAAACTAGCAATATCGTCTTGTATGCGTCCTCTAATTACATCATCAAATGCACCACGAGAAGCTGCTGCGCCATATTCATCTAAGCGCCTTGCAACATTCTCAGATACCTGAAGAATCGCTTGAGCTTGGTCGTCTGCGAGGTCTGAACCTAAACGTGCGGTTAAACCCGCTTGTACTGCTCGGAACTGTTCATTACCTGATAAAGCACTAAGTGGAACAGATTCTTCAACACCAAGTCTTTGAGCAGTACTTACTAATGTAGGGTCTGCCTGAACCGTTTCAGCGGCTCGTGCTAAACGAGTAGGTTGAGGTTCTATAGCCGCTTCGCCAACCTCAGAGATAACCTTCTTCATACCTGTCTCAGCAGGAGTATCTGAAGACATAGCTTGTCTTGCTGCTCTGTATCCTGCTGGAATAAGATCAGCCGCTCCAGTAGTTAATGTCTCTAAAGCAATATCAGCAGGGTTAAATTCCCCTCCCATTAATTCTTGCCCACTTTGTACCGCAGTCTGTAATCCTCCAGCGGTTAAAGCTCTATTTAATATTGTAGCCCCTCTAGCAGAAGGCATTGCCGCTGCTGTGCTTCCTAACAATTGAAGCGCATCTGTCGGGCTAGGGCCAATTTTGTTAAGTGAAACAATGCGGTTAGTTTCTCTGTTAATAGCAAAAAACTCACCCTCTGGAGATTGTACTACTCCAATATTAGGGTCTTGCTTCATTAGGATTTGACCAAATTCCCAAGGATCAAGCGCAGTTAATCCTGCCGCAGCCGTCGCAAATTCTCTTGTGCCACGACCAATACGCTCCATCATTCCTGCATCTTCAGGAAGTGGAGTCATAATAGACTTTACACCTGCCATAGATATTTCTGGGGCTTCTTGAAAAGCCTGTCTACGCTGCCTTGCTGTTTCTGAAACTCCTAATCTTTCCTCTGCTGCTGCGGCTGCTGCTCTTTGTCTAGCAGCTAAATCAACAGGCTCAGATGGCCCAACCATTTGATTAGAAGGAACATCAGAAGCACCAACAATAGAAGTCTCAGCTCGTTTTGCAATCCTAGCTTGTGCATTAGCTATGGCTTGCCTCTGCAACCTTGCGAGTTCGTTTTGATCTGCCATAGTAATTCTCTTAGTTAAATAATGCTTGTTCTTCTGGATTCATTGCACCCCAAACATCAGCAGTTATGCCTTGATCGACGGCTGATCTAGGAATATTTAATACTTCTGGAGAAGCTGGGTTGTATCTGTAATCAATCAAAGCTCTATTTGGGTCTAAATTGTTAGAAATAGCGATATTTTTGTATGTATCGTATGTTCTTCCAAATGTTTCAGCCTCGGTTTCATACAATCTTTGCGCCCGATCAACAAAATCATTTCTAATCTCGTCTGATAGTAATTCACCTGTCCTGACTTTATTGTATCTAGCAATTAATGATTCTGGGACAGAGCCAGCGTTTTGAGCTGTAGCAAATTCACCTTCACGAACAACAGAATTTGGATCTAGCATTTTCATATAAGCAAACAGCAAAGATATATCACCTGCACCAGAAGGGTCTTTTGCGGATGTTAAAACTTTACCTAATCCACCACTTATGATTGCAAAGTTTTTTACTGTATCAAGAGTATTAAATTCTTTTCTTAATCCAGACTCTCTCTCAAAAGTTTTATCTTCTTCTGGAGCTGCTTGGAATCCTAATATTGGCTCTGCCCTTGTCTCTCCAGTTAAAGGGTCTATGACGACACGCTGACCATCTACCACATCAGCAGCTTTAACTGTCTCAGTAGGCATGAACGGACGCAAGAAAGTCTCTAGCTCTTGCTTGGCTAGACCGATGTTGCCTGATTGAATCATAGCCCCAATACGCGCTGTGTCAGATGGGTCACCGCCTAGACGGTTAATCATCTGCACTCGGTCTTGGATCAAAGCCTCAGCGTTGTTTACATCGCCACGGTTAATAAAGTCGTAAACTTGCTTAGCGTCCTTGACCATAGCGCTTAGGCGCTTTTTTTCTTCCTCGGCTCGGCGTTCTTGTAGGTCTGCTAGGTATTCTTGACCTCTGCCTTGAACGCCTGCCCCGAACCCGCCAAGCATCTCGCCAAATTTTTGCAGCTTAGATTGTTGCTGTGGAGGAGATTGAAATAAAGTAGATTCAGCCATCTTAATTAACCTTTGAGTAGTCTACAGCCATATAGCCATCTGCACGTTGAACAATAGCTTCAGGTATTAGCTGCTGCACTTCTTGAGCTATCACACCGATAGTAGGATCGTTCTTAGCATCACTTGGCGCAGACTCTTTCCAATCCCAAGAATACAAACCAAGGCCACTTGGAAGTTGGCCTATTTTATTGAGATTTTCTTTCAATCTAAAATCTGACGCTCGAATCAGTGTTCCAATACCTGACGCTGCGTCTCCTATTCCACTAAGAATACCTTCCGTCTGCTGTATATTACCCACGCTAGTACCTAATCCAGTAACCTGACCAGCAGAGCCAGTAGAAATATTAGCTAACATCTGCGCTGTCTGCTGTGCTGCGTCTGCTTGGCTCATACCTGAATTAACAAGCAGTTGAGCAATTTGCTGAGCTTGTGTGCCGTAGACATTAGAGATGTTTCCACCCAATGCCGAAGCAATGTTAGCTGTATCACGGCTGACATTGGATATTTCACCAGCCATCAATTCACCTGCGCGTGAGCGGATATCAGCGAGATTCTGACCAGTGCCATAGCCCATCTGAGCAGCAGTCTGACCACCAGCAAGACCTAGATTAGCAAGCTGTTGACCTACGTTCTGCATAGCTCCAAGCGCCTGTGTGCCTTGAGTCTGCTCTAGTCCTGCGAGTTGACCTGCACCACCTGCTGCGTATTGACCAGCGCCTTGTGCAGCTTGTAGACCTTGGCCTGTTAAGCCTCGGAGATTTTCAATCTGCTGCTGTAGCCCTTGTGAGGCTAGACCCTGACCAAAACGAGCAAGTTCTTTCTGGACGTTACCGCCGCCTAATCCACCAGTAGCAGCAGCGCCTGCGAGGTTAGCCCTCATGCCCTGCTCACGGAGGAACTGTATATAAGGAGACTCTTGGTAAGCCTGTTGGAAAGCCTCTTGTCCTCTAGCGCCTGTCAGAGCCTCTAATTGAGATTGAGCCGCTGCACCACCCTGCATATAAGGTTGGAAGCCTTCCTCAGCACGACCATAACCAGCAGTAATATCCTGACGGCCTTGACCTAATGCCCTACGAAGCTCTTGCAGACCCGATGCTACAGCTCCTGTAAGCCCTGTGGCTCCTGTTGCTAGACCTTCTTGCAATCCTGCTAGACCGCCTTGCAATCCACCTTGTAGCGCTGCTTCTGCGCCTATAACGCCGACCTGTGGCATATTGACCTGACCACCAATCACATTGGGGTCATTGTAACGAATATTCCCATCTTGAAGAGTGCCGCCAGTGTAACCTTGCTGACCACCCATAACATTTGTCAGGTCTTGGCCTACGCCTTGTTGAGCAGCGCGTATAGCGTTGATGTCTACATTCGCACCTAAGCCACCAGCCTGAGCATATTCAAGAGCAGACATACCCATTTGTCTGGCAAGAGCTTGATCTTCAGCGGTATTCATGCCGCTAAAGATATTAGTACCCGCACCAGTTGCTTTCATTCTAGTGCCGTCGCCTTCATCATAAGCATCGCGTATGATGCCCTGCCCAGCCAAAGCCTGATTAAGATTATTTTGCGTATAACCAAAATCCTTACCTAAGACACGGTTAATATCAGCTACAGGAATATTAAAGTAATCTGATACCTGCTGAGTAGAAATTCTTCCTGAACGAATCAGATTCTCAATAACTGCCGCCTCATCCATTGAGTAGTCATTGTCTACTGGGATGTTGGTTAGTTCTGTAGGCAATCCAGAAGCTGTTTGCTGCTGTTGTTGTCTTGCTTGTTGTGCAGCTTGTTGGGCTACCTCTTGCGCTGTTGGTTCTAGTGAAAGCCGTTGCGCTGCTGGAATTGGTTCTTGCTGTTGATTAGCTTGTTCTGCAGCTTGCTGTGTTGTTTGCCCACCCAAAAATGATACAGTGCCGTATTCACGATTAGGGTCTAGGTTTTGATACTGCGCCGCAGTAAGTCGTTGCCCAGTAGCAGGCTCAACAAACGTGCCAAATAACTCGGCATTCTGAGCAACATTTTGTGGGCCTACTCTTAGAATTTCATTGTAACGTGACTCAATTTGAGACTGAGGAACATCAAACATTTTCCCCATCTCGTCCAAACCAACACCACGCCCGATCAAGTAGTCAAACAATCGCTTGTCATCTTGACCTGTGCCAGTGTATCCAATCCGCTGCATTTCAGATTCAAGATCGGTAACACTTACTCCTCTGCCTTGTACTCTTGCTCTATTTGCAAGAATATCTCTTTGAGATTGACTCGCATTTTCATACTCGTTTCCTAAACCAAATACATAATCAGGCTTAGCAAGATTAGAGGTTTTGGCTCGGTAATTTTGTCTGACGTTAATTGTTGGCAAGGCCATGTTAATACCTCTAATTTATGCGTTGACCGTTTGCGAAATCTTCGCCGCCGTAACCACCGCCATATCCACCCATGTTGCCACCCATACCGCCAAGCATATTAGCTATACTTGCAGGATTAAATGCAGCAGCCTGTGGGTTGTATGCCGAGGCTTGTACAGCTTGAGGCTGACCCATGCTTGGTACGTTTTGGTACGCAGGAACGTCAATAGGCCCCACCTGAGACATCATCTGAGGCATATTAAAAGGAACGCCCATCAAAGCGTATTGATAGAAAGGCAATGAACCAGCTCGCATCCGATAGGCTTCTCCAGCGCCTGTCCTCAAAGCAGCTAATTGCTGAGGCACTGCTGCGGAGTAAATATCTAAGCCACGCTGATAACCTTGCTGTAAGGCTTGTACGGTAGGGTCATAAGCAGCAATAACGTCTTGACGACCTTGTGCTGTCTGCTGCTTGATATAATCTTCTGCGCTACGGCGATTCTCTGCGGCAACATCCATGCCGTAAGTGTCTGTTTTCCCGAATAGTGCGTCTTTTACACTGCTCATAATTCAAATTCCTGTTTGGCAATACCTAGATGCCATTGATCGTGTATTTTACCATTTTTTAAGTAACTTTTGCGGTTTAAGCCTTCTTCTTTCATCCCTGCCCTCATCGCAAATAACTTTACATTTCTGTAGATTACAGGGATTTGGCACACTACTTTTTGATATTTCGTATTGCCAAATATCCATTCCAACACTTGTTTTGCTGACTTGTAAGCTCTTTTGCCTCTAATCTCTGGCGGTATAATAGGATGTATCTGCAAGGTCACACCGTTATTAGGATGGACGTTATACAGTCCTACAAAGCCTTCCTCATCTGAGGATATTAGCCAACCTTCCGTTAGGTCTGGACTCCATGTCTCTGGGTTTATGCCGTCTTCAGCTACGGTCTTCCATAGCTCTGGCATAGTGGCGATTTGTTTAATTAACTCAGAGTCTTTAGTCTCTGAAATCACACAGCCACCCAACCCTGTGTCACATCGCCACCTATATCTGGTTGCATCTTCCTGTACTCTATTGATCCAGATGAGCCTGTTGAATCAATGTACAAACTATACTGACGAGCCTCTACTACACCCTCTGGTGACCCACTTCCTACTATCGGGATGCTCAAACTTGCGTCCTGAGTGAATTGTCTGAAGGGCTGCGCCATAGTCCCATCGGATTCTACGATAGGCTGTGCGACGTTGAGTCTTGGGCTTGTCACTTGTCTCCACCAATTATATTTGCCGTAAGTTGGATGATTACAGGTTTAACCGCATCCGTTAAAGTAAAACGGAATATCTCAAATCTAGCAGCCCTACCGTTCCTGCGCCAGATAGCTCGTCTGGTGTATTCACCAATCTTGCCTATTGATCTAGCAATAGGGCCGCTCCATGTCTTGCCGTCCTTGCTTCGCTCTAGGACTATCTGCGGGTCTGTTACCGCTTCATTACCTACACCTGACTCTACTGTAAGCTCTAGTGAAGGGAAGAAAACAGATTGCATATTGTTCTGGAAAGGCTGCGTAGCGACTCTGCGGATAATAGGGTTGCCGTACTCGGTGTAAACGTCAGGGTCTAATTCACCAATTCTTCCGTCTACAATATCGCCGCACAGAATCTTGTTGTACGCCTTGACCACAGAAGCAGCCCTGAAAGCTCCTAGAGTGCCTTCTATGAACGACTTACGCTCATGCCATCGTTGGCTAGTAGTATCGTAAACAAGCGTTGTAGAGGGCAGGGCAAAGCCTATAAAGTAAGCACCTTTACTAGCGTATGCCCAAGAATAAATATCCGACACTTGCGTATCTAAAAGTTTAGACAGCAATGAATCTATCGCAGTTGTAGATATTTTTACTGTAGAGTTGCCGTTCAACGCCCAGATAGCTGGCCCTTCATTCTCTCCACCACCTACCCACATAAACGTATCTTGTGCGTTTACGAGTGAGTATGGCGCGTAACATCCCTTTTGTAAGAAAAGACCTGTACGTTGGAAAGGAAAGTCAGCACCACCGATGTTCTGGAAAGCCTCAAAGGTCTGACCACCAGAGATAAATAGTTGGTTCTTGTAAACTACTGGAGCAACAATATCATCGGGGTCGGACTCGGCTGTACCGAAGTCTAGAGCGTTATAGCTCAAGCCGTCATTGATGGAGCTTACTATGAACTTCTTAGAATCAGTGGTAACTAAGAAGTAGCCATCTATGAACACTACGAACTGGGGGTTACCATTCGCAGTGAAGTCCGAATCCGTAATCTCGGCAAAGGTATCTGTAACGTGATTGTAGATATACCCTTTACCGTTAGGCAC
>Ga0208898_1001636_pt1 | contig 14521 bp, 17 predicted proteins | sample VirMetDEL_Mar_4_FD_184513 | JGI IMG/M metagenome (GOLD analysis project Ga0208898, IMG submission 184513) | Aqueous microbial communities from the Delaware River and Bay under freshwater to marine salinity gradient to study organic matter... | ecosystem: Environmental > Aquatic > Marine >...
CCACCAGTAGTTGAGCCACCAGCAAAACCATATCCTGTTCCACCACCACTATCACCTTGTGTTGCAGAGCCACCATCATTATTCACATTAGTAGTTCTTCTAGCTCCACCACCTGAACCACCATCATCAGCCTCTGCAAATTGTACTGCTCCACCACCACCACCATTAGCAGTTATGTCTGAAAATACTGAGTTAGAACCTGAGTTTACTGTTGAATTATTTGGACTAGCTGTTGCACCAGCACCAATGGTTACTGTGTAGTTTGTTCCTGAATCTAATTCTTTTGCTGTGTGATGAACAACTCCACCAGCTCCACCACCACCACCATCATCTGCCCCACCTGAGCCACCACCAGCGACTACTAGAACTTCAAATGTAGGTGCATCTTCTCTCGTGAATCCACCAAAACCAAGTACTCTATAACCAAACATTTTATCTCCTAGTCATCTGTTAAAGCATCAGTTGTAAAGAATAATTTAATACCGATTAATCTAGCATCTCCTGTTTGAGTGTCTGCTGATACATCTCTCATTAATTGAAAAAAACAAGTTTCATTTACACTTGGAGAACCAGCAATAGTTACTGCGCCACTTTCAGCAGAAACATCTAGATCATTTGACGTTCCACTATGAGCTTTAGCAGTTGCCACTACGTTAGTTCCAAATGCAGTGTTAATAGAGTCATTATCTGCAATAGCTACTGCTGATAGACCCCATGCTACTGTTCCAGTATTTGTGCCTGTTACTGTAAAAAATGCTTGAAAAGTAACTGTTCCCTCATTCCATAGTTTAGGAAATGCTATTGAAAACTGTGCATTTTCATCAGCACTTGCATCAAAGTCTAAAACTTTTAATTCTACTCCATTAGCTAATTCTACTTGTGCTAAAGTAGCACAACCATTAGTTGTGTTAGGATACATTGCTGTTGCTGGAATCCATATAGACTGTTTACCAACTAATCCTGCTCCAGCAGTACCATTTAAGGTTAAAGTTGCTCCTGAATCAACAACTATAGATGAGCCTGATAGAGCATTGAAACTGTTAGCTGTAAATCTAAAATCATCAGCATTAGCAATTTTAATATCTATTTGGTCATCTGTATCAGCAGTAATACTTGTATCTGCATCAGCATCTAAAATCAATTCGTTACCATTTACATCTAAACTACTAGATGTAGTTAACGTGCCACCATCTCCAATAGTTAAGGCATCATCACCATCTGTGAACTCGATTAATGCTGTTCTGATAGAGTTAGATTTAAAATATTCTACAGTATCGTTGGATTGATTTAACTCCATAATAGTGATGTTTGCATCATTATCTTCATTTCTTATATAAAGAATATTAGCAGAACTGTCATACCATAATTGATTTGCGTATACTGTAGAGGGAACTGAAGTGCCACTTGATGTACTTGCTAATGCTTTGAGTGCAAGGTTTAAATCAGACCTTGTATTAGGAAATGTCTGATTGGCTATATCATAATCGTGTTGACTCATCTATTTATAAACTCCATAAGTTGTTTTATTCTCTCACATTGACTAACTGCTTTCAAGATATCCATAACCTTTAGCTTGATAGTCAAAAGTTCTATCAATAACATTACCAGTACCACTTCCTTGATAGAAAGTTACAGTAAATCCTGTAGCAGATTTATTGCTAATTACATAATGTTCATTCTGATCTAAGTTAGATACTGTTATACCCAATGCTTGTACTGATTTAAATGCTGGAGAATAAGTTACTGCTTTGCCACTAGGAGATGTTCCACTAGATATATCGCTTTCACCATAAACTCTATCAGGCATGTCAACTGTAGCAGATAAAGTATGTATAGCTGGAGTAGAAGTTGCTGATGTTGTAGTTAATTTTGCTCTGAGTTTTATATATCTTGCTTTGTAATCTCCAAGTACATAATTTCTATAATCAGTGTATGTAATGTTGTCATTACTGGTTGATATCAACATCTCAACATTTATATCACTATTTTCAGTATATGCACCATCAAAAAGACCTTCTCTCGCATCAAAATTGCCATCAAAACTGTCAAATACAGTTGTTGGGTCAAACCTATTAAAGCCTAAATTTATTGTTACTCTTGAGGTATATATGCCACCTACATCTATTACAGGGAAATCATAAGTTCCGTCTAAATTATTATTGGTATCACCACCATCATCAAATAGACCTAATTGTGAGTCAAAGTTTCCAGTGGCATCATCAAATAATTCTCCTGCTAAGAGTTGCAAATAATTAACACTATCTCTTGTAACAACATCAACATCAGATTTAGTACCAGCAGTAAAATTTGGTGATTGAGTAAAAGTTTCTACAACATTAAAATTATAATCAATTTGATTTAATATAACTGCTGATTTTGTAGAAATTAAACTTTCAATTCCTAATACATCTACTGCTTTAATCATATATGTTCCATTTTTAGCTGGTAGAGATACAGTAGAGGCAGGTTTAGATACTTTTTGAGCTAATATTTGACCCTGTTCAAAACTAGCGCTTGTTGTATTAGGTGTATGTCTAACAACATAATGACTTAAATCCAAGTCTGATACTGGTGTCCAAGATAACTCTGCTTGACCATTAATAATGTTAACTGAGAAATTAGATACATCTGATGGTGGAGCAGTTTTACCAATTACAGTATGTTGAATAGTTGTATATGAAGAATAAACATTAAAAGCGTTTACTGATCTTGCTCTAATATTGTAAACAGCACCATCTTGTGCATTTACTAGTTCAAATATATTACCTTTAGATTTACCTAAAGTTATATATTCACTTCCAGCAATATTTGTGTTTTGTACCTCAACTTCAAATTCGTTGGTTGTTCCCTGATTACTAGCACAAGTAACTATTAATACAGCTAGAGGTGTTTCTGCATAGGCTCTTAATTCATCTACTGCTGTTATACTAGGTGGAGATACATCTGTTGGAGTTGGCAAAGTTGTGTTATCTAATGATAGAGCAGATTCTTCTGCGTTCCAGTCATAAATTGAAGATGAAGTTTCTTTTAATACTACTGCTATAGAGAAATCATCTGCATTTGAATTAAAAGACCATTCAGCTACCTCAAAAACTTTAGATGAAAAACCAAATCTTGTATTAGTGACTGATACAGTATCTCCAACTTGTAGTTTGAAACCTGTGCCTTTAATTTTACCTGAAATAGTTTGTTGTTGTCTGTTTTTTAACAAAACTATTTTTGCAATCCTTTGAGCAGTTGCACTAGATGTGGTAAATGGTAAATCAATATCAGCATATATACTTTCTCCATCAGCATCAACAAAAGTGGAAGATGTGACCATAGGATAATCTGTTGCCACCCAGTCAGTTTCACTTGAGGTGAATAATCCTTTTACTGTATTAAACATATCTTTCCTAGATTTTTTGGTAACTAAATTAATACCACTAACAAAATCATCTTCAGTTAAAGTTATTGATGGAGCAACATATTGACCACCTGTTAAAGTAAATTTTCCATTAGAGTATGCTAGTGTACCTAGACATGAAGTAAGTAAATCATCTAACAGTTCCATAGGTGCAATATCAGAATATATAACACCATTAGCAGTATATTTTTTTTCTGTACCACCTGCTGATAAATTTACATTAGTATCACATAGATTAGCCATTGTGGTAAAACTAGCAGTATCAATACTGCTTGTACTAATTCCCATGCCTATATTTTTATCAGTTAGATAATCATAAATAACTAATGCTGGATTTGATGAAAATGCAGTAGAGTCATCTCTAAAATCTAAAACTTTTTTACCTTTTATTTCTGCACTTATATTTGGTATGCCTTGTGGAAACATATCTGTGTCATAATCCATCTGAACATAGAGATATGATATACCTCTTAACCTATGCTCAGTAGTCCACCCACTTACCTGTTCTACTAAATCTGCATCAGCTAATTGATCGTCACTACCTAAATGTAATTTTATTTCTACAGCTTGTCTTGTGTAAAATATGTCTAATGGTAATCCTCTAAAATTAGATTCCTTATTATATTTTTCAGGCGCAGTTGGTCTAAATCTAGTAATACCATTTGAATCTGTGTTAATAGATGTCAAAGTAAGTTCTTCATCATTAAAGTAAATTTTATCTATTGATTCTATTTCATGACTACATAATCCAATAACTAAATGAAGTCTTTTATCATTATTAGTGGTTTCCATAAATAAAATACCACCTGATTTCTTAGAACTTCCATAAACCATATCACGAGAAATAATTGGTTGTTTAACCATTAAAGCCCTATTTTGAGATTCAATAGCATAGCTTTGTTGATTTAAAGATGAATTTCTTGATCTAGGTTTTATTGTTAGCGCACTGGCAACATAACTTGTTCCAACCATTATTGCTACATTGTACGCAACAGCTCCAATTCCAGCTAAACTACCACCCATAGCAATACTAGCCATTCCAATAAATGCACCAGCACCACTAGCCACCATGACTGCTACAGCTACAGCACCTACAATACTATTTACTGTACTACCCATTTATCAACCATTCCTTTTTAGTATATTTAGTTTTTTTTTCTGAAACTTTTAAATCAGTAACTCTTAAAAAAGAAATCGGTTTATTTAAACCTAATTCTTTTGCAAAATAATTTTTACCCCAATTATAAACATCATTAAAATTTTGATCTTGACATATACTATCAACAATCCAACATCTATTACCTGACTTCCAAAAATGATTTAACATTTGACCAGTTATTTTATAATGTGATTCAGCTTTTTCTGATAAAAACGCCCAAGAAGTAAATGCCACTATTTTATTATTTTTTTTATGAACTTTATATTGACCTAATTTAATACTTGGCTCAACATGAGATTGTAATTGTTGATCTGTGTTTAGTTTATATTTATCGAATGTTTTGTAAAAACTTACAATATCTAATACTTCAGGAGAAATATTATTAGGTATAGCTATATCAATCATTTGCTCCCACCACCCCATGCTATTGATTTATTTTGCAAAGATGCAACAAACTCTAAACCTCTATCATTTGGGAATAATTCCTTTTGGTCTTCATCAGTATATCTTCTATCACTTGGTTTCTCTAAAATTATCATTTTATTTTCAACTGTAAATTTTAAAGAAGACGACATGCCTTGCTCATCTAAAACCATTGTGTCAATAAATCCCTCAAATATCTTGTATGGAGTATCAACAACTGCGTCTGCATTTGCTGTAGTGGTTAAAACTCCAAAATATAATTCAACAATCATACCTGCTACGTTATCATTTAATCCAGCAGATAAAATTGATGAATCTAAACCAGTTAAATTTATTTGTATTCCTGATGCTTTAGTGTCTGAAGTTTCAGATATTTGCGATATGTTTAAAATATTACCTGAGCCAATATAAGTTTCACTATCTATTACAATATTAGAATAAGTAGTGGACAACAGTAAATCTCCACTAGTGAATCTCATTTTTACTGCATAAAATGTTCTTAACTGTGAGCTATTTAACTGTGAAAGAAAATTAGAGCCAATGGAACGAGCCATAATTTATTTCTTCTTAGAAGTTTTCTTTTTGGTTACTTTAGGTGCTTTCTTTTCTTTTACAACTACTTTTTTAGACTCAGGTTCAGAAACTTTTACTTCAATAGCTAAATTGTTATCAAGAAATGTTTGAGCTATAACTTTCTGCCATTCTTCTTTACAATCAATAATTTCATCAATCTTATATTCTCTAGTTGCGTTACCATGTACATTTGCACTTCCAATAACATTTTGAGTTATTTTAATTTTCATCTATATCCTCTTTCATCAATTCGTTAATCTTTTCTAAGACTTGTTCATAAGGAATAGGCGTATAATCTCTATCCCATTCTATTCCACCATACAGGTAGTCATCTCTCGTTTCAAGTTTACCTTTTACTTTGAATAAAGCGTTTCTATCAATGGCTATTATTGCCTTGATAAAATCCATCTCTGTTTTTGTATATGGTATGTTACTACACATTTACACCTCTCTAAGTGAGAGGCTAGGGAAACGAGCTACCATATGAGGGTAAAACCTAGCCTCTCACCAATGCAACCTAAGTTGCTATATTAAGCATCTGTTGAGTCAACAGGATTACCAAGTATACCTTGAACGCTTATTGGCGTTCCATTAGTATGAGTACCTGTAGCATCAATTTTCACTCTGACATATCTTGAACCACCGATATATCCTATTGCAGATGTTTGTGGAGTTTCTCCATTAGCATCTAAAGTTAGGAATATACCTGAAGAATCAACACTGCCCTCAGTGACACTTGTGCTTGAAGTAACAGCAGTAAAAGTAGAATCATCATCAGATTCTTCAAGAATGAAATCAAACTTGACACTACCTGATAATGTATCTCCCTCGATACCACTATTAACAACAAACATAACAGATTCAAAACCTTGTCTGTCTACTGTAGTTCCATTAGCATCTGCTGTAAAAACCTTAGCATCTTGACAAGTCACTGCTTTAGTATTATTTGAAATATCTCTCATATTATCTCCTATGCACTAACATTTTGTAGTCTAATTGCCTCAGCGTTTACCACAGCACCACCAACTCTTCTACGAGCTAGATATCTAGTGTTGCCAACATTAGCCTGAGAATAAGGGTCACGCATGATTGACATGCTAACTCTATCCACTAATGTGTATGCTCTAGAGAAATCTCCAAAAGCGATAGGTTTAGTACCAGCTCCAACATTAGGCATATCTTTTGCTAATACATAAGTATACCCAGCTATTGTAGATGGCGCTCCTGAAACTAAGTTTAATCCAACATGGAAAACTTTTTGTCCAGCAGTATCTTCTAGTTGTAGAACTTTAGCAAAAGTGCCTCTGTTCATGACAAACCTAGAGTTTTTCAAATAGTCTGATTTGAGTGCATAGATCAAGTCATAAAGACCATCTGCTGTAAGTGCAGTACCATTACCAGTGTTAGTTGTGCCAACACCTTGTGAGCTATCAGTAATTCCATAAGGTTTACCAATACCATCACCTGATACTACTGCTGTTCCCTCTGCAACTGCAAATTGTTCAGCAAACTCAGTAGCCATCTCACTTTCCATGTTAAATGCAGAATCTTCTAGCATTGCTTGAGAAATATCAACCAAAGCATAGACTTCATGAGCATCAATTGACATTAAACCAGTTGTGTAACCAGTTGTCTCACTTCTAGTTGCAGTCTCAGCAACCCAAGATGCAGAGAATTGACCAGTTCTTTTAGGAACTTCAATGCCTCTTTTATCTGTACTTCTAACTTTAACGATTGAACGCATTGGAGAGAATTCTGTAACAGTCTTAATAAGCTCATTAACATACTCAGTAGGAGCATAGTAGCCACCAAGAGTATCATCAGATTCATACAATGCTTTTTGTTCTAACTCAGGTTTGTTGCCAGTTCTTAAATACTCGCCAAACGCTTTCATTTGAACATCAACTTCTTTAGCAGATTTACCTAATTCAGGTCTTGCTAAAGTAGTTTCTAATTTTTCTAGCTTTGCAGTAGCCTCTTCAAGTGCTTTCTTTTGTAACTCAATATCTTGCTTTTGCTCAACTGCACCAGCAACATCATCAGCTAACTTGTCCACTTTTTCTTGAAGTAATGGGTCTGCAACGCCATTTTTTTTGATCTCATTAATGTTCTTTTGGTTTTCACTTTTAAATTCTTCAAAAGATTTACCTAGAGCATTAATTACATCTTTTATTTCTTCAGACATAAATACCTCTTTATGTTTTAATTATATTAATTAAATGCTCAACGCTATCCACTACATCTCGCAGTTGTCTATTAAAAGACTTGTATAATATTGGCGCACTTTCTTTCGCAAGAGAAACAGACATTCCACCTACATCTCGCAGGTATTTCTCTATTTCTGTTGGATTCATTTCAGCTAGTTTGACCTTAGTCACTTTAGCCTTTGGATTCATTGGAAATGTTACCAATGATATTTCCATTAAGTCGACTGACTTAATAATTCTTCTTTTATCTTTAGGGTCATATTTATAGCCATCAGGTTTCAACCTGTAGCCTATTGACATAGAATCTAATGCACCCATCTTCATGAGTTCAAAGACTTCCTTGCCTTTCTGAGTACCCATTGCTAGTCTACCTTTTATCTTCAATCCTTTGCTATCTTCTTCTAACGAGTCAATAACTCCAATAGGTTCATCTGATTTGTGTTGGTAGAGTAGTTTAATTCCTTTAGGTGATCTCTCTGCTATCGAATCTAAAAATGCTCCTCTTCTAATAACATCATTACCTAAATCTTTGTTATTAAATACTGATGCGTAACCCTCAAACGAGCCATCATCATCTTGATCTATTTCCTTGAATTCACAAGGCATATCTAAGTTGTCAAATTCATTATCAATATATTCAGTTTCCATAATCACCTGTCAAGTAAAATTTAATTCATTTTAACCTGAAACTAGGTGTTTATACAATACCAATAAAAAAAAAGAGCCATATTGCTATGACTCTTTCTTTTGGTTTGGTTAGTTTTATTATGCTGGTCTAATCCAAATTTTATCATATAATTTTTCATCTACACTTTCTGCAAATTTCATTGCATCTAGTTTTGTATAAAAAAACTTATATATTTCTAGGTTAGAATGTTTTTTATTATAAGTTTCTACAGTCCACATTTGCTTATCCTCGTACATATTTTTATCCTCGTTGTTTTGTTAATTTTTTTGGGTAGTTTAGGTGATACCCACACCATTCATTATTTTTTAAGTTTAAGTAAATCTTCCCAAGACATATCCTCTACCATCTCAAATAATCCCTCTTCAACCATATATTGACTAACAAATAATTGTAGTGAATATGGGTTGTCAATAGAACCACCATCAGTGAAACCATTATTTAATAACATTTGTTTTTTAATTAAAGATGAAATAACACCTCTTGCTTGTTTTTCAGTTAAATCAATATCTTTTAAAAATGGTTTAATAGCATCTAAACTAATTCCACAAAAGTCATGCTCATCATTCATTAGATTTAAAAGGTTAGTTTCATTGTTTGTTAAGTTTTCCATGTTTTCCTCGTTGTTTTGTTAAATGCTGGGTAGGTTAGGAGATACCCACTCCATTCATTATTTGTAATCTATTTCTGATTCTTTTGTTGTAAAAACTGAGTAGCCTTTTCTAAAACCCTCTTCTCCAGCATCTTCAGAATCAATATATATATTAACTTCACCTTTTTTACTTAATGAAGATAAAACACCTTTTGCAGTGTTCATATCCATGTCTATTTTTGATAATCCTTTAACGATATTTCTATCGCATAGTTGAAAATCAGGTGAACCATCTGATGACTCATTGATTAATTTTAAAAGGTTAGTTTCATTGTTTGTTAAGTTTGTCATATTTTCCTCGTTGTTTACCTAAGTCATTATTAACTTATGTAACCATTATAACCCATATTGGGTATTAGTCAAGCATATTTATACAAAAAAATGCACATTTTGAGGTATTTTTCTGTTAAACTCACGAGATGAATGAAAGAAACTTTTTATATTTACCCATAGAGGCTCGTAAGTCCTTTAATGCTTATGTTGACAAGTTTGGGAAAGGCACAGATACAGACCTAATAACTAGGTCTATGATCTTGGGTGGATTAAATGATAATCTCCTCGATAAATTCGATAATATAGTCTTTTCAGCTATAAAAAAAGGAGCTAGGCTAGATAATCATGAATTGGAAATGAGATTGTTTAATATTCCCAAAGGAGCTAAGACTTAATCAGGTACATTGATTAGGTCATCAGGCAGATCATCTAAGGCATCAAATACTTCCTCAATTCTTTTTGATGTTCTAGGAGCAAATTCTTCTAGTTTTTTCTTCCATATAGCACCATTCTTTCCTGAAACTAATGATGTATAGTTAGCGAACATTTCTGTAGTATTATTGGTGTTCAAAGATATTACCTGTGAGCCTATTGTTTGACTTTTTGTAACTGCTGGTAAATCTTTGTAGTAGCCTTTACCATGACCCCAACCAATTTTTTCTGTAGTCATTGCACCAAGAAAGTCTGCAAAAGCCATTGTGTTTTCTGTGTTGCGACCTAATCTCATATCAATATTGGTCATTGCTCCGAATATATCCTTATACTCTTCACCAGTTCTCAAATACCCTGTTTTATTATAGGCTCTTAATTGTATTGCTTGAACCATATATGACTCTTTTACTAAATCAGACAATTCATCTGCATTTTTTACTAGCAAATCAGGGTCGCCCAAAATAGATTTGAGTTCTTCTTTTTTAAAAAATTTACCATCTTCAAACATATCTTCCCAAAATTCTTTTTTTGTTATTTGCTTAGAATTAATTGGATATTTATTTACAATACTTTTGACTTCTTTATCAAAAGATTCTTCTAATATTTTCTTTGGTTTACCTGTTTTATGTTTTTTTAACAAATCAATAGCATCTTTCATTGTGTCTTCAGCATAATAGGTAGAAGTCCATCTAAAACCATTAAATTCTTTAGCAAATTTTGAATTATTAATTCTCAATAAATTCATTGCTTGAGCATCTATAGCATGACCATATTCATGCCTAAAAATATTAGCTCCACTAGAGTCTGCACCATTTTTAATTATTTCATCTAATCTATTTCTCTTATTGCCTTTACCCATATTTATGGTCAATCTACCCAATCTATCATTATCACTAATATCCATTAAATAAGCATCATCACCCACAGTGCTTACTCCATTTAATGATGGAGTCTTTTTTACTGCTCGTGCATATTTAGCTGGTGAGTTAGACCAAGAGTTTTTATGAAAATCTAATTCTAATGGGTCGTTCTTGTCGCCAAAATCAGTAACAGGTTTATCTTTAGGTGGTATGACCACAGGTTTGACTTTAGGTTTTCTAGGTTTTTTAGCTGTACCAGCTATCACATCATCATCTTGATCGTAATACAATGTGAAACATCTGCACTGGATAACATTACTAGCGCCACCATTAGGGTCGCCAGTGTAATCCATAAACCTTTCTGATACGCCACCACCAGCAGTAGGCGTTAGCACCATAAACTTGTCATTGATACCAACTTTAGTTCCATTCATGCTCCTGTGCCAATTTCTAGTCCTCTCATCTACAGCACTAGCCCATTCTTTGATAGGTTTTTTCAGGTTCATTCTCTTAGCTATGTTGTTGTTAGCATAGTTCATTGCTTGGTGGGTTTCAGTTCTAGCAATAACTCTTGCTCTTTTCCTAGAAAAGGCAGATGACTTTTCTAATCTTTTTGCAGTATCTTCTGTACCTAAACCATCATTTAAGGAGCTTACAATACTTGCCTCTACTAGTTTCTTGGTCGTTTGAGTGACTTGGGTTACATTCTCACCAATAGTTGCGCCATATAGCTCCAATGCCTCTTCATCTGTAGCCTTGATCTGCCTCATTCTCTCAGTCATCTCTTTAGAGTTGTCAAATACTTGCTTAACATTTCTAGTGAAGACCTTGTGTAGTTTAGTTGCTAGTTCTAGGTAAAATGAATCAGTTATAATCTCATTCTGAGCATATCTTTTACTGGCTATAATTCTTTGTTGTTTGAATAGCTTATCTAGGGTTCTAGTAAGATTGCCACTTAACTTAGCGTATAGCCTAAGTGATTCTCTGTAATACTTACGTTTATCTATCTTTACTTTAGCCATTGCAATGTTTCATTTAAGAGTTCAGTCTGAGTACCAAATTGCTCAGTAAACCATATAGGATTTAAATGATAGGACTCTTTTGATGTTCTGTGATGATGTGGACATAGTGGAATCACATTAAAATGACTTGATCGTTTTCCCATAGCTCCACTTGGAATGTGATGAATTTCTGCTGGTGTATCATGATATCCTAGTTTAGCACAAGCGATACAACCTAGCTCGGCTACTTTTTTTAGGTGTTCTCTTTCAGGTTTCTTCATCACTCATCTCTATATGCCAAAAGTCCTCTACGCAGGACTTGAGTATAACAGAAATTCCACCTACACCTGATTCTTTTGTAACTGCATTAGCTATCTTATACGACTTTTTATCTTCCTTTATTAACCAACCAATAGTCCTACAAACCTCATAGGTACAACTATCAACATCATCTTCCCATTCTGCTGATGCTGTATGATCTTCCCAATCTACCATTACTAAAGGATATTTTTCTAACATTACTCATCATACCTTATATTTCTTGCCTCTGAAATATGCAGTTCTAAATAAATTGTTAACCTGTACTAACTCAGGGTGTATGGTCTTTTCTACTGGGTCTACCATAATGACAGCAAATCCATTGTTCCAGTCATTAGCTACATTGTCCTCTAAGTAAGGGTGATAATCCTCTGATAGATGTCCTGTTTGAACTGCCATTGAAGTAGTTGTGTAAGTGTTAAAGGTTCTTTGATTTAATTGGTGCGTATGTCCTGTTACTATGTTTAATCCTGATCTCATAGAGTTTTGATAGGCAGTATGTATACCACCTCTCATTCTGTGTTTAATCATGACAGTATCATCTACTAAATGACTCATAGCCCATTCCCAATCAGGGAATATGTTTTGCATCTTGAAACCCTCAAAATCTTCAAATTGTCTACCCCACATAGATACAAACTTAGATAGTCTTGTTTCATGGTTGCCAAAAGTTGCTATCTGTTTGACAGGGTATTTTGAGCTGTTTATTATCTTTTGAATCTTATTTAACTGTTTCTGAGAGTCTAATATCTCTTGTTGTACAGTTCTTTCTTTAGGAGTTATCTCTAAGGTGTATTTTGCAAAGGTAGATAAAATAGATAAGTCCATAATATCTCCATTAGCTACTACGCATTTTAGTTGTCTAGTCTTGATTAAATCTTTCAATACTTTAAGCATTATCTGATATGACGCTGTTTCATGACCCTCAAAGTGAGCATCTGAGAATACTAACATTGCATAGGGTACATCACTACTAACACTTACGTGATTAGTTAATGGTGGTAAGTTCTGCCTTTGTATTCTAGTAATTGCGTTATATTTGTTATTATGAGGTTTTAACTCAACACCAGTCAATTCTTCTGCTTGTTGTCTGTAGAATGACATGGTTGAACTGTCTGTATCTCTACCTAAATAGGTGAATACATCTTTTTGACACTTCATGTTTGGTAAGTTCCATGCTCTGACTATATCATGAGCAAATTGTATAGATATACTTGATCTGTCCTTACTAGGCATAATTTTATCTCCTAATCTTTAGAGGATAAAGGGTGTCCACTTGGTAATAAGTCTAAATCAAACTTACCACCTGAAAATTTACCTGTTCTAACAGCAGACAAGAAAGCATTAACCCTAGCAAAAGCCCATCTATCCTCTCCACCTTGTTGTCTAACAGATGGTCTGACAGATTGAGGGTTAGTTCTATAAGCACCTATGCCTCGTTTAAATACACGAGCCAACATACCTACAGTCACTCTCTTTCCTTTTTTATCTCCATGTTTTTTATTGTGTTCTTCTACTTTATCTTCTAATGCTTTTAAAGTAGAGCCTGTTACTCCAGCAACCTTTTCTTCTAGTTCAAGGTCTATATTCTTATTTCTTTCTCTTTCAATCTGATTCCTTTTCTTGGTAGACCAGCTAAATCCTGCATCTCCACCCCACAACGCCCATGCGATTCTACCTGCTGATGGATAACCTTTCTCTCCTTGATTAAACCCTTGTCCTTGTTTATCGACTTCATGTCTTGAAAAGAAACTATACATTCTTAAAACAGTATCTACTGATAAGGATTCCTTATTGACCAGTTGATTAGCTCGTGCAACACCTACTGATGTTCCACCTCTATTAAATTCTTTACGCCAATTTAAGCCTCTCTGAGCCTCTGATGCCATGCTATCAGTTGGTTTTGTATCAATATCACTTAATGCTTTCCCATCTGCTAGTAATGACTCATATTCTCTGTGAGTCTTGCAAGGCATATAAACTGTTTGACCATCTTGGTCGTGGGAATGTATACCCTCACAACCTATCTCTTCTGCTCTTTCTTCTGCCTCTTCTTCTGTGGTAAAAGTGTCAACATCTACTCTTGCTTTAGTTCCATAGGCTAGATCATAGAGTTTCTCGTTATCATCATCTTCCATTGGAGTATCATCATCTTTCTCACCGATTGGGAATAGATTAGATGGTATATATAACTCATCAGCGCCATCAATAGGTTCTAGTCCTAGTTTTGCTCTAGCCTCGTTTCTAGTGATAATACCTGCTGTTACTGCCTGACTTACATCTAAATACACTTGTTTGGTCTTTTCTGCCATAGCAGGAATACTGTCTAAGTCGTATTTGATATGGATATCCTCGTTGTATAGAGGTGTTAAGAACTCATTTAGATCAGACTCTACTCTTGTGAGTAAAGGTATAATGGTTTCTTCATACATACCTAGTTTAGCTGTTTCCATGTTGCTGTATGTATTAGCCTCAGGTATTCCAAGCATCTGAGCTGGAACGCCAAACGCCAATGCTATCTCTCTTGCAGAT
>Ga0208898_1001637_pt1 | contig 14519 bp, 23 predicted proteins | sample VirMetDEL_Mar_4_FD_184513 | JGI IMG/M metagenome (GOLD analysis project Ga0208898, IMG submission 184513) | Aqueous microbial communities from the Delaware River and Bay under freshwater to marine salinity gradient to study organic matter... | ecosystem: Environmental > Aquatic > Marine >...
GCCGATTTGGTCTGGGTATCGGTATATCATTAGCATCCCTAGCGCCCGGCATTAGCTCTCTTGTATCGCGGACAGCGGCCTCAATGCTATCATCAAAAAACTTGGCTCCGCTAGAGGCAACCCTTTGGCCGATAGGGAGGGCCATTTGTTCTGCACGCGCATTAACCACATGAATAAGCTGCATACCGGCGCGGCTCACTCCCCTTAGTGCGGGGGCAGCCATCGGTGCCATCGCCGCCGCGGCCTCTATCCCTCCCTCTAGCATTACATCTCCGCCCATGCCATATGCGGATGGCGGCAACAGTTCTTGTCCGGTAACACCACGGCCATATTGCCTTGCCGCATACTCCCCAAGCGCACCAAGAGACAACAGGCCAGATGGTACGGAGCCAGCAAGGTCTAGTGCAGTGGTGCCTAGGTCTGTTAGATACCCCCGGACCGGGCTTCCTGTTTGGGCCTGAAATCGTGCGCTTTCCCTTAATGACTGAATGTTTGCCTCAATCATTCGGTTGTACGCATTCCGCGCCTTCAACAACGCTAGCTTGGGGTCATCGGGCCTCATTCTTACTTTTTCTTTTTGCGGCCATAGCTAACCTTGGTGCCCTTCTTCTTGGCGGCAGCCTTGGCCATAGCCATACCCTTGGCGGTATATGGGTACTCTTTCTTTCCTACTTTAGGCATGGTTACTTCTTACTTTTATCTACGGTGGGTATGGTAAGAATCGCTTCTTTCGTTACAGGCATCTTAACTTCAGAAGTCATCAAGCGTGCCTTTGGTTTGCCCGGGGTCAAGTTCATTTCTTTCTTAGTATGTCATCCACGAAGATCGCTCTATACGATTTCCGTCGATGTTGTTTCTAGCACGATCAATACCGTGCATTGGGGGGAATGTCCTAAATGTAGCATAATACATAGCATCTAGTGTATCATCATGCTGCCCTTTAGGATAAGACATAAGCTCTTGTTCTAACAAGTTCATGTCTTTCATCAGGTACATTTCGTCCTGCTCAAAATATGGTTGCATACCTTCCAGTCGCATACTCTTACTGGCTCTCGGTTTCTCTCCAATAATGCCTCGGATCTGGTGCGACAGTTGCTCCCGGAGCATTTCTTGATACCCGGTAGCCTCCACTCTAGTACGGAGAGGTCGGTACTTGTCGTAGATCTCGACGGCTTTTCTTGAAACCATGCTAGGAGGAAGGCGGTCAGCGACATAAGGCAGTACAAATCTTTTTACCGATCCGTCTTCTAGTACGCTAGTACGTGCTACACACATGATTGCCGTGCGGTCACTGCGAGACGACGTGGTAGATGCCGGGTCTAGTCCCATAAATATGTTGACCGGCAGTACAATAGGCTCATCTAGTTCCTGCATACTATCCATTCTAGTATCAAGATCCGGTGATACCGCGCCTAGCTTGGTAATTATCATCAATGCATGGCTGCCTTCCCACTCAACAAAGCCATCATAGTACCCCCACTGGCTAAATATGCGGTCATTATCTGCCACCACCTCGCACATATACTCGCGGTAGAACACAGATATACGGCCCGTAATCTCATAGCTCTCTCTTTCTCTCTGCAACTCCTCTACACTCCACTGCTCTGGCCACAGACTGTCGCCATTATCCTTGATAGCAGAGTAGTGCATGGTCTTCCATGCCGCCATTCGGCCCAGTTCATTAACCATCCCACGCTCGTGCATGGGTGTACCAATCACCACGACCTTGCTCGGCCTATCGCGAGCCAGTGCCGGGACGAGACCTTGCAGCAACCACCGCAAGTTGTCCTCCATAGCCTCCGGAGTCTTAGTATTATTCTCGTCTTCTGGGTCATCTAGTACAATTAGGCTAGGCCGGGTTCCAAATTTGTTAAGACCACGGACCTGTTGTCCAGTTCCTCGAGCGAGAATGGTAGTTCCATCACGTAATACCACCTCGTCTCTAGTCCAACTCTTAGCGTCTGATGCCCAATCTCCAAAGAGGGAACGGAAGTGTGGACTATCTTCAAGTACTTCCTTGATGGAGGAGATGATGTTGACTGCATGATACCGGCTCTTACTAGATATGACCACAAATGCAGGTCTTTTGGGCTGCTGTCTGTGTATATGTTCTACAAATATGTGCCATAGCGGGTAGAACACGCCCACTACAGAGGTCTTTGCAAACCCACGAGGCGCAATAATGTTGAGCCTGTCTACCTTTCCGTTAAGTAGCTGCTTGTCAATCTCGTAGTGGAATGCCGGTGAGGGTTTCTTGGCCCACTTAGGCATCACTATCCTGCCAAACTCTACTACACTGCTAGCACAGCGCTCTATTATCTGCTCCTTACTCGTCATGCTTGGCTTCTTCTAGCTGTCCTTGGGTCTTGTTTTGCAATACATGATCCCATTCTACCAGCTCGACCGGCTCCGTCTCTTTTCGTGCGCGGTCTTTTACGCCTAGATACTCTTCTGCTTCACGTGAAACAGCAATCAGTGCCCGGGCATCGTTCTGTTCTACCGCAATCTTGCGTGCCTCGACCAAGCAGTCCACGACAAAGTTCTCTGTTAGCCCGCTCTTGCGCAGGATGTTGCTTACCTCATCCATAACCATCTCCCTAAAGTGTGCATTATGATATATGTTGTAGAATCCTACGGCCTTTTGGCGCTTAGGTGTAGCGGTGGGTGTGATTAACTTACCAATGTGCCTTGTTTGAGGCTCGGCACCATTCATAAAATAAGCGGCCACTATGCGTGCAGCGAATCTAGCACGCTCGGCTGGTACCCTGTGTGTAACCTTGTAGTTTCTGATGTTCTCTTCTACCTCCTCATATAGCACGCTATGCTTGCGGCTAATACCATACGACCCCACTGGCGTAGATATTACGTGTCCCGGCAAAGACCCTATGGTCGTCAGTGCATATCCGTCGTCTAGCTTGACCAACTCACCGGCTTGGGTGGCCTCGCGCCAAGGAATAGTATCTACCTGCTCTGCCGCTAAGGGTGGGTATAGCGTAAACCTGCGCCCATAAATTTTTCTGGGTACCGGTATATCTAAATGGCGCACAATCTCTATAGGTGTGCGGTGGTCTACTTGTAATTTTTTTGCTTCCATACGTGCTGGCCAGAAACATTCCTGCCTGTCTACTATATTATACGCCATAGGGTTCGGCGAAATCCCTGCGACACTTCACTTTGAAATAGCGTGTTGGACCAGATAAAATAAATCCCGTTGGTAATGCCACACGTTAACCTGACAGCAATGACTCGGGTTGCCGACCTCTAACGAGGGGCGCTTGGTGCGACAGTGATCCATGCCAACCGGTGGGCTTACGTACTAACCTCATGCGGCTCCGATGATCAGATACGCAGCGTTACAAAATTTTTTGTCTTCGCTGCTATCGGAGGCACCCGGTACTATATCCTATGCTCACCAATGATCAGGGGGCGACATCGGTTTTTATCGCAATAGCAGTAATAACCGCCCTGTATCCAGATATTCATGCCCGTAATCTATAGTAAACACCCGCTTTTATCGCGTTAGCATTCATTATGTGGTGTCAAAAAAATATTCCCGAGAGTGCGAGTGTGAGTAGTGTATTATCGGCCGCCCCCGTCGCGATCGCGCCTGCGCGGGGTCCGCGCCCGTTCGATTGTTTTCGGGTTGGTTTGCCGTCGGTCTAGCACGGTCTAGCACGGGGATCGGGGGGACCGCAGGGGCGGTATCCAGTAGCGCCTACTGTCCAACGTACCCACACGAGTACACCACGCCACCTAGGCTACGTTGCATATATATATCGAGGCACTGTATTGCATTAAGTAATCATCACGACACCATATCTAGCACCAACCACTTGACAAGCGTACTAGATCACTGTAACTTGGCAGAGCCAAGTGCAACACAGCACACCATTAACTAATCATCACGACACCATTTCTAGCACCAACCACTTGACAAGCGTACTAGATCACTGTAACTTGGCAGAGCCAAGTGCAACACAGCACACGCCCTCACTCACATACACACCTCATACTCATATGACACGCAAGACATCACGCGAACTACTCGACGAACTCATGGACTACTACGTCCTCCTAGCCGCAGAACTATTCGGTCGGGGACTCCTCACTTACGAGTCCGCCACACCGGAGTCCAAGACCTACCTTGATACCTGCAAGGAGATGGCGTACCAACACTGCTTCATCATCCTCAACTCCCAAGACGGTCTGGAACTGAGTGACTCAGACTACAGCGCGGCAGTCGAGACGATAGACGCAGGACGCACGGCGTATCGCAAGCTCATCTCGATCAAGTAACCACCACAACGCCCGCCCTTCGGGGCGGGTACTCATCCTCTAGCACACCACTACTATGACACTGACCGTAAGCAAGCCCACCCGTCAAGACTTCGTCAACGCCCTCACCGGATGGCAAGTCGACTACGCCTTCACACAGCACGGTGCCTCCGCCCTCTACGACTACTACTCCGAACTGTCCGACCAGACGGGCGAGGAACTCTACATCGACCGTGATGCCATCTGCGAGCAGTGGATGGAGCGGAGCATTGATGAGGTTTTCAAGCATATGATTTACTGCGGAGACGTCTCGTGTGTGATCGAGGAGTGGCTGTCAGCCAACCACGAGCACTACATCCGTGTCCAGAACGGGTCCCACGTCGGATTCGTAGTCACCCGCAACTAGTCCCATTACACCCTCTAACACCATACTACTATGAGCGCAGTCAACGATTTCCAGTCAGCCGTCGAGAAGCTAGACAACCGATACACCACCAAGGAGCTACGCAGATCCGCCCGTGCATTCCAAGCACCGGTGGACCGCACGTGGCTGGGACAGAAGTCCAACAAGGCATCCCTCACACGCATCCTAGCACTGCCCGTGCTGGCAGAGTCCCTCGCAAAGGATATGGGTGGGTCCGTAGCCTTCGTGTGCTCCGAAGACTTCGCGCACCCAGATGGCTACGGTACCCTCCGGCAGAGGATGATCGACACCCTAGCGTATGACTTCTGGGAAGTCAACGGCGAGCCCCTCACGACAGAGGTAGCCTCAGAGCTGGCGGAGTGGGCGTTCAGGATAGTCGTGGACGAGCCCCTATACTTTAAGAATCTGCCGCTTCTGGGCATCTCGAGCGAGCCTGCACCGACCCCCACACCGGCACCGGCACCGGCACCGGCACCCGCCCCATCCGGCGATGCCACGGCACAGCTAGGCGCACTGATCCAACAGATCGCAGGGTCCTCAGTCAATGAGGGACGGGTCCGCGAGATTGTGCGCGAGGCGGTCGAGGGACTGGGCGGTGCAGGTATCACGATACAGCTACCGGCACCGGCGGACCCCATCCAGCTAGACGGACACCACCACGCATCGTTCGCTGACCTGCTAGCACTGACGAACTGCGGCAACGTGTGGCTGACTGGACCCGCCGGATCGGGCAAGACCACGGGCGCATCGAACGTAGCCAAGGCTCTAGACCTGCCGTTCTATGCGATGAGCGTGGGACCGCAGACCACCAAGACCGATATGTTCGGCTACACGGTGGCGGGCACCGGCGAGTACAAGCCCTCGCTCCTGTTCACTGCCTACACGCAGGGCGGCGTGCTACTGCTAGACGAGGCGGATACCTGCCACGCCGGTGTAGCCAAGCAACTCAAGATCGTGCTAGGGCAGGACTTCGCATCGTTCGATGGGCAGATGGCGGAGCGCCACCCCGACTTCCGTGTGATAGCCTGCGCCAACACCGTGGGTCAGCGGTCCACTGCCTACGTCAGCGCACAGGTACAGGACCAAGCGTTCCTCGACGAGTGGTTGATCCTAGACTGGGGCTACGACGAGGTGCTAGAGGACCGGATAGTCAAGGCTTACGCCGCCAAGGACAGCACCAAGGAGGCAGACATCCTGCGGTGGTGCGACCTAGTACGCAAGGCACGCAAGCGCATCGCTGAGACGGGCGAGACCAAGGCTCTAGCATCGCCACGCGCCACCATCAAGGGTTGCAAGCTACTGCTATCCGGTGTTAGCTTTGACACCGTCAAGCGGACCTGCCTCACCAACGTGTGGGGATCCCTCGACCTAGAGCGCAAGCTTCTAGGGTAACCACACTCACTCTTAGACACGCACCCAGATGCACGCATTCAAGATCGGCAAGACCACCGTAGTCAAGGCAGACTACCTCACTGACGCCCTGCTCCTCACGCCACAGCCACCCAAGTCCGCCTATCCGGCAGACGAGTACCTCGATGCCACGAGCCACAAGAACCTGCGGTTCTACGGGTACACCATATCACGGATGCGCGAGGCTATCCTAGGGCACCGCCCCATCAGCGAGCACGCACAGCCACTCGACCGGCTCCAGAGCCTAGGATACCACGGCGTAGCCAACACCCTAGCACGTGTGGTGGACCCATCCGGCGTGGAGGTATCGGACTATGCGGGCTTCTACTCAGGCGATCCGGATGCGATGGTCGAGTACCGACACGAGGACGTAGAGGACAACGTCATCAAGATCGCCTTCAACATCTGCGCCACCGCCGCTTGTAAGGACGTAGACTTCGAGGGTCGTGCTATGGGACTGCTGTCCCTAGTCAATGCGCTAGAGTCGCAGGGCACGGCGGTCCACATCGACGCCTTCCAGTACGCAACGGACAGCGCGGGCGATGTGATCACGTGGTTCCCAGTCAAGCGTGCAGAGGACCCGCTCGATATACTGCACCTCTACTACACGATGGGGCGCAAGGAGGGGCTACGCCGTATCGGGTTCGCCCTAGAGGACTACGGCTACGCACGTGGACTGGTGCAGGAGTCTTGGTTCAATGGGCGTGGCACAACCACGAGAGGCGTCCCGACCGAACTCACCGACGGGTACGACTGGGTGTGGCAGGCGGGTATGTTTGCCGGCGAAGATATGCAAGAGTCCATCCTATCTAAGGCACGCAAAGACGGGCTGATCCGATAACCGAACAGGTCACCCCTACCCCACGGGGGTGACCGTTCACATACACACACACACGATGAAGACACTATCAACTAGGACAATGATCAAGCTAGTCTACCTGTACACAGGGGCACCAGACGATGCCTATGTAGAGGGACTGCTAGACCGTGCTACGAACAACCCAGACCACTTCAAGCGCCGGTACCACGAGTACAAGTCCAAGCCCTACTCCGGTCTCAGGGATACGCCATCCGGCATCGCCCTATCACGGACCATCCTAACGATGGACGATGACAACCTCAACAGGGTATCTGAGTTTCTGTTCACGGACCACGAGGCGTAGACAGATGAGCACACGAGTCAACCTATACCTGCGCGACAGCGCGGTGTCCATACTTTCTCGCGTACCACACAAGGGTTCGCTAGTCAGCCACCTAGTAGCCCGTGCCTACAATAAGTACCGGCACGACGAACAGAGGATGCGACTGGCGGGGTACGACATACAGTTTGAGCGAGCGGTGCTAGCGGGTGCAGGTATGTACACGCACTGGCACAACGACCTCAAGGCAGAGGAGTTTGTTAGGACTATGTTATCAGACAAGGTCATCAGCCTAGTCGAAGACATCCTAGCATACACCGATTTCGTTAACAGGTTAGCCAAGGATACGGATGACATCCGTTATACGATAGACTGGGCTAACGCACATCAATGGTTTACTGATGGCACAGATGATTAAAGCCAAGGTGGGCGAGTACACCAAGGACGGACAGACTAAGGGCATCTACCGCACGGTGGGTGAACTGCGTCAGGGAGACAGGGGGTCATTCATTCTGCTAGATGCACACTTCAATCCGGCGGGCGTGATGCGCGAGCAGGGACGGGATCGAGTGATCCTCAGTGTATTCGAGGAAGATTATGGCAACAAGGGTGGGAACACCAAGGATGACCTGCCGTTCTAGGTAACTCGTAATCACTCTAACAACTAAAGAGCGGTTGCGGTTTGCGGAGACGATGAGGGGGGATGGCTTCGGCTGTCCCCTCTTTTTTTGTGCTAGGCATACGAGGCTGAGACCTTCACCTCATACCGGTTAGTCCCACGCACACGCTCGAGCCACAGGTCTAGCCAACACCCACCCAAGGCGGGCGGTCCGAATCCCTTCTCCGCACCCCATCCCTTGGTGAGGTCCTCTTTCTTATACGTGCCCGTGCTAACGTGTATCTGGCTCTGTTGGGTCACGCTATAGTTTCTGTGTAGCTTGATGCGGGGCACCTCTACTATCCACCGCTCGTGTATGTGACCGCTTAGCACGATGTCCGCATCGGGTAGCATCACGGCACGGCGGTTGGTCTTGATCACGCCCCTCGTCACCGGTGCCGATCCACCACTACCGTGATCGTAGTACACCTTGGTGCTAAGCGTGGTCGCATTCTTGGTTGACATCTTGATGTTCACCACCAGCCAGCCACGGTACATACCATAGCACGAACCGATCTCTCGTGCTAGCCTGCGTGTCAGGTCGGTGTTATGGTGGCGCAACATCGCAGACTCGTGGTTGCCTTGCGTGATCAGTGCAATGACATCCTTGTATTGAGTTAAAAATTTTGCTGAGTCCTCGACTAGCACATCTAGATATTCTAGCTGGTCATACGGCTTACGGGTACCGTGCGTGTGCCGTCTATCACCGGTGCTCCTCATGCTATCAAACCAATCGCCGATGACTAGCACGGGTGCATTGATCTTCTGTGCCTGATCGAGGTGCTTGATCAGTAAGTCCCGATCACATTCAGGCGAGTCGTAGTGCACATCCGATAGCACCAGTATCCTGAACCTCTGGTCTAGCCCCATATGGGTACGTAGCAGGTGGGCCTCTGCCTGCTTGGCTTCTATTTCCCAGTTCATCTGCGTAGCACCTCGGCCACGGACGGCGCGGCCTTCTCTATTCCGCGGCTGACCACGTAGCCTCCGATCATTACCTGAAGTAAATCCCACATCTCATTGGTTATCTCGATCTGCAATAGACCAAGGTGGTGTAGCACAATTAGCACCAAAAAAGTCAGGGCAGTAATCGGCCGCCAATTACGTTGCAACCAACTACCGCCCTCTGCCTCTGCTTTAATCAGGCTGGCTCTCTGCTTCTGCAATTCTAGGTTAGCTTCTAGCACATTGCTACTTAGCTCTAGTTGCATTCGGGTCAGCTCATTCATTAGCTCTAATCGCTCTGCGTCTGTCGTGACGTTGCGATCTATCGCCTCTCCTATCCGTTGAATGATGCCGTCTAGTATATCTAGGCGTATCATTTTTCCTCTATAAAGGTGATGATGGCATCTAATATACTGTGTGCAAGTGCCTTTTGTTTATTAACATAGTTCTCCCACTCGACCCGGTTGTCTATAAAGAAGGGCTCTGCTACCACCGTAGGTGGGTAGGTATCACGCACGATGAACACGCCACGGTCGCCATCGTCTAGCCCCTTGATGCCCCTATCAGGATTGCGTAGCACGGCATAGGTAGCATCCTGCAGCAGCTGTGCTAGCCTCTTGCCCTTCGTGCTACCCTTCCAGTAAAGCATCTCACACCCCGCTATCTGCTTGTTGTATGCGTTAGCGTGCAGGCTAACTACACAGGCCAGCGCAGGCGTGCTGTTGATAGCATCAATCTCGCCCCGCCAGTGGTTTGGTTCTGGGCGCTCGATAATTACCGGACTATATTTGCCTTGGTACTTAGACTCGATGAGGTCAGCAATCATCGTGACCAGTACCCTGCTGTATTCGTTCTCAGTTACGTTGTACTCTGAGTTTTTAGCACCACTAAGAGAGGTGGTGTGTGCAATCACAAGACCAATGTTTTTCATATGGGTAGTTCAAGCAAAAGAAAAGGCTTTGCGTATGAACGCGAGGTCGTTAAGAAGTTTCAGGAGGTTAACCTCGAGGCCCAGCGGGCATACGCAAGTGACGGAAGATCGTTAGGGCTTGCGTCTAACGTAGACATTAAAGTATCATTAGACCATAACACTTCTCTGAATGTCCAAGCAAAGAGACGTAAGGCCATTGCCGACTACATCAAGCCGGAACCAAACGTAGATGCTCAGGTAATTAGGGAAGATCGTGGCGAAAGTTACGTCGTTATTACACTAGACACATTCATCCACATACTTAGACGAGCATATGGATACAATACAGAAGAGGCTCCACCAAGTGATGAACGAGGTGAGCTACATACAGAAGGAAAGTAAGCGGGGTATGCGGTACTCCATCGTATCACACGATGCGGTTACCGCCAAGGTCCGGCCATCGCTAGTAAAGCACGGCGTGATCTACTACCCCGTGGATATGGTCACGAGCCAAGACGGCAACCGGACCGTGTGTGAACTGACCGTCCGCTTCCAGTCTATCGACGACCCTAACTCATTCATCGACGTGCCGTCCTTTGGGTATGGCATAGATGACCAAGACAAGGGCCCGGGAAAGGCAATTAGTTATGCGGTAAAGTATGCACTACTCAAGACGCTTGGGCTAGAGACGGGCGATGATCCGGACTACGACCAAGACGTACAGCACAAGTCCACCAAAAGCAAAGAGCCCGCGCCATCCCTCAAGATCCTAGATGCCGATGGCAACCCCACGGATATGGGCAAGAAGGTAGCACAGGCTATCACCAACGGACAGCGCACCGTAGCACAGATTATGGAGCGCAACAACATCAACGAGGCAGAGCGGTTGTGGCTTACTCAGTACGAGGACAACACCGATATGCCAAACTTTCTTAAGTAGATATGGAACCATTACCATCGTTCGACTATCTGATTACCCAAGTAGAAACTTGGGCGGTAGATAAAGGCATCGCCGTAACCGACGACCTATCCAAGCAGATGCTCAAGGTTATCGAGGAGGTCGGTGAAACGGCGGGTGCCATTGCCAAGAAGAACCACGATGACATCGTAGATGGAATCGGAGATTCGTTTGTCACTCTCATCATCTTATGTCAACAAGCCGGTATCGACCCTAGGTTTGCGCTAGAGTCCGCATACAACGTCATCGCCAAACGCAAAGGCAAGACGGTCAACGGCGTATTTATCAAGGAGGACTAGTATGAAAATAGAAACAGAGATTAAGTTCTATAAAGCCCTCGCAGAGCAGGTAGAGGAGGGGACCATCAATCCACTCTCCGCATACATACAGCTTCGCTATATCAAGGAAGGCATAGAGTCCGCTATAAAGTCCATAGAGGAGGCGGCGATTGAGGAGACACGGAAGTATGGGAAGGAGGAGATAATGAAGGAAGGCGCGGTTGTGCGGCTCGTGGAGGGTACCCCCCGATACTCGTACAAGAAGATCCCCCAGTGGAATCTACTCAAGGGCAAGATGGCTAAGATCGAGGAGCTAGCCAAGGTCGCATCCAAGGGGATGACGGGGTACATCGTAGACGAGAACGGAGAGGAGATACCTGCCGCCGATGTGACCTACTCACGTCCCTACATCACGCTCAAGAAGATTCCCCGAATCAATATGGAGCACTAGAACACACCAACCTATTACACACTTATGTCAAGAAAAGTAAAGAAGCGCATTCCGTTCATCATTCGCGGATACATCAGCGCCTACGTCAAGGTTGATTCTCAAAGCATCAGCGAGTCTACCGTCGACTACGAGTCCACTATCACTGAGATAGTGGGACCGGTAGGCAGGTCGGAGCACCACCCGTTCCGGCTTGCCTTGTCGATGGACAACCAGAACTTCTGGTCTCGTTCCGCGATCATGAAGATGACCAAGGCCGGTCTTCAGTCTAGCGATGAGGGCGAATGATACTCAGAAACAGGGATCGCAAGGCGTGGGTCACGATGGATAGACACATCTTCGACAACCCTCAGGCCAAGGGCGAGGACATAGCCGTGCTAACGTGGCTCCTGTCCCGCCCCGACAACTGGGTACTGCACATCGTGGCGGTAGCCAAGCGTATGGGGTGGGGCAGGGACAAGGCGTATCGTGTGGTCAGGCACCTGATCGCATTGGGTTACATCAAGCGGGAGACCCTGCGCAATGATGACGGAAGCATCAGGGGCGAGGTCTATACCGTGTACGAAAACCCGAATACGGCTGAGCCGGATACTGATAATCAGGATACGGATGAACCGGATACGGCAAACACGCACACTTACTTAGATAATGATATACAGCAAGACAATGATGGTAATAAAGATTATTATGCACGCACCTTCGATCTTTGGTGGGATGCATATGACCGGAAGGTCAACCGCAAGATGGCTTGGAACAAGTGGCGCAAGCTAAGCACATCCAAGATCGAGCTCATTCTCAGTCACACGCCGGAGTACGTAGCCATGACGCCCGACATTACGTTCCGCGCACACCCAACCACATACCTCAACAAGGAATACTATGAAACCCCAGTCAGTCACCTCGTTGGTAAGCGGACTGTTCAAGGACAAGCCGCATCTACGCAAGCTAATGGAGGAGGAGGCCATAAGAGGAGCATCGGAGGACTCTCACCAAGAGAATATCTTGAGCGAGGAGGACACTCAGAGGATGAAATATCAGAGCTCCTTGGAGAAGATAGAGACCATAGGCGGGAGCGATCCTCGCCTACTGCTAGCCACGCAGAGGGAATGCTACAACTCCCTGATGAGCGTCTCTTACGCGAAGGGCAAGGAGCTTAACAAGGAGCGAGCGATTATGCTAACCAAGCATATGATGTCCCTCAACCTAACCCTAGCTGAGTTAGATGCGTGCGAGTCTGCGATTATCACGGATGCCGACCTAACAAAAGAGTTATCTTATCAGCAGTCGGTTACCCCCGCCATATACGATATGGCACGCAAGCACCCCAAAGTCCGTAAGGTTCGCCTCTTGACACGGGCCGAAGCAATGGACATATTTAACAACACACCCGAACCACGTGGGAATATGAACGATATGTTCAGCGTGGTGCGGGATTCAGATAACAATCTCTATTACATATCACGATGACACACGACGAATACGTAGCAAAGCTAGCCGCGCTCTGTACCGAATATAAGTATGGACCCGTTGAGGCTAGAAAGGTCTTGGAAGATCACGAGCCGGAGGTATATCCAGACGAGGGCCTGCAAAAGTGGGCGCTCGAATACGGGGAGATGTACGCGGCGGCGGCAACGATGATCGTTAGCAATGACGAGGCACTGTACGTTACCAAGAAGGCTATTGAGATAGCCAGAGACCTTGACCATAAGTCAAGCGCCCATATGTTTATGCTCGTGTTTACGCTCGCTACTCTCTCTACGGGCGGTGTCCACCTGAGGGAGATGGCGTGGGCTATGTGCGCCGCTTACGAGGCGGGAGTACACGATCAGATACTCGGAAACCTAGAAGAGATTGACAATGAATAACACCCCAATCAACCCCAAACTACACGTCAGAATCAATGGGGAGAACCTCATTGTGTCCTACCAAGAATCATCACTCAATGATCTATATGTGTTCTTATCCACGCTAGAATCAGAGGCATCGTCTATACGCAATCAGATAGCAGAGGCCACCGTTAGGAATACCGCAGATGATGACTGGCTTGATCGTAGCAGAAGAGCGCTTAGCACCAAGCGAAACCACATTCGTGTGCTAAAGATCTGGTGTGATGCTAAGAAGTCTGAGGTTAGATCAAAGCCCATCATTGCTGAGGCATTTATGGATGCGGCTAGAGATATACTAGACGAGGATCTGTTTGACGAAATTCTTCAAGAGGCTGAGTACAGTGGATACGACGCATAGAGACACAGACTGGACCGTCATCGCCAAGTGCAACGATGAGCTGACGCTATGGCGTGGTCCAAACAATAGATACCAAGTACGCACGGGTATGAAGACAGAGCGGTTCAGAAACTGGAAGAGTGCCTTTGCGTCTTGGCAAGAGAAATACGAACTCATACACAAGGCAAAGCGATATGAACCGATTTATACTTTACGCCGCACTGGTGACCGCTGGGTGCATAGCAATATACCGGACAAGAGGCCGTCGTCTCTCAAGACTAGGAAAGAGATGGATTGGTATATGAACCGCTAGGCGTATCTAGTTTACCCCCACAGGGAGAGGGAGTCAGGGTTATTCAGGGGCCTTGGCTCCCTTTCTTTTTCTAGTAATCCGTGGCCGCTCGATCTTGAAGTAGCGATTATAGAATAACAATAGCCACGAGAAGAAGAATGCTAGGCCAACGTTTAGTACCACCTCGCTCAACGGAGGCACCGATCCGGTGAGGACATTAAACAATGCGCCCGCCGACGTGAGGGCAAGTGCGGCCCTTATGTGTATTGTCTTGAATAGGGGATAGCGATAGATGGGCGATGTCTCGGATGCATAGATGTCTAGCATCAACACAGTTACCGATCCTGATATAATCAGGGAGGCGATACTATTTATTATCTGCTCCAGTATCATCTTCTTCTTTCTGGGGGAAGAGTCTAGCTGTTAGCAACTCCACACCACGCAGACCCAAGAATCCTAGCACGAATGCCGCTGCGTGTTCGCTGCTCTCTGCATTTGGCAAGAACTGTAGCACCACAGGTGTCAGATAGTTTGCGCTGCCCATGCCTGATAGCACGGC
>Ga0208898_1001638_pt1 | contig 14514 bp, 10 predicted proteins | sample VirMetDEL_Mar_4_FD_184513 | JGI IMG/M metagenome (GOLD analysis project Ga0208898, IMG submission 184513) | Aqueous microbial communities from the Delaware River and Bay under freshwater to marine salinity gradient to study organic matter... | ecosystem: Environmental > Aquatic > Marine >...
TGGTCTTGCTCTGGCAGTCGGCAAAGACATTATGGCTCGCATTGACGAGCGTAGCGACAAAGGCTACGCAACTCAGGTGTACTACTGTATGTCTATTGGCGCGACTCGCATGGAAGAAGAAAAAGTCGTTCAGATTGACTGTGACGAAGCTGCTTAAGGGAGTAATGAATTATGACTACTAAAGATTCAACACTCGTAGCAAACTTCGAAGCTACTCCTCCAGTCGCAAACGATGCACATAATCTGCATGGGGTTGTCCGTGTTGCACAGGGCACTATCGCTCTGGACACCACTGACTCCGATTCAGGTGACATCGTAATGCTTGCACCAATCCCAAGTAATGCTTCTGTGCCATCTATCCAGATTGGCTCAGACAACCTTGGCGGCACTTGTGCATTTGACGTAGGCATCTACACATCTGCTGGTGCAGTAAAAGATGTTGACGCATTTGCAAGTGCTGTTGCAGATGGTGCTGGCATGGCAGAGGTTCGCTTTGAAGCAGCCGACATTAACACTGCTGGCAAGCAAATGTACGAACTTGCTGGTGATAGCTCAGACCCAGGCGGTTTCTACTACATCGCGGCCACTATGACCGCTGCTGGTGGTACTGCTGGGGATATGTCTTTCATCATCCAGTACGTTGTGAACTAAGCAAACCATTGGGCGAGGCGGCGAAAGTCGCCTCTCCTCCCTTCGGGGGAAGGCTAGGGATGCAGTTTAATAGCGATTTCCGCTATGATTTAAAAGTAGGCCAGCTAGAGGAAAAGTGGTTGGCCGAGCTGTTACAATCGAAGACCTTAGAGGTCAAAAGAGATTTCAAGGCTTCACAGACTGGTCGAGTGTTTGTGGAGTTTTTTTGTAGGGGAAAGCCCTCTGGCGTTGCCACAACTGAGGCAGACCATTGGGCATTTATACTTAATGGTGGTATTGTTATAATACTATCGACAGAACGCTTAAAGGCGCTGGTTGCAGAGGCACAGTTTGTAGGCAATACAACAAGAGGCGGCGATAGCAACTCTAGCCACGGGGCGTTAATTGAACTTGAAAGGTTAGTGAAGTAATGCCTTCCGTTGTTGATATATGTAATGAAGCTATGGACTTGTTGGGTGCAGCAACCATTATTTCACTTACTCAAAACTCCAAAGAAGCTAGATTGTGCAACCGCAGATTTGATACTGTACGGGATGCTGTACTACGGGCGCATCCGTGGAACTGTGCTATTGTTCGCACACAGTTAGCCAAGAACACTACAGCCCCGGCATTTGGCTTTACAAACGCATTTACATTACCCACAGACCCTTACTGCTTGCGTGTTCTATCCTTGTTTACATCAAATGTGGACGGGGATATTGCGCCGTATGATACACAAGCCATGTTTAAGATAGAGGGTAGAAACGTCCTGACCGATGAGGATATCTGTAGGATTATTTATATAGCGAGAGAAGAAGATACTGAGCTGTACGACTCTCTGTTATCCAATACCATAGCCCACCGACTAGCAGCAGACTTGGCATACAATATTACTGGCAGCACGACTGTAGCGCAGCAAATGTTCGGGTTGTACGAGTCCCGTCTAAGAGAGGCTCGGTCTATGGATGCTATCGAAGGCAAACCAGACAGGATTATCACAGAAGACTTTACGAACATAAGGTTCTAGGCTATGGCTCGCGTATCCACCATTCTTACCAACTTTCGGTCTGGGGAGCTATCGCCACGCTTGGAAGGTCGCGTAGACCTACCCAAGTACAACGAAGGCGCACAAACTCTACAGAATATGTTGAGCTTCCCATCCGGGGGTATTACTCGCCGCCCGGGTACATACTTTGCTGGTCGCAGTAAAGATGGTGGCAAAGTGCGACTTATCAGCTTCGAGTTTAGCGATGAACAAGCCTATATCCTGGAGTTTGGTGCTAACTATATCCGCTTCTTCAAAGACGGTGGCATACTGACTGAGGCTACTACAGCTATTACAGGGATTACCCAAGCTAATCCTGCTGTAGTGACAGCCGCATCACATGGCCTATCTAATGGCGATAGAGTGTTTATTACCAGTGTTGCCGGGATGTCTCAGGTAAATAACCTTGAATTTACTGTAGCTAACGCAACAACCAACACATTCGAGCTGTCCAGCATAGACAGTACAAACTATGATGCGTACACATCTGGCGGTGCAGTAGGCAAGATTGTGGAAGTAACCACCACTTATAGCGTTACGGACATCTTTGAGATTAACCATGCTCAGTCTGCCGATGTTATTTATCTAGCGCATAAAGACCATGAACCAGCCAAGCTGACAAGAACTACAGCCACATCATTCACTTTGACAGATGTGGACTTTGTGGATGGGCCATACTTGGATGAGAATATCACCAGCACCACTTTGTATGCTTCTGCCCAAACAGGCACAGTAACTATTACGGCTTCTGCCAGCTTGTTTACCAGCGCAGATGTAGGGCGTTATATTCGTTTTAGAGAGCTTCTTGAGATTGAGCATGACGAATGGGAAGCCAACACAAGCTACAACAACAATGACACAGTACGCTATGATGGCCATGTGTACAAGAATGTTACAGGCTCAACACAGACATCCAACAATTCACCACCAGTACACTTAGACGGCACTGAGACTTACGGGGCTATCGACTGGGAATACCAGCATGATGATACTGGCTATGTAAAAATCACTGCTTTTACTAACGCAACCACAGTTACCGCTGTTGTCCAGACTGACGCTATAGGTGTGGCCACACTTCCCGACCACGTTGTCGGCTCTGCAAACGCAACAAAGCGCTGGTCATTAGGCGCATTTGGCGGAGACCAAGGTTATCCAAGGGCGTTGGCTTTCTATGAAGAAAGACTGTTTTTTGCTGGCACTACAGGGCAGCCACAGACAATCTTCGGGTCTGTATCAGCTGACTTCGAGAACCACACCCCCGGCACTAATGACGATGATGCGATTAATGTCACTATTGCCTCTGATAAAGTCAATGTTATCAAGCACATGATGCAAGGTCGCTTCCTACAGATTATGACCACCAGTGCTGAGTTTACTATGTCAGGCGGTGGCAATGCTGTTCTCAGCCCTACAAATGTAAACGTGCTGCGCGAAACAACATTTGGCACATCTGACATTACCCCTCTGCGAGCTGCTTCTTCGACCATCTTTATCCAGAAGGGTCAGGAGAAGGTGAAGGAGATTACCTTTAGTGAGGCACAAGACGGACTGACAGGCGTAGAGCTGTCTATACTAGCTGACCATATTACCAGAGGCGGCGTGACCGACATGGTATGGCAGCAAGAGCCAGAGCTGGTTATCTGGTTCGTGCATAGTGATGGGCGGCTAATTGGCCTAACGTATGACAGAGCAAATGGAGCTGTAGGTTGGCATACACACCCTCTAGGTGGAACAAACCCTATTGTGGAAAGTATTTCCGCTATCCCAAGTGGCGCAGAAGACCAAGTATATCTATCCGTAAAGCGTACAATAAATGGTACAACTGTTCGGCATATTGAGTATTTAAAGCCAATTAACTTCGGGGATGATATTGAGGATGCCTTCTTTGTGGATAGCGGCCTGACATACTCCGGGTCAGCTACAACCAGTATTAGCGGCATCAATCACCTAGAAGGCGAAGAAGTAGCTATTCTAGCTGATGGGGCTACCCACGCCAATAAGACAGTGACAGACGGCAAGATAACACTGGATAGAAGCGCCTCTGTAGTCCATTTGGGCTACAACTACACATCTCTGGTAGAAACCCTCCGGCTAGAGGCTGGCGGCAATGACGGGACTTCTCAGGGCAATATCAAGAGAATCCACAGTGTAACTAGCCGCTTTTTAAATACAGTAGGCGCAGAGGTTGGCCCAGATATTAACAATCTTGACCGCATACCCTTTAGAAACTCCAGCATGGCTATGAATACTGCTGTTCCGTTGTTTACTGGCGACAAAGAGATATCTTTCCCGTCCGGCTATGACAATGATGCACGGGTCGTTATCCGGCAGAACCAGCCATTGCCTATGACTGTGCTGGCGATTATTCGGAGGTCAAACACATTCGATGTATAATTTAGTGCCTTTTGATGAGGAGCATATCCACTTCATAGAAACCGACTACGAGTTTTCCCCAGAAGCACGGGCTATGTTCTATAATCATCATGCGATTAGGGGCTACAGTTTGTTCAAGGATGAGCTGATTATGGCCGCAGCCGGGGTGCATATATTATGGGGTGGGGTTGCAGAAGGTTGGATAGTGATGTCTAAGCACGGCTACAAAGTTCCGAAAACCGTTGCTAGATATACAGATAGGTTATTTGAAGGTATAATGGCAGATAACAAATTGTGGAGAATACAGGCCAGCGTATCAGTTAATGATGAGAAAGCTCTGCGCTTCGCAAGCTGGTTAGGTTTTGAGGATGAAGGTCTGATGAAAAAGTATGGGCCAGATGGTAGTGACTACCGTAGAGTAGCGAGGTTTGCGTAATGCCAGAACCGATTATGATGGCAGCGGCTGGGGCTAGTGTACTCAGCGGTGTTATGGGCTTCAAAGGCAATCAAACGGCGGCTAAGTCTGCTAAACAGGTTGCTGAGTACAATGCACAAGTGCGTGAAAATGAACTGGTACTTGAGCAGCGCCAAAAAGCAGATGATGAGAAAAACTTGCGCAGAAATTCTGCAAGGCTTGCCGCAACGCAGAGGGCAACGACTGCCGCATCTGGAGTGCAAATGTCAGGCAGCCCACTGCAAGCACTAGCAGACACCTATTTCAAAACCGAAAAAGATGCACTGCGGATACAATATTCTGGTGATATTGCGGAAGCAAGAGCAACTGCGGACGCTCAACTAACAAGAACAGAAGGCCAAGCCCGTGCGTCTGCGCTAAAAACTCAGGCTTATCAGTCACTATTACAGGGCGCTTCTCAAGGCGCTACACTATTAGGATAATAAAATGCCGAGAATACCGCTATACAATCAAGGCGCACCAACTGCCGTTAAGCTAGAGGCCGGACAATTATCTCGCAGAGCTGATGTAGGGGCGTTTACCGCGCCTGGAAGGGCTGCTGCTGGTTTGGCAAAAACAGTCGGCGATATAGCCTTTCAGTTTGGGCAAGCTGAAAAGCAACTGCAAACTGACAGGACTGCTACAGAATATGAAAACTTAAGCAGACAGGAAGCGGATGACTACAGAATTGGATTGACAGAAACCGATACTGCAACTGCTGCCGAAGGGCTAAAAAAGATTGAGGACAAATACATCAACAAGATTGCTGGCCTTAACCTAACAAGAAGCCAAAAACAAGCTGTGGAAAAAAGAGTGCGCCAAAAGTTTGCGCCACAGTACACCAATGTAAAGCAAGCAGCTTTTGCCAATCACATCCGGGTAACATCTGCCGCAGAAAACGAGTCTCTTAAATCTTTGGCGACAGAGATGGCCTTTGCTTGGGCTGACAAAGAAATGACCTTTGATGAGTTCGGAGACGAAACAGAGCTGCATACAGCCCTTTATGAGCAGGGGATAAAAAAGATACAAGACGGAATGACTAAGGGTCTGTCAATAAACTACACTCCCTCAAGTTTTAGAGCTGAATTTTTAAAGCAAGTGATTGCTGGGGTAACGGCAGACCCAACTGGTTCTTCTATAAGCCTTATTGACCGCGCCCGTGAAGAACTGAATAAAGCTAAAGGCGATGAGTTTACTGTAGCGGAGACAGCTAAAGCTATCAATGACTTGGCGGTGGCAAAAGACTTGGCGATTGCGACCAAAGTAGAAACAATTTCCGGGCAAGTTTTTGAAGCTGGTCTAAGTCAGGATGAGTTTGATTCCGTAATAGCCCAGCTACGAAACCCAGATAACTTATCTGCGCTTGTCGAAAGGGAAGACACAAAACTTACTTTTGATATTTCCGAAATCCCGTCAGACATCAGGGCTACAGTAGCAAACTCGCTGAGAATAAAGAGAGACATTGCTTCAAGTGAGGAGCAAAAGGAACTTTTAGAAAGCGCAACCCTCGGTCTTCAAGGTAAGTCTTTGTCGTATCTGCAATCTGCTAAGCAAGAAGCGCAAAGCGGAACAGGTATTGCCAAGAATATGGACAGAAGCACAAGGATAGCGTTTGAGTCCTCTATTGATAATGAAATAAAAGAGCGTGTGCCGAGGGCTGAAAACACAGTTACTACAAACTTAAAAGCCGCAAAAGATACCTTAATATCGAACGGCGGCGTTATTACAGATGAAGTACAAGAGTTGCTGGACGATACCGTAGGTGTGGCAACCTCTCTCGGGCCAGAGGGAGAGATATTGGCTGAGACCGTAGCTGACCAAGCACAAGCTATTACAACAGCGGCAGGGGTTTACAGTCTTATAAAGACATCCAATTCAGAACTAATAGAATTTGCTAGAAATAATCTGGTAAACCAAAAAAATGCCGAGGTTAATCCTAGAAAGAAGAATGTTTTAATAGAGGCTTTGTCTACATTCGATGCAATGATTGAGGCTCGCAATAAACAAGTCTCAGAAGACCCGGTTGCTTTTTTGAACGCAGAGATGAAACGAGATGCTGGAGACCAAAACGCCCCAGACCTCCCCTCAGATGAGCTGATAAAGAGGCAAATAGCTATGGGTGTTCCACCCCAGAATGTTAGGTTGCTTTCGAATAGTGATGTGCAGCAGTTCCAAAAGCAATTCAACGCACTAGAGGATGACTACATATCTAAGTCTGAGTTTGCTAACGAGTTTTTAGATGAGAGAGCTGGCGGCAACATAGCAGACAGAGACCGTATGTTTAGAAACCTAGCCGAGCAAGGTGTTTTAAGTCTTGTTGACCAAATGGTTATTGTGAACCCCGGCAATGCCCGTATGTTTGCTGTAAACGCAGCCAATACAGAAGATAGTTTGGAAGCCTTCAAAAAGACATTTACGCAGACAGAACGCAGAGAAATGCGTAACTTGGTGCGCAGTAAAAACACAAACTATTCTGGCAGCATCATAGGCGGTGATGTCGGGGGAATACTACCCAGAGGCGCGACATCAAACCGTATGCGGCACGTTGGGCAAATGAACGAAGTGGTGGCAAACACCGCTATGTATTATATGCTGTCTGATGACAGCTTGAGCCAAGAAGATGCAGTAGAACAGGCAATCGAAACAGTGGTCAACACTCAATTTAGCTTTACTTCTGTGAACGGGAAGCCAATCCGCATGAAGAAGGGAATGGAAGGTAGAGCTGATGTTATAGGTCGGATACTTGAAAGAAACCTAAAGGACGGGATTGAAGAATTAACAACAATGGTTGCTGTGCCGCAAGGGCAGTTTGGCGAAAGCCAGGATGTGCTTGCTCAAAAGTACGCCTCCGAAATTGCAAGTGACGGATACTGGGTGACTACTTCTGACAATTCTGGCGTATTCTTAGTAGACCCAGACGGGAACATGGTGTTGAGAAAGCGCGACCCTAACGAGCCTATAGGGGATGCTCGGTCTCAATTTATTTTCGTTAGCTTTGATGACATATCTGGCACGGCGGACGATGTTTTGAGAATTGAATCTGATGTTAGCCTCATTGGCTCTCAAAGAACAAAAGAAATTCAAAACCTAATCAGCAAGAGAGTCTTTTAATGGAAGTATATATTCCAGAGCAAGAGTTTGATGGCAATGCGCACTCTCAGTATTTTGCGAACAGCAAGGTCGGCACATTAGACGTTTTGGGTGCTACCCTGGATGATACACTATATTACAACCCCTTGAACGCAGCCAATAGGTTTTTTGAGCAACATACAGGTCAGGGTAGAACTGGAGCTTTGCTAACTGCTCAAGAGTATGTAGAGAGCGAGTATTACCGTGAAGGGATGGAAGTACCTAAAAATGGCATTACCACTGGTTTAGCGCAGCTCCTTGCAGAACGCAGAGACAGAAGGGACACTATCAATCTTTCACTAAGTCGCTCAAGGGGCGGCTTTGGCTTGATGGCGGCTCAGTTTGGTGTGGGGCTTGCTGGTAGCTTTTTAGACCCATTGAATATAGCTTCTGCATTTATACCGTCTATAGGTGCTGCGAAACTTGGCATTATGATGCAAAGGCATGGGAAAACAGGGGGAAGGTTTGTTGCCGGCGCAAGAGACGGGTTTATAGGCGCGGCTGCTTTAGAGCCTATTGTGGCTGGACAAGCGTACTTAGAAAATGACCGCGACTATACCGCTATGGATAGTTTCTTAAATTTAACATTTGGCACAGTTATGGGCGGAGGACTTCATGCTGGCTTTGGTAAGTTGTCCGACAGGATACAAAAGTCTAAAGCCAAAAACGAGGCCTTAATTGCAGCGACAGCTCAAGCTACAGCAGACCAAGAAATAAACGTATCAAACCTACATATACAGTCAGAAAGGGCAGAGGCAAAGTCTGCAATAGATAGAGCTAACCAACGCATACAGAGGCAGACAGGCGCGGTTGAGAGGACTATTGACCCAGAGACAGGCGAAATAAAAACAGAAAAACGAATACCAGTAGAGACTCGGGACATAGACCCTGAGACCGGGTTGCCTTTAGCAGACGTAAAGCGTAAGGGAGACTTTCTGCCTCCCATATTACGCCCTAAAGCTCCACAAACTTTATTACAGTTTATACGGAGCAAGAAAATAAAAATCGACCCGAACAGTCAAGGCGCAGATGACCTGAAATCTCAAATACCTGTATTCGGCAGCAATCTTTACAAAAAAGGCGGCATGACAGTTGATGATGCTTTTCAAGCTGCCCGTGAGGAAGGCTTCTTCCCGGCAGCCGTAGAGGGTGAGCCGGACACTGGCGACATGAGGATGCTGGTAGATGCGTTAATAGACGAGTACAGAGGTGGTGCGCCAAAGTACAGAGATGCTGACGCAGGGCTTTTACAGGCAGCGGACGATGCGGAAACGCTTTCCCGTGTAGCTAAAGACTTAGGCATCGACCCAAGAGGTCTGGACGACCAAACATTTATGGGGTTGATTGAGGAAGTTTCTCAAAACAAGGATTACTTCGAGTCTAATATAGCCGACCCATTTGCGGATTATGATGTTGTAGATACTACTCCTGTTACAGACGGCGCACCGCTAACGGAACAAGAGTCGTTCAATATAATGCAAGAAGCTAGGATAGAGGACTACAGGCTAGGCCAAGACAAGGAGTCCATGCCTCTTGTTAAAGAACAAGACGAGAGGGGTCTTGAGCTTGAAGATATTGATGAAGCTAAGCTAAAAAAAGAAACTGAATTATTACAAGCAGATGTAGAACAGTTTGACGCTGCTGGGGTTTTGCGTCAGGAAGATAAGGATATGATAGCTTTTGCTGACGAACAAATTGCGAAGTCAGAAGGCTATGAAGAACTCGCTCGCGCTGGTGCGGTTTGTATGAATAGGAACTTTTCAGGATGACAATACAGGTTTGTAAAGCAGAGCTTCTTGATGTAGCCAAAAAGTTTGGGACACCTATATCTAAAGAAGAAATAGACACTGTTCTGGAAATAATACAGCAAAGGATTAACAGGCGCGGCCAAAACGCTATAGGCGAAACTGGCTTAAACGACCTTATAAAAGAAGCGCAAGACATAGCAAAAGGCGCTAGGCGCAAAGCGTATCTGCAAAAAAGAAACGCCCTGATAAACGCTAGAGCGTATGGCAGACTTAAAACTGCTTTACAAGCAGACCCGGACAATCCCCAGAAAGTTTTGTCTGCTATAATGGTTGGTGATGCAAGGCGTGGGCTGTTTAGTGTGGACGCAAAGGGCAAGGCAATACTAAACGACACCGCCGGCACATTCTTAGCTGACCTCAAAAGAAACGATGTTTTAGAGTTGTTTCGCAGTGGGGAGTTAGATGCTGAAATATATGTGGAGTTGTTTGACGGCTTCGGCAAGAGTGAGAACTCAAATGCAAGGTTAATAGCAGAAGCAATCCGCAAGGCACAAAAAACAATGCTTGACCGCAAGAACAGGGGCGGCGCTGACATTGGCGAGCTTGAAAGTTATGTTGTTCGTCAAGCTCACGACTCCTTGCTTATGCGCGGCAAGGGTACACCAGAGGACAAACAAAAGTGGATTAACTTTATTAAACCTTTGTTAAACTTAGACAAAACACTCAAAAGTATGCCCACGAAAAACAAACTCGGTCAGGTTATGACTGAGGATGAGTTTCTGGGGGACGTATATGACAATCTAGTTTCCGGCAACCACCATAAAACAGATGCCATTTACGGGGTCACTGGCGTACAGAATGAACTTACTGCCTTTAAGGGTATGTCAAACCTAGCGAAAAAACTTAGTGCAGAGCGTATTCTGCACTTTAAGGACGGCAAATCTGCATTTTCTTATGCGAATGAATATAGCCGCCAGCCTTTGCGCGAAGCGGTGTATTCTGGGTTTGGCCACGATGCGCAATCAATAGCATTGCTTGAAACCTTTGGCACTAACCCGAGGCAAATGTTTGAGGTTATTCTGGAGGACATAAAGCAAGAGGCGAAAGGAAAGCCAAAGCTATTTGAAAGAATAGGGGAGAAGTCTCTCAAAAACCAGTTTGCTGAATTGGACGGCACAACAAGAGCTATTGGCGCTGGCGCACCTGTTCTTAACACAAGCGTCACTTATGCCGGGATTGCTGCTGGGTTTAGAGCTGTGCAAGCTATGTCAAAGCTGGGGTTCGCTACAATATCTTCATTTTCCGACATAGCGACCAAAGCAGCGTTTATAAATTCAAACACAAATCGTAGTGTGTTTAGCGCTTATGGGGTGGCGCTTAGAGATACCTTTAAGTTGTTTAATAGCAAAGAGCAAAAAGAGCTGGCCTTTTTGTTGAATGTCGGGGTTGAAAACGAGCTTGCAGACATACACGCCCGTTTCAGTGCAAATGACAGCGCACCCGGCATGATGTCTAGGATGCAACAAAGGTTCTTCAAACTGAATGGTATGCAGTGGTGGAACAGTACGCAAAAGGTAGGGGTCGCTCGGATGCTTGCGGCAGACCTTGCTCAGTACACCCAAAAAGGATACGGCTCAATACCAAAAGAAACCCAGCGACTATTGAAGCTATACGGTATTACAGAGTTAGAATGGCCATTGCTTCGTCAACTAGACCTGACTATGGCAGACGGCAGAAAATACTTAACTACTGATAGTATTGATGAGCTGTCCGGGCCTGAGTTAGACGCGGTTATATCTAAGCAACGCGGCACACTAGATATCACTGATGATATGCGGAAGGAATACCGGGACGAGCTGCGCACAAAGATAGCTTCGTATTATTCAGATAGCGCAGACTCAGCAATCCCAACACCCGGCGCTAGAGAGCGAGCAATAATGAACCAGGGGTTGCCCCGGGGCACTGTTACTGGCGAAGCAATACGAATGATTATGCAGCTCAAAGGTTTTCCAATCACTTACGTTACCAAAGGTCTTGGACGGCAAAAGGAAGCTGGTGGCTATTACGGCATCGTCAAGATGATGATTGGCACAACCATGATGGGCTATATAGCTAATGCGACAAAGGACATACTAAAGGGCAAAGAGCCTATGGAAGTGTTTAACGATGACACTTTGCTAGACAAAGAGACATTTATGAGGGCTTTCATACAAGGTGGGGGCTTGGGTATATACGGGGACTTTATATTTGGCGAATTTAACAGATTTGGGCAGTCTCCTTTGGAGACTTTTGCTGGCCCGACTTTAGGAACAGCCGGGGATTTGTTAAAGTTGTACGCAAAATTCCGCAGTGGAGATGATGGCGCTGCGGAGTCTGTCCGCCTAATGGTTCGCAATACTCCTTTTATAAACCTATTCTACACAAAACTAGCTGTAGATTATCTGTTTATGTACGAGTTGCAAGAGGCCGCAAGTCCTGGCTATTGGAAGCGAATGGAAAGAAGAATGAAGCGAGACTCTGGCCAAGAGTTTATAAATCCTCCGAGCGTTTTCGTGCGTTAGGGCTTTTCCTTTAACAAACAAAGAAAATGCAGTATAATCTCCATAGGAGTTAGATATGACAGTAAGCAGTACCACAACAAAGAATAGCTATAGCGGAGACAGCTCAACCACTGTATTCGCCTATACTTTCAAGATATTCGATGAAGACGATATTACAGTTATCGTCCGTACTGACGCGACTGGCAATGAGACAACCAAGACAAAGACCACAGACTACACTGTTTCTGGCGTGGGAAATGCTAATGGCGGCAACATAACCTTCGTTACTGCTCCTGTATCTGGCGAGACTGTGGTGCTTTTAAGAAGCACTGCTCAAACTCAGACCACAGACTACACTCCTAATGACCCGTTCCCAGCAGCCGCCCATGAAGATGCGCTGGATAGGGTGACGTTCTTAGCGCAAGAAATACAAGAAGAACTTGACCGGGCTATCAAGGTATCTAAGACAAACACTATCACCACCCCGGAATTTACTGTTGGGGCTAGTGACCGGGCTAATAAAATCTTCGCGTTTGACAGCAACGGTGACTTGGCTGTTACGCAAGAGATTGGCACTTACAAAGGCACAGACACTACCACGACTACTGCTGCTTACAAAGAGCGTGACCTTATAAAGTCTACCACGGCAGCTCAGCTAGATAATGTGTATATATGTGTGGCTGACTCTGTTGTTGGGGACTTGCTGACTGACACCGACCACTTCGAATTGATTGTGGACGCAGTGACCGCCGCTACGTCAGCCACCAATGCGGCTAACAGTGCATCGGCTGCCGCTACAAGCGCAACAAATGCCGCTACAAGCGAAACCAATGCGGCAACTAGCGAGACTAATGCCGCAACATCGGAAGCAAATGCTGCCACCTCTGAGACTAATGCAGCTACTTCTGAGACTAATGCAGCTACTTCTGCTACTAATGCCGCTAACAGTGCATCTGCGGCAGAGGCTACATTCGACCTATTCGATGATGCGTATCTAGGTGCAAAGGCCAGTGACCCAACACTGGACAATGACGGGAACGCATTACAGGATGGTGCGCTGTATTTTGACACAGCCAACAATGTGATGAAGGTTTACGACCTCGGAACGACAACTTGGCTTCGGCTAACACCTACCGTTGCCAATCAAACAAACATTAACACAGTAGCTGGCATAGCCAGTGATGTAACCACTGTTGCAGGGGTAAGCAGTAATGTAACTACTGTTGCCGGAGTTTCTGCTAATGTGACTACGGTTGCTGGGGTATCATCTGATGTAACCACAGTAGCAGGTATTTCTTCTAATGTAACTACTGTGGCTGGCAACAGCGCAGATATAACAACAGTAGCTGGGATATCATCTGATGTTAGTGCGGTAGGTGCTGTAGCGGCTAACGTCACAACCGTTGCAAACAACCTTACAGATATTAATGCTTTTGCTAATACTTACTTTATTGGGGCAACCGCACCATCCTCGCCTACAACTGGCGATTTGTGGTTTGACACGTCTGTCAGCACTATGAAGGTGTATGATGGGGCTGGTTTTGTTAATGCTGGTTCATCTGTAAACGGCACATCGCAGAGGGTTGTATATACAGCCACTGCTGGGCAGACCACCTTTGCCGCCACCTATGATGCTGGTTATGTAGATGTCTACCTGAACGGCGTTAAGCTGATTGCTGGCACTGACTTTACAGCTACCGATGGGTCTAATGTTGTGCTGACTGTAGGTGCGGCACTGAATGACACTGTAGACATTGTTGCATACGGCACATTTAACGTAGCTATAACTGACATCTCTCAGGACACTACCCCACAGCTAGGCGGTAATCTGGACGTAAACGGCAACAGCATTGTGTCAGCGTCTAATGGGGATATTAATCTTACACCCAATGGCACTGGCAATGTACTGCTTGGCAATTATGAGTTTGACGTAGACCAGACAGTAGGTGCTGGTCAGGATGACTATGTTCTAACATACGATAACGCCACTGGGCATATCTCTCTTGAGGCGGCTGGTGCTGGTGGTGCTGGTTACTTTCAGGGCGAGAACGGCGTAACAGGTGATGCCACCAATGGTAAGGGGGACATCTTTAGAGTGCATGAGCAAGAGTTAAACACAAACACCACCATTGCGGCTGGTGATAACGCTGGGGCTTTCTTTAGCCTATCGGTAGCAACAGGGGTTACATTGACTGTCAATGGTAACTTGGTGATAGCATGAGTACATTAAAAGCAGATACAATCGTAGCATCAGACGGCTCTAGCCCTGTAACGCTGACGAAGCAGAGTGCGGCTAAAATTTGGACAGTTTTTGATTGCGTGGCGGCAGTTACAGATGACAGTTTTGGTCAAAGTTCATTGTCTGATGATGGCGTTGGACTTTTCACATCTTCATTTACAAACAATATGGGTTCTGCCTCTTATACGAATGGTGGTTCGCCAGCATCAAGTTCTGCAACAACAGTAACGCTTTCTATCATTCCTAATTATCAAGGTGTCATAACAACATCTAGTGTGCAGTTATCCATATCTTATGCATCAGGCAGTAGCGCAAGATATGATTATCCTTATGCACCCAATGTAATTCACGGAGAC
>Ga0208898_1001641_pt1 | contig 14498 bp, 18 predicted proteins | sample VirMetDEL_Mar_4_FD_184513 | JGI IMG/M metagenome (GOLD analysis project Ga0208898, IMG submission 184513) | Aqueous microbial communities from the Delaware River and Bay under freshwater to marine salinity gradient to study organic matter... | ecosystem: Environmental > Aquatic > Marine >...
GGTTGTTGCCCTCAGGTAGAACGAACGGCTCCCAATCCTCTTCGTCAGATTCGGGCAGTCCAAACGGGTTAGCAACTCCTAACGCTTTAGCGTGTTCTGCTGGCTCTGCCTTGTGGGTTGCCCTGTGACGTTGTGCCTTGCCTCGCTGACCGCGATAGTAACGTATCTTCCCACGTACATCATCCACATCTTTAAACACCTCCACGTTGTCTTTGTAAATCAAACGTGCAAGCGTTAAACTCGGAAGGCTTCCCCATTCAGGATGCTCTAAATATTCCTTTACAATTTCTCCTTTCATCTGTGCTGCGCCATTATTCGTTCGCGGTAAAACTTCGGGTCGATTTCCCTTATCTGTTTAGCCAGTTCCATCCATTTACGCTTGGCTTCTTCTCGCTCTTCGGCTGTGGATTCTGTCCCTAAGTTGGATTGGATTGTAGCATTCTGCTGTAGGAGTTCGTCTATCTCTGTGCGAACCGCCTCATCTTGGTAATAGTAGTAATTCATCTACTGATTATGTTGCGACCAACGCCAACACCAACGAAGTGCTGACCATTGTAGCCGTAGTTTGCGCTAATGTACGTCTTTTTTATTGACCCATGCAAACCAACCCCGAACATCGGCTTTGTGTTTTGGATGAAATCGCTCTGAACTCCGACCAAGCCATGAAGTCCAACGCTGAACCTCTGCTCTTTTCTTTTGTACTGAACGGTCAGATTCTCGGTTCTGTTTTGGTAATTCGACCACTTCACCCGAACATCACTGATAGTCGTGTCGTAATTAGCCACCTCAGTCAACCATGTTTGAACTATGCTAACCGTATCTATCAATAACAATGTATCTAAACGAGTAACTATCTTTTCGGAGTAGATAGTGTCATAACGAGTAATGAGTTCTCTTCGGACGAATCTAACTGTGTCGACCTTCCATCGGTCAACGTATTGAATTTGGGGAATTGGCTTTTCGATGGTTACCGTTTGCGGCTCTGAACCGCAACCTTGCCAAGCTACGATAACGCCCAAGATGAACGCAACAACTACGCTGATAAGGTGCGCTCTCCAGTCCATAGCTTGATTTCTTCTTCGCGCCTTCTGACCAGCCCTTGCAGCACCTTGCCGCCTCCTTTGTTCCATCTGCGGAATTGTTCGGGTATTCTTGAAAAGTCAGGGTTGGAATTTAACCAAGCCAATAAAGTAGAGTTCGAAAGGTTGCCGATGCCTACGTTGTATGTGAATGAAATGAGAGCAGCCAGCTTATGCGCTGGAAGTTTGACCTCAAGAACATTTTTGACTTGCTTCTCAACCGATTTAATGGTGTCCATCAGCATCTCCGTAGCTTGTTCTTCGGTTATCTCAGGGTCGTTCATTGTAACCCTTTCGCCATTCGGGTACATGGTATTTCCGTAGCCGATAGTTGGTACGTTAGCTGGGCACAGATAAGGCTTAGACTCAAACCCTTCGAACTCCTTTATTACCTCTGCGGCTATCTTTGCCGCGCTTCGGTTCTTTTTCTTCGCAATTTCCATCTTTGCAGTTACATTCTCTTGGTGCAATAGCGCACCACTTTACATTTTGCAACGATTCTCTTTTAATTCTCCCCTCATCTCAACTAATGCCTTAGTGTTCTCGGCTATCACATCGCTGAACTTCTCTACGTGCTTATCATTTGCAACTTGCCATTCCTTGCGCTCATCTCTGTGAATGTCCGTTAGTTTGTTCAGATAGTAAACTAAAACAGCAAGGAAGATTCCAGCTATTCCATAACTCGCAAGTGCTTCTAAAATTGCATCCATTACAAAACTAAGTTACCTTCTTAATCAATCTCAGGAACGACGCCCCAATCATCTATGTTTTGGTCTGCTTTCATAGCATCAAAGAAGCTCATCGACACAAGTTTCAAGTTCTGCATCCGTCAACCCTTCGCCATCTTCTACGTCCAAAGCAACGCGACCATCTTCCAACTCTATTTCACGCCACCATTTACGGGTATTGACCATATCGCAATTTCTACGTATTGCCTCGGCTACGTTCCTGTTATTCGCTTCTATAGACTCAAGTATCAAGTACATCAGTATATCGTATAATAATTGTTGATGTTATCTTCAATGACCGTCTGATTTGAGGTCTGGTCATTGTTGAATATAATAATCTCCTGAATGTTTCCATCAAGGAATGTGGTATTCTGAAAATCGCCTCTGATTCCGATGGTAGACGTAGTGCCCGCGATACTAACACTCGTTCCCGCGGAACCCGTTTCTGTTGCCGCATCCCTTCTGAAAGCGTTTGACGCGGATTTGAAGTACGCTGAGAAAAGATGTCTGTTCGTATCACGAGCATTGTAGTTTGTAGCCGTGTTCGTAAGCTGCCAAGAACTATTTTTCATTCTTGTCGCTGTTCCATCCAGTATTAAACTTGAACTTGCCAACCCATCGTGAAGGTCTATCAATCGCGTATTTTCCTTTGTACCACCAAAAGTATCGCACTTTGCAACCATGTAAACGGTATTCTCAGTTGCTTTTGTAGCCAATGTTGTGAAATAATTAGCACCACCAAAATCAATTGTAGCAAGTCCATCCTGTAAAATTACCGTACCAGAAGAAGCTATTTGAGGCTGCGCTCCTGCCGTTATTTGAATAGCATCTGCATTCTCCTGTTGGTCGTACCATTTTGTAACAAACCCATCAGAGCCACCAAGCCAAGTGGAAAGGGCTGTTCCCGAACCGTTCTCAGATGAATCGGAAATCCTGTCATTTGAATCTGGATAAAAGTCATCCGTTGCATTATCCGATGACCTTCTTACGTTAATTAACGCGCCTGTGTAAAGACCGTTTATTAGGCGAATTGAGTAAATCTCGTCAGCGTCCAATATAGGGTTACCTATTACCGTGAAGTTGACATCAACACCGGCCCAATTCTCGTCATCATCTGATGCCTCTGCAAATAGTCTTATTGAACCGCTTAGACTTATCGACCAAGACGTGTTATCATTCGCGCCCTCGTATATGTTGACCACAACGCCAAGTGAATCAATGGCGTAGAATCTATAGGATGTTGCCGTGAATCCAGCTTCGGTTGCCGTTAGGAATATTTCGCTACTAAATCCAGCCTCAGTTATCGGATTACCTCCCGAATCAGTTACGGCTAAAGTGATGCTTTTAGGTGTTGCCCCTCCACCACCTCCTGATGGTCTTGTTAATATTGACGGCATAGCTTATTGGTTGTATATGATAACACTTCCGCTTGACATGGTGATAGCTGTAATAGCATCGCCCGAAGGTACTACGATGTACGCGCCAGCTTTCAAGGTTGCACCCGTTAGTCCAAAGGCGGCAAGGGCATCAACTCCATCCACTTCGAAGGTGGTTAGAACGGTGTCCTCTTGCGTTATGAATGCGTAGCCTTTTAAGCCTGTCAATGCTCCCGTTCCCGTTAGCAATTTGCATCCGCGTGTTCCGATTAGTTTTTGAGATTCAGTCATTAGTTAGGTATTTGGCACTTATTATAGTCGTATGGTTGTGTAATAGAAAGAACGCAAGAATGTCCGCTCACCTTATCGTCAAATCGTTCGGTAAATGGCTCAAGGGTTACGCTCGTTTGAATGCTTAAATCTGTCGTGTGCAATTGTCGAAAGTACGCAACGAAGTCCAGTAAAACTTGTATAGTATCGCTCATTACTTCTTGCTCGTTCTCTTCGCCCGGTAAGACCCTGTCCATTGCCAATAGTCGGATGTTGTAGGTCAATGTCCTTTCACTTAGCACAACGCTCTCTTCGATTGCCCACAGAACTAAATAATCAAGTTCCTTTGGGTTGATTTCCCAAACGTCCCCCTGACCGTACTGCTTCACTTGAAGGTGAGCTGCGGCTTGGGTTTCGATTAGGTTGAATATTTCGTTGAGCGTGTACATACTTCTTTAGCTTCGCTTGATTTCTCTTACTTGCGTTTGTACTCATATTTGTCCTCTAAGCTGATGAACTTCGGTCTACGTCCTAAGAACATTCCAGTCGTGTAGGTTCTCGTGTCAGGCTGGATTACATCAAGACCATCGTCAGGGTTAGCGTAAGCTGGGTAATTGGATTCGTTTTCTAAAAGGAAAGTAACGAGCCTCTCGGTGTACCATTCTGCCTTATCCTTGTACCGCTTGGAAATAAAGTTGATTTCGTCAAGTGAAGCGTTGGAACTGTTCTCAGAACTTTGTTGGTGTAGCCCTTTGTTCAGAAACTTGTAGCTAATGGCAGTCGGTGCTTCGCTTTGAACCCAATGCAAAAGAGCGGGCTGGATGTAATCCTCCAAAAGTGTAAGATTCGCAGCCGTTAGCGTTGAGTTGGTTATCTGTGTCTTCAACTCATTGTAAAGAGTAGTCCCGATTTTGTGCTGGATGTGGATATCTTGGCACATCAACACCACAGGACGTAGATACTTGAAATCAATATTCTCGTGAAGGAGCGTGTTGTCCTTGAGAAATGTTTCGGATATAAAGAGAACGTTAGCCATTACTTCTTGATTCGCATAAGTTTCTGTTCCCAATAGTGGCGGCAATGGTAAGACTTGCCCCAAAAGCCGCCCCCTCGCATCCATACGTTTCTGTTGTTGGAAACTCCGATGTCTTGGATTTCAGTTAGTGTCCAAGTTCTGTTCTCCTCTTCAACCAATTTTATCAAGTCTCTACAAAACTCTCGTGTGGTTGGAATGATGGCAGCTCCAGCAACACCCGGTCTTTTTGCGTAAACATAACGAATAACGAACTCCTCCTCTACTGGTGGTATCTCTTCAAGCAACCGCTCGCCTTCTTTCGTTACTTCTACGGCTCTTTGTGTTGAATCAAGAACCTCGTCTATTGCTATCTTAATTGCGTTCGCCTCGTTCAGTCTTTGAAGCCCAGCCATTACCCTTTCAATGGATAATTGCAACTGCTCGGCAATCGCCAAGAATGGAGTAGCTGGATTCTCTTTAAGGATGTTCAGGATAGCCGTATCTAACGGGTCAATCTCAGCAAACCAATACTTTCTATTTAGTTCCTCGTGTAGTCTCGCGGAGGTTTCTGATTCAAAGTTTAACGCCTTGCCGTTTCCGACTGGTTCGTAGTCTGTCGAGCCGCAGTTCTTGAAGTACTCCACAAGGATGGCATCTTCGTCTTGTTTCTCAAATACCGCCCGCATCTCTGCCGCCACGTTCTCAGGAATGACCTCGCCCGTAATAGTAGCCCTTGCAATCTCAGGGCTGAATCCGTACAACTCAACAAGTACAGCAATAGCGGAGTTCTCAGCAATAAGACCCTCTTTGACTTGCTGAAGTAACGTAATGATTCCCGTAACACCACCGACAGAGCCTTTAAGTGCCGCTTGTGCATCTTTGGTCTTGCTATCAACACCAGCATCTTCCTGAGTTTGAACAACTTGTAGCCCTACTTTCTCGCGGATTTCCGCTTCTGTCATTACTGAAGTAACGGTTGACTCGGAGAATTGTACAGAAATAGGCTCGGTGTCTTGAATGAACAGACGATTCGATAAGCCTTGAATCGAAGCAAGGTCATTAAACACTCGTTCGATGAATTGTTGTCTACCGTTTACGTAGGTGTTTTGGAACAACTCAAACGAATCAACAAGCTGGTTTCGACTCGTGAAGATTCCGTCCTCTTTGATACCAAATAGAGCCGGGTCAGTTACCGAATGACCAGCGTAGATTTCACGTTGTACGGTTTTGTTTAGAATGTCGAAACGCTTATCGAAGTCGTTACCGTTAAGCTGCTGAATCTCTACTCCTCTGTCCCGTGAATCTGCAAAGTTTAGAACGATAGAGTTGGCGTTGTCCGTTCCTGTGAATTTGTCCTTAATCTGCCGCTCGATTTCCTCTTGTTCCTCGAGGGTCGGTTCGCCATTGTAGAAAGACACGATAGTGCCGCCTACAAAGTTGTTCTTAACTGCGTTGAGGTGGAAGTTGGCTATTTCTACGTCTAACTCAATGTAACCCGTTGACCCCAAGTAAGTAGGCAATGGGTAGTACTTGCAGTCAGGAGAGTACCCTTTTACGTAAAGAAGTTGTTTACCGCTCGGCTCTTTCCAATTGAATGCGTCTATCTCCTCAACAACTGGGTTGTGCTTCTTCCAATCTTCAGAATAGTAGTATTTCGTACCATCCTCATTTGACCGATAACGTGCAAAGTCAGCATGGTAGATAGCTGCTATCTTGTCGTTAAGCTGGTTGTAAACAATCTCTAAAGCGAAGCCGTTGTAAAGTTCGTAATCAAGCGCAACCTTCTCAAGGATGTCGTTAAGGCTCTCGTATTGGTTTGGCTCTTGAATAAATTGCTGAAGCCTTGCAAGCCCCATTGTGTCCAAACCTTCCTTATTAACCGACCAGCCTTGACCGACAACGTAGTCTTTCTTGGAGTTGATTATAGCATGATGCTTGGCACTTCTACGGTAAAGGTTCAAAAGGTACTCAGGATAGCGGTTCTTATACTCGCCTTCGTCCCCGAATAGAATCCAATCCTTGCCCCTTGCCTCCTTGAAGGTCGGTACTTTATGCGCTCCGAAGTTTAGAATTTTAAGAGCCATACACTACATAGTTTGAGTTGCCGCCTGAATAGGTGGTAACTGGTGTTGTTGTTCCCGTTACTTTGACGATTCCCGATTCGAGTTCGGTCAATCCAGTTGGGTCTAAATTTGAACTTGATGAGTTCGCATAAACGAAGTACCGCCATTGCCCCTCAGTTGGAAGTTCCACCTCCGCATTTAGATTGTCAGGCGTTGACGTTTCGGTTATGGTGAACTTGTTGAAGCGCTCAGGGTAAAGACTTGAATCCGTAGCCACACAGTACTCCACCGCCTCTGTGTTATCCGATTGGAACTTGAAGAGGTAATAGGTAGCCGTTCCCTTTTCTGTGAGGGTCAACGCCACATCGTTAGCCGTATTTCGCGAGATGTTTATCAAACCGCGAATACTACGTATTCAATGTCGCAGTCTGCCGTGTCAGCTTGTGCGCTTATCACATCAATGTCAACGAATGCGCTGAATGCTCCAGCAGCCGTGTCTGCATCCATGCTTCCAGTCGATAGCATGAAGGTAGCCCCAGCATCAACCTTTACATCTGCGGTTTCTGCTCCGCTCTTTTTGAATCTTACACGAATAAAATTAGTGTTATCCAAGTTGGTTATTCGGATGTAGCGAATTGATGAACGAACGAACTTCCCTTGCCCGTTGCTGCTATTGAGTTCGATGATATCAATCTCGTTAGCCGAGTCAATTGTCATAACTCTGCGGTCAGCTTCTGCCACGTTTGAAATTGAACGTGTGTGTGTACCACCTCTGTCAACTCCTCCGAGCGTTAGAGATTCAACTATTTGAACCGTTGCGGTTGCTGGTGTTACGGTCGATGCCATGCTTGTTTTTCTTTAAATAGCAAAAAGACGAAATTGTGCCAAACGAAAAAGGGTCAGCGTTAGCCGACCCCCTTCCAACAGAACAATGAAAAAGAGAAAGTGTAAAGATACGAATTAGTTTGTAATCGCAGTAACGTCTGCTGAACCGATTGAAAGCATCTGCTCTGCCTCGAGGCCTGAGAACGTCAAACTGTAACCGCTAAGGTCCGCGAAAGCCGTTCCCGTTGCAGATGTTCCAGCGTTCAACTCAAGACCATTTTGCCATCCAGCAACCCAGTAAGAACCATCATTAGTTTCAACGATAGCAACCAAACGCTGCTGTGCAAGAACTTTGATTTCGTTGCGCTTGTTTACGTCCAATTTTGAAAGCACTACAACCAACTCAGGAGTGAAGTAAACCGTTCCGTTTTGACTGTTACCGTTGATGGTTTCCGTAAAAGAAGAAGTTTCCTTTAACTGCTCGTACTTAAAGAATGTAGGCGTTCCTGTTATTGATGTAACCGCTCCAGCAGATACAACAGGAGTTAATGCAAGATAGTTAGCAAGGTTCGCAAATCTAACACTCTTCACTCCACCTACAGCATCGCGGCAATCAAGGTCGTATGAGTAGCTGAGTGCGCATCCAGTGTATGCCATGTTTTTAGTTTTTAGAGTGAAGGGGAGAGCCGAAGCCCTCCCCGTTTAGATTAAAGAATTACAGCAGAAATTTGGTCAGGGTATGCAACCTGTACACCAAGTGTAAGGTCAACAGCTACCTTGTACTTTCTGTCGTCTTTTGAGTACCAAGCCTCGATTCTTGAAGCATCTTCTTCCAAGTCAACGCCCAAGAACATATTGCTTGTTCTCATGCAGTAAACATCGTTAGTTCCAGTCAAACCGTTAACTGCGATGATTTCGATGTTAGTACCCGGAAGAACCATAGTAAGGTCAGCAAATGAACTCTGAGCGTTTTGAAGTTGACCGCCAGCAGTAACGATTCCAAGACCGTTCTGAAGACCAAGCGCCAACGCTCTGAAGGAATCATAACCGACGAATATTTTTGCATCAGCCTTGTCAACGATAGCAGCAGCAGCAGCTTCGTAAACTCGCTGAACAGCCTCTACCATGTTGTTTGCAGTCAAAGCCGTAGTAAGAGCAGTACCCGAACCGAATGCAGTTGTGTTTGCATTGATGTACGAACCGCCTCCGATAACGTCAATAAGACCATCGAAGAACTGAAGGTTACCTGATATTAATGTTGAATCAGACTGCCAAATCATTACTTCCAACTCAGACTGAATCTTCTCCACCAAGTAAGCACCGAACTGCTCCTCGAAAGGAATAGACTCGTAATGCGCTCCGCTTGGAAGTTGCGAACGTAGGTAGTACCCCTCCAAAGTCTTTGGACAGAACTCCATATTCAGTTTCAGTTTAGCTGGGCTGATTTCTCTCTGAGTGAAAGTTATGTCGCCATTAGCGTTGAAAGCACAACCGCTACCATCTTGGAAGTTTACGTCAACATCCATAAGGTTGATTTTGGTCGCTCCTTTTACGCCTACTTGCTTCTCCATAAGTGAAGCTGTACGACCTCCAGTTACTGCCTTTGTGATTAGAGGGAAATTTTGTTCCTCAATGTAGGCTGTTAAGCCCGATACATCAAATGCCATTTTTTATAGTGTTTATAGGTTTATTTCTTAGTGATTGCTCGCATCTTCTCTACCATATCTGAGTAGTCGATGCCTTTGTTGAATGGGTTAGCTACCTTCTTTGAAGGCTCTTCCTTTGGAGTAGCTGCCATCTTCTCAACGATGTCGGTAATAAGCCCAACAGCTTTCTCGATGTCCGTAACCTTCTCGGTCTTGGCGAATTGAGCCGCAGCGATTTCTGACTTGATAAGTTCTGAAACAGCAGAAAGAATATCGGCTTTGAAACCTTCAGCATCGAACTTCTCCTCAGTTTCCTCAGCAGCCATTTCTTCCTCAACTTCTTCTGCTTCTTCCTCAACTGGCTCAGGAGTCATTATCTCAACGATAACACCGCCTTCAGTTCTTACAACCTCACCGCTTTCGAGTTCATGTTCTCCGTCAGGTGCTGGCACTGTTTCGCCATCCTCTCCGATAACGGCAACAGATGCACCGATTTCCAAAGCTGGTTCTACTCTTACGATAGTACCGTCCACAAGTTTAGCATCAACGAAAGCCTCTTCGGTTGTTTCGCTGAAAAGTAGTTTCTTGATTTCGGGCAATTTCTTACCCACAAGTTCTGAAATGTTCATGCGTTGTTTTTATTTAAATAGCAATTCTTGAAAGGTGTGCCACTTGGCTATGCTCTGAGTGCCTTCTCTACCTCCTCAATTATCATTTTGTCAACGTCCATTTGTCGGCTCTCGCTGAACACACCCTCAACGCTGAACCCTTTGAAAGTGCCGTCCTTTACTTGCGCCCAAACATCATCGTTATCGACTTTGTAGCTTACGAACCATGACCCGTTCGGTAGTTTGTCGAATCCCTTTGGCGTTGGCTTCATTTCATCAATCAAGAAGGATTCAAACATAAACACTCCTTCTACGTCCGTTGTGTGGTCTAAGTTGGTAGCGTTGGTCTTGCCTTCCTTCATAAACTTGTAAGCTATCTTTCTAATGGCATCCGAATCGAATACAACGTAATATTCGCGCCCGTCCTCGTCCTTTCTGTAAATGGGATAATCGGCAACCATTGCCGCGCCGCTCACGATTCTCTTTTCTTCATTTAGCGAAAACTTTTGTTTCTTATTGAACGCCATCCAATTACGCGATGTGGCTGGATGGTCAACGAGTGAAATGGCATCGAGCCCGGTTTCATGGTCTTCGTCAATTGTTAGGTAAATTACTGGTAGCTTGTTCATCCTCCGAATGTTGCTTGTGATTCTATTTGGTTTACGTTGTTTTGGTTGCCCGTTACTTCTGTTTCCACTACATAGGCTTGAATAGGTGCGAGTTGGGCTTGTTCCACTCCTCCGAGTTCGGTAGTTCCCGCAGTCGCTTGTTGAATAGCTGGAGCAGTTGCTACTTGTGGAGCGGTTGGCGTTGCAGCACTTCCGCCCGGTACATTAGCAGAGTTTAATGTTGAAACTGCTGAAGCAATACCAGCAACAACCGCAGCGACCCCCGTAGCAATAGCCACAAGGTTACCCGGATAAGGTACACTTTGCGCCTGTGCAATTGCCCCGACTATTGCCTTTGCCGTGTCAATGGCTATTTGAGCAATGGCTAACGTCTTTTGAAGAGCCACAGCCTCTTTCGATTGGTTGCCGCTTGCCTCAACAAGTTGGTTAATGGAGTTCAGAACTCCACCTGTAGCCGTAAGGTAAGACTCTTGAAGTTTAACCTTCGCATCCCTCAGTTCCTTCTCCTTCTTTAAGTCCTCATCTCTGAACTTCTTACGGAGTTTCGCGAGTGCTTCACGCTTTGCCCCTTCTATATCTGTTTCTGTGTCCCCAGCTAAACGCGCTTGTTCGGCAAGTGCTGCGTAATGTTGCTCAAGTTCAAGGAGTTCGAGTTCTCGGTCGGACTTCTCAACCTTTGCTAACTCTTGTCGAATGTCGAACAGTTCCTTTTCAAGTGCCACTTGATTGGTCAACTGCTCCGACCTTTGCCCCTCTGTCCTTTCGTAGATGTCAACCAGTTCGGTTTGCGCTTGGATAAGACTAACGGCTTGCTCCTTTGATATTCGGTTAGCCTCAACCTCCTTCATTATCTGCTCCTCGCTCATCGCGCTGGCGTTGGTTATACCAGTGTAAGCTGCTATTTGAGCGTCTATTAATTTGAGTTTATCAGAAGCCGATTGTGTTTCGAGTTCCGTCTGTTCGGTCAATATACGACCGAGTTCTTCGTTTGCCGCAACCCTTACCGCTATCGTCTTGGTTACATCGTCCCGTATCTGCCTTTGTGCCTCCGCTTCTGCTTGGTACGCAAGTTGCCTCTTGGCTCTGATAGCTTCTGAAACCTCCGCTTTCTTCTCAAGGTTAACGAGTTTGTCAGATAACGTAATGGCATTGTTTACCGTTTGAACAACTGCATCATAAGCATCCTTGACCGTTTCAGTTATTGCGGTAATAACCTTGTCAGTCTTTGCAGCAGCATTGGCTTGCTCTTCGATTATCTCTGTTTGCCGCCTTGCCGTATCTGTCGTTATCTCAGCGACCGCTTGAACATCTCCAGTTAAAAGGTTATAGGCAACTCTCAGATTGTTAATTCCAACCATCAACTTGTCAACGGCTACAGCAACTTTACTTTGTAAGATGTCCGCTATGTCGTTGGTTATATCTCTGATGCCTTTTATCGCATCCATGAAGTCATCAAGTGCCTCTTGTGGTCGCGTGAAAACCTTAATCAACCATTCGCCAAGCGGTACGATTGCATCGTTTATAAGCTTGGTTATAATCAACTCAATGGTAACGAGTGTCTTGCCGAAGAAGTCTGCGGCTTTCTGATTCTTTCCGAGTGCATCCTTTAGGTAATTCAACGCTCCGATTATCAGCGTGAAGATTGCCGCAGCTTTGCCGACTGCCTTAATAGCCGTTCCAACTTTGTTAAACCCTCTTCTAATTAACCCAGCACCTTTCTCTGAAGCCTTGAATCCAGCCTCGATTTTCTTCGTCATCTCCTCTTGGGCAGACTTGACCTTTTCGAGTTCTTCCCTTAACGAGATTATTTCATCGCTGGCATCACCCGTTTTAACGTCTACCTCTATTGCTACTTTGGTCGCCATTAAGCTGGGATAAGTCTGTAGTTAACGAAAACGGTAATGTCGGAATCTCCAGCAGTTGGGTTTCCCGAACCCACCGATACCAAAAGCGCGGAGTTTTGTATTATTTGCGTATCTGTTGCAGAAAGACCTGTAACTGGAAGTAACTTTCTAAGTGTAGAAACGGTAGAAGCTAACACATCATCCTTTAACTGAGATTGTGTCGCGCCAGAACAAACGACATTTATATCCGTACTCGTTGCGTAGGCTGTTGTGTTGAAGTCAATCTTAACATTTGCAGAAACGACCTCAATAGCGTAACCAGCAACCGCACCGACAATGGTCAAAGGTGTAGTATTAAGCGTTAGAACGTCCGCGCTTGCAATGGTCAAAGAAACCGAACCGCCCAAACAAGTAACCCCGTTGTCGTCCCGTGACCAAAGAACCCCATCTGCTTGATTAAAGAAGAGTTCCCCTTTGTAGATGTCCGTAGCTATCCAAGTGCCATCGGTGTGGTCGTTTGAACTTGGAACGGTTGGAACGGTTGCCGTTATGGTTGACCGTTTAATCTTGATTCTTGAATCCTGTGTTGCCATTAGTCGATGCCTCCTTCTATTGTATAAATAGCTATTTCGCTAAATTGTGTCTGTACGATGTCCTCTCCACCATCCACCGTGAAGATGTTAGTGCCGCCATTCAATGCCCGGACTTCATTCAATCCACCCTCCAAAACCTCCACGTTGTCCTGTTCCTTGCCGTTGATGTAGGTGGTGTTTGACTGGGTTATAATTACGCCATTGGTATTGATGAGTTGGACGTTGTGAAGCCCTCCAATTACCTCGTTATCGTTGCCGAATATGGTAATATTCTTCGAGCCTTCTCCGATGGTGTTGCGACTTCCGACCACTTTGAAAGCTGTAACGCTCTGCCCCACGTTATTCTCCGCTCCGCTTACCTTACCTTGAAATGGCGGGTACTTGTTGCCGTTGGTCTTTATCTCGGTTGAAGGAGATGGCATCTTTTCCTTTCCCAAATAGCCCCCAGCGTTAAGGCTTCTGTCCGACTTTTTGAAGGTAACAGCCTCCTTAATCTTGATAAGTTCAACCTTCGTTAACCCCTCTTTAAAAGGATTGTAATTCATTACTTTGTTGAGCCTCCAGTAGGAGTTATCTATTACGATTTGGTCGCGGAAATCTAAGGTGTTGATGTCCGTTGGTTCAAGGTAGAACATTGCAGTCATTACCTTTGAATCTTTATCCGTTACCTCGTTGATATAGTTGCGGTGATAGATGTTGTAAAGGTTCGCGTTAGTTACTTGAATTTGGCTTATGTAATTATTGGCTTGATAGTACAACTCTAAAGGTAGCCCGAAGTTGATGTCTATCGTTGGCGTTATTGGATTGTCCCAATGTCCAGCGTAAGGATAAACATTTGTATCGAAGTCTTGAAATGGGAAGAGCCTTCTGTGCTTCCATACAGGGTTACTCGGCAGAAGTCCCCCGTAGTACATAATCCTTATGTTGGCATCCGTAGGCTTTGCGCCCTCTTCTATATCAGCATCCCAAATGGCTGGAATAACCCTATTAGATGGGTTGTCATTGACTAATGGCGAAGGAGAAAAAACCACCTCCACTTCTTTGGAACTCTGCACAAAGTCATTATCTACTTCGATTCTTGAACGCCCGTAAGCGTGTCCTCTATTGCCTTGATAGCGTTCGTTATAATAATCCCCATCCTCCGAATAGGTGTAGATGTATTCGCGGTCAGTAAGAACTCCCAAAGGTTCAAGAGTGATATCTCTGTCCCTTGCCAACTTATACGTCCAGTCCTTTGTGCCTCCTTGTGAATAGAACGTGTCCCGTGTTTCAATCAGTAGGTTCTTCTCATTGTTCGGGTCGACCTCCACATATAGATTGAACATCTTGAAAATGGAAACCAAGAACTCGCTCATCTCAACATCGGGAAGATGGTCGCTTAATGTAACCTCATCGCCTTCAAACAGTTCTTCGGTTATCGGCTCGTTTTCAAAATAACCTCCCGTGCATCTAACGTCAAGCCATACCGTTGATCCAACTGCATTTCTAAAGTCAGGTTTGTAGCCGTTTCCGTATGGGTCTGATTTTAATCTAACGTAAACTTGGTCGTTGTTTTGAGTTAGAACATCTCCTTCCACGAATATTGTTTGCGCTTGTGTCTGACCAACAACCCCGCTAATATCAAAACTAAATGGAGATTCTGCTACAACTTGAATAGACTGAGTTGAATCTACCCATCTTACTATCTGAACATTCCCCTCGAATATTTGACTGCCAAAGGCAAAATTCTTTGTTATCTGAAGGTCAATGCTGCATCTGAATGTATCACTCCTTAATGGCTCTTGGCAAGCAAAAATATAGTTGTTCTGAGCGTTGTAGTTAT
>Ga0208898_1001643_pt1 | contig 14495 bp, 8 predicted proteins | sample VirMetDEL_Mar_4_FD_184513 | JGI IMG/M metagenome (GOLD analysis project Ga0208898, IMG submission 184513) | Aqueous microbial communities from the Delaware River and Bay under freshwater to marine salinity gradient to study organic matter... | ecosystem: Environmental > Aquatic > Marine > Coastal...
ACAAGATCCAACGCCTGATTACGAGCCTGATCCGTATACTCAAACCCAAACGCAGGCGTCGTCTTCAAATAACGATCCCACTCCGAATACGTCATCTGACGCTGATTCCCGTCCTTGTCCATCTGAGAAAAAGCAGCAGCCCACTTAGGATCAGTGAAATCAATCTGACCAGTCGGAATCTCCAACAAACGAGAAGCCTGCTGAGCATACGGATCAGTCATCTCACCAAACTCCAGTCCACGATCAAACCCGCCAGACAAAGCCGGATACAACATTTTTGCTTGGTTCAACAGATAATCGTTGTACATCTGATCCGACGATTGACCCGTCAAAATCTTTTCTGTCCAATTAGTGAACGTCGAATCAGACAAACGGATGCCATACTTCAAAGCGTCGCCGCGGATCTTGTTTCCGATATAACCCTGCGATAACTGTGTCGATGGGCCAGCCTTCAAAATTTCTGCGCCAACCGAATTAGCAAGAGTAATGTTGTCCCAACCCATACGAAGCGAATCGTAAGCAAGTTGACGTGTAACAACATCGTTCAGTCGAACGCCCTTGGCCATGGCCATTTCTTGAATTTTCAATGACTGTTCGTTGACCCGTTGATTGGTTGACGCCGGGTCTAGTTGTTCGTCAATGTCAAACTTGCGGGCAGCATCAGCAGTTGTTTTCCACCATTCGGTATCTCGCAACTTGACATTAAATTTGTTGGTGTCCCACTTCTCGGTATACGCATCGAGGATCAATTTCTTGATTTCTTCGTTCTGCTCAATCAGCGCATAGAACCCGCCGTATAGTTCTTTGGCGGCTTCGATGGCGTTGACCTCGATGGCTGCAACGATTGCTTCCCAATCGATCGGTTCCGGCTTAGGGCCCGGTTGTGTTTTTTCATCGTCGGTTGTTGTGTCGTCAATTGTGTCGTCAGTTGTATCGACCTGCTCGGTCGGATCATCAATCCTGACCAATACCGGATATTGGCCGCCACCAGAAACCCATTTGTAGCCCGGCGGCGGTTCTTGACCAATAGGGAACGATCTCGTATCAACTTCTGCTGTTGATTGTGTCGCTGGCTCAACGTATGGCGTGCTGTTCAAAACGTCGGCACCAGCCTTGACAGAATCATACTTTTTCAACTGGTAGTTATAGGCCCATACACGCCCTTCACCGGGGCTTGCTGTGGGCGGAGCAGGAAGTGCCATCAGCGACCCACCCCCTGCACAGCGTTCACGAACTGGCCGATATAACCCAACATTTCATATGCGGCCGCTTCCTTCGGGGCTGCGATACGAGCAAAATCTTGGGCGGCAACCTCAGCAGATGGGGCAGCAACAGACCCGCCAGCACCGACACGTTGCGCCTGCTGATACGAAGAAATGAACCTTGTCATCTCGTCTTCGTTGGCTTCACGGCCGATGGTTTCCCTGAACACCGCTTTGGCGACCGCCCTTAGGTCTGCTGGGTTGGCGACACGGTATGCCGGGCCCGTAGATGTTTTCTTGTAGTCCGGCAGTTTTTCAAACCGGTTGAGTGTTGAACGCCAGGACTCTCCCAGGCTGTTTGCCTGACCCAATAAAGTCCTAAAAGAACTAAGAACAGCGTTGATACTTCCAGTGGGCAAACCCTTTTTGTCAAAAATATCGGTGATGGTTGCCTGCATGGAGGCTGACATACCGAACCAAATCTGGTTTTCTTCGCCGTCCCAATAGTAATTTCGGATTGCGCCGTTCTGCTCGACAACGCCCCGATGGGTGTCGTAAACCCATTTGCCTCCGACGCGAGCCCAGCGTGCGGGCGGAAAAATCTGCAGATCTGATTCTTGTTGTGTGCCGACATCCGCTTCTGTCGGGGGTTTGGGGACACCAGGACTGGGTACGGTTGTGGGCGTAGTGCTTCCTTCCGTCCCTGTTTCTTGTGGTCTGTTCATCGCAACCATCAGCCAACCTCGTCAATCTCGTAATAAAATATAGCATCGTAAATACGTGCGAATTCGGGAGTTTGCTGAACGATTAGTTCTCCGATGTCACGCAAATACAAACGCAGGTCAGCGTTGGCGTTACCGTTCAAAGCAAACTTGTTGAGCGGATCTCTCCCAGCAATTTCTCGTCGGGCGTTAGCAGAATCAATCGCCCACTGACGATGCTCGGCATAGGCTTTCACTGCCTCTGCTGTCGTGTTACCAGAAATGCGGGTGTCGTTGGCCGCCAGAATTGCCGAATTAATTTGATCCTCAATCCTGTTGACGTTTTGTTCGCGGTACTTATAACCCGGGAAATATTCTTCAAGTTGAACTCGGTACTTCTTCAGACGTTCTCTGTCAACTGCCGTCAATTCTCCGTCAGCACTCAATTCCTTTTGGAATGCGCGATACATTCCTGATGCCGCCATGAACTCGACATCTTCCACCAATTTGTTTGGATCGGTGCGACGTACACGTAGACCAGAATTAAGTTGTCGTAGATAGGCTTGCTTGTCGAACGTGTCTCCTAGTGGAGCAAACCATCCGTAGACTTCCCGATGTGTTCTAGCGAAATCCGGGTTATCTCGTTCCCAATCCGAAAATTCTTTACTTGCCTGGATGCCGCTGTATTCCGTTGTGGTGCGTCCAGCCATGCTGTAAATGAAGTTTTCCCCGAAGATTTCTAGGAACTTTTGTGGGGCGGTATCGTAATCTTCTTCTTGCAGAGCCCTGAATACTCTGGCGGCAACAATGTTGGTCACATAGCCGTTTTCGACCAACGCTTCGACATCACCAATTTCAATTTTTCCTTCAAATTCTGTAGGGATTTGCATGGAAACACTGGGGCGTGCCGGGCCGACAAACTGACCGACGCCCTGTGCGATGGTTAGATAGGTGGCGATTCTGCCCGCTTTTGCCCACGCCCGGTCTCTTTGTTCCGGGTCGGTGCGGTCGTACTCGCCTGATGACATCAGCACCTTGTAGGTGTCCGTGCGATGTTGTGACCAGATGGTGTCTGTTTCGGGGTCTTGGTTCCACGACTGAACAAACTTGTTCATGAACGATGGCGTAAACGCGCCGAGTAGTCCTTCGGGTGGGCCAAATGGTGAGATGTATTGCCTTACTGCGTCTACTTCTTTGTAATCCGCAAAGAATTTGTCAAGAACCTGATCGGCGGCAATTTGAACCATGGGGCCGACACGTGGAACAAAGTTGAAGGCTGCGCTTAATGATTGAGCCGGGCCTCGTAGTTGAGGCATCACGTCCGCAACTTCGTTAGCAACCTTCATGCCCGCACCGGCCCCGACCGCTGCACCGCCAGCGACGGTTGCGGCAGTAGCCAAGCCACCAAAACCAGCCAACCCTGCACCCACAGCACCTATGCCACCACCAAATAGGGCCAGCATTGCTGGGATTGCTATGTCAGACGGGCCATAGTTGAAATACGGTTGACCAGTGACAGGATCGTTGTAAAAGAAACTACGCATATTGTCGATAAGAACAACACCGTTCTTTAGTTTCTTATCGCTCTGCGTAAGAAGACGAGTAAAATATTTCATCTGTTCTGCCCACGCATTGTGGAACGGATTAACGATACGCATCACATCGCCAGCATTGCCACGACTCGCTGCGTCAAAGAAGGTTTTAATTGTCTGTTCCCCGGCAAAGGCTCGGGCAACTTGACTTATCTGTTCGGCAGATAGATCGCCGTTGGAAGGAATGGTTCCGTTTGCTCGGTCATTAATTTGCTTCCACAGTTTCTTGCTACCGACCCATCGTGCGCCAAATCGTTCGCTGCCCACAACAACCGTTGCAACCTCGTTGATGAGTTGGTTAGTTGTTTGGGTAAGGAGATTTGGCTGCGTTTCGATGACATTACGTAGAGTGTCAACTCGGTTTGTTGCTGTCGTGTCGTCAAATCCAAGATCTACAAGACGTTGCCGCAACATATCGAGATATTCGTCTTGCGTAAGTTGTTTGGCTCCGTACCCGTATCGGCCTGTTTCACGCAAAATGCTGTTGACAACTTGTTTCTTTGTTCCTCGTGCTGTCGTGAGGGCTGCTCGCAATGACACAATGCGGGCATCAGCATCAACAGTGTTCAAACCGGCCTTTAATAGTTCGGAACGAACCTCTGTCAAATAGTCATCTAGGCCAAGTGTTTTATTGTTGTAGACAATTTGGCCTCCCTTAATCCGTTTTGCACTGAGGATTTGGGAAAGCGGTGACTGTGACCTGACTTTAAGCAAACGCCGGAAATCTTCTTTGGCGTTATACGATTTGCCGCGCAACACGGCGTCACGGATTTTTGCTGCTTCGCCCGGTGCCAGTTCGTCCAACAATTCAGAAATTTTCGTGTAATGATATTGTCTCCAGACGGGGCTTCTGTGCAGATACGCATCTGGTTTACCAAATAGTTGCGAAAAGAAAATCTTTGAAAACGTGTCGGCTGCTTCCGAAAGTTTGCCGTTTTCGCCAATCCATTGCTTGTCAATTCTCGAGCGCGCTTTGCCTTTAATCGGCATTCGGGGGCCCATAACTGGATCGGCAATAATTTCACGGACTACAGCATCGAATTCATCAGAATAATCTAGGGCGATCAGTTCACCTGACGTGCCGCGCTGTGATGTTTTAAACGCATCAACTGTTCGCCCGTTTGATGTGAAATATCCGAGCCGGTCGCCATTGGCGATGATTTCCATGAGTCGGTCGTCGCCGTCAAGAACCCAGGAGCCGTCCGGCCGTCTTGTGCCTCCTGTGTTGTAGGCGACACGAGGCCTGACATACAAATCAATGAACTTTCTCAGATTTGTTTCGTTTATGTTGCCTGCTCCATCAATGATTTCGATGGTGCCTTTTTCGTATTTTCCTGTTGTTACGTTGTACAAACGAATATTGGAGTAACGGCGTTGCGCTTGTTTAACGGCGATAAGTGCTTCCGGGTCACCTGATTTGATTGTGTCGATGATTGCATCGGTAGTCATTCGGCGTGCCGCCATCCGGAACAAATCATCCTGTGCGAGAAGATGAATGTTGTCCATCAACATTCCTGGATACAAAGCATCCATTTCTTTTGTGACCACTTCCCAGTGACCATTGCGGAATGCGTGTTTTTCAGCGAGAGATGAATCAACATTTTCTCTGATGACTGACCTTACGGCGTCTGACCAGTCGTCGTATTCGGCTTTTGAAAGGACATCCGCATACGATCCAAACGGGATTCCTTCTACATCTCCCAAATATTTGCCGAATCCTTCTGAAGCGACAACAACACGTATCCATTCAAATGGGTTTAGTGGCGTAGTTTTGATTCCTGGTGCCAATGCCGCACGGAACGCGCTTTCCGTAAGGTTTCGCGTAGCGTAAGCACCTGTCATTGTGACGATCCGTCGCCATGCTTTATTGGCGAGGTGGAAAGGCAACAAGGTCAATTCGTTCGGGTTACCAAATTTTTCTGGTGCACGCCGCCATGTTTCAAAGAGCCAACTCCATTGCGATGTTGCGCGATAGACACGATCGGCGTCCGGGAGGTACAACGAGATGCGGCGCATTTCGGCTGATGTGCCGGCCGTGCCGTTCGGTATAATAAAGATATCTTGTGTTCCGTCTGCCCCACGTCCGAGCATTCCGCCCTTGCGGACATCGCTTAAACCGAAATCCATGGGCAGATCATCTGCGCCGTATTGTGCCCAAAAGACGTATTGATCGCGGAATTCGCTTTCAAAAGCCATCATCCGTTCCAGCAAAGATCTGGAAACGCGTGTTTGGGCCGAAACTTCTTTGATGACAAGTTTCGCTATTTCGTCTAGAATAACCTTAGGGTTTTCGTCTTGTTTGGTAATAGCGTTAGCCAGACGGTTGATCAGCGGGTTGCGGACATCAGGCGCAACACGCAAACTAATCAAATAGTTAGTTAGATCTTGGACTGATTTTGTTGCTCGTCTCGGATCATCAAAAACAAGAGCAATTTCGTTTCCTGCTCTGTCTTGTATCAGTCGTTCAAGGCCGCTCCAACGTGACACCTTGTTGTCGAACAGTGCGCGACCGACATCTCTGACGCGACTGAGATTAAGATCTTGTACGTTGTATAGACCTCTTGCTAGACCCAGGTTTTCTTCAAGTATTTCTCGTACCTTTTGGGGATCTTTTGCGTCTACAATCGCTTGACGAAAATCAATGTCTGTTTTAGGGAACAGGCGTGCTACGTCGTCATAGTCATCAATACCGGCAAGTCGTTGCGTGACGGATCGACCCATTGCAGAATCCAGGAATCCTGCAACTTTGTCCCTGACGATGAACGGTGTTGTCAACCGGGTCAGACCAGCCTTAGATCTGATAAGCGGTATTACGTCGTCTGCTTCTGCTAAACCCACCGATCTTAGAACTGGGGCGACATCCACCTTTGATGCTGCTTTTGTTCCGAGGCGAATACCGGCACCGACTGGCGGGGCTGGGGCAATAACGTCAACCCCTAGATTGATAAGTGATGACAGAATCGCATAAGGTTTTGTCCCGGGTCGTGAAACGGCAAGGGCGATTGTTCCGGGTTGGATTGGTTCACCGTTCAGGGTGCCAGTCAATTTGGCCATGTTTTCCATTTGAAGGCGTTTTGCTTCTTGGCCAATAAAAAAGCCGTTGCCTGAGTCTGCGCCAGTAAGTAGTGCTCCTAATTCTGTGGAACGAATAATGGTGCCAAGGCCGACTGAATCATAATTCGGCGGCACAAATGGTGCGCCACGCACAAGACCCCCTGGTTGCGGGATGTCTGGTGTGCCAATATATTCCGCTCCCGGCATACCTCCGCCACTGGGGATTACCCTCATGTCCGGGATGATCGATCCGCCCTCAATAATGTTTTGGCTGATTTGGCCCGGTGCTCCTGTTACCGATTGATAGGTCTGGATTGCTCCACCTATGGCCGATCCACCCGCAATTCTTAGTGCATCGGCGGGAAGTTGAATACCTGCCAAACCCCATTTGACAGTACTTTTCCCACCTTCAAATAGTTGATCCCAGATATTGCCGAAAAAGTTTCCCCCATCAAACTTGTATGTCAGTGGGCTAGAAAGAACTTTACGTTCAGTTTCGGAAACAAGTTCTTCTGCTTGTTCCGGTAACAAAATATTGTCGGTTACTGCACGACCGGCTGTCATCAACACTTCTTTTGGTGCGCCCGGCGCAATGTACGCCAAGTTTCCAACATTTGCCGCTAAATCAGGTGTAACGATTTGCTGGAATCGTTCGTTCCGCATATTGATGTTTTGCAGTTCCGTAAAGAACTGCAATTCTTGGTCAATAGTGAACTGGTACGGGTTAGGCATAGAAGTTCCAATAGCGGGACAGGATGACCTTCAGTCCGTCTTCAGGGTATGCCCGATACAGCATCAACAACTGGTCGAGAACCGGGTCGTCGGGAACAATTCCTGGTGCAACAACATCAGCGGGCATGGTCATGTCTCCTGCGCCCGTTGGGATGCCGCTAGTGATTGGCTCGTTCGGTCTTTCGGAAGGACGCATCAACGGTTGCAGACGTGGCTGTTGTGTCCCTGCTGCGGCCATTCTTTGTGCACTTACTTGTGACGGTGCGGAACCTGGTGTCACAGCCTGTTGTGCTCGCGCTTGCTGTGCGCCTTGACCGTATGTTTGTCCGGTGAAACGCACCTGGCGTGTTGAGGGGTTTAGATCAGACCTGTTCGGGTATTGTTCGGCCATGTCAGCCTCCTAACTGTGCAAGCAAAGCGGCCAATCCGCCTGGGCCTGACGGCGGCGGGCCAGCAGCGGGGGCTTCTGCTCCCATACCTGGCATCGCAAGTCCGGGCATTGTTTCAGGTGAACCTTGCGGCATTTCCTCTGCCTGCCGTTCACGAGCCGCTTCATCAACTTCGGATACTGCGTCATACAGGCTCTTATTGTCAGCCAAAACTTTCTTGACCAACAAGGCTAGGTCGGCGGGCTGGTATGGGCCTTCCGGGTTTGCGGCCTGCTGCTGGATCGACGCAAGCAACGCTGCCTCGACACCCTCGGACACGATGCGGTCGTGTTCCATATCCGGGTCGGAAATCAGCGGATCTGCTTCACGAGCCGATTCCTTGGACATCAATCCGGTGCCGACACGCTGCCCCAAACCAATAATCAGGTTGTTTACGTCAGAACCAGCCGCCGAGTATGCGACATAGTGGAAATCTGTTTCCCAAATCTTGTTTGGCACATAGTCAACTTTGCCGACTGTGGCTCGGCCAGGCAGGAAGAACGACTTGGATGATGCTCCCCAATACGCTTTTTCGATGGCGATAGCGATGCGGTCTTCTTCCATCAGGCTGTTAGCGAAAATTTCTTGTGCTTCTTGCACACGGAAATCGACGGTGGCTGCCAATACGTTTTCGCCACGGCGACCGGTACGGACGTTGGTTGCGGATTCGCCGCCGAACTCGGCGGGGATTGCACCTTCTAGGCGTTCCTGTCGTTCCAGACGATCTAATGCCTGCTCGGTTTTGTAGCCGGGGTTGACCTGTTGGGTGCGGATGTCGCCGCCCTTGACGACACCGAGTAGTCCTTCTTTGCCGTCAGCCAACTGGATGATCTCCGGGTTTTCGCCGGGACGAGCAACCAGGTATTCGTCGGGGAAGATGCCACGTTCGATAGCAATCTCGGTCAAAGCCTGCAGGCGAGCGCGGGTGTAGTACATCCCGATAAGTCCGTCGAACTGTCCGTGCGGCCGATCCAGGGTGATGCGGTTGGGGACGACGACGAGTGGAACACCGGCACGGTTTGGGAGGCGTACCAGTTCAACGGCGTCGGCTCCCATGCGCTCGTATTGGTTGAGGTGCGGGTCGTCTTCTGCGCCGACGACACCCATCACGATTTCGTTGTCATCGATGTATTCGATGATGGTGAACATGGTGTCGTATTCGACTTTGCCGAGTCGCAATCTGCCGTCGATGATGTCGGCGTAGTTTTGGGCAAGCCACGAGTACGGCTTGCGATACGTAAAAATGCAGTCGTAGGGGACGGGGTTATCCGGGTCGTCCGAGGGACACGGGTAGGTGTCTAGAGGATTGCGGATGTGCCAGCGGGGGGTCAGCGTCTTGAAGTCGGGTTTGATGACAACTGGTGACGACGAGTAGGCGAGCATATGGCGGGCTCGTCGTCGCAGTTTCATGTTCATTTTGTTGGCGTCCCAGATGGAAAGCATTGCTTTCTTGCGGGTGTTTGCCGTTTCCTTTGATCGTTCTGATCCTTCTTTGAACGCCGGGAAATAGACTTGCGGTACTGTCGAAGCAATACGCATTGAGGTTTGATCGAGGCCCTGGACAAGCAGGTTCGCTACGGATGATCGGGCGTTGCGATCTAACTCGTTTAGGGGGATGATGACATCGCCGTTAGCGAGTTCCCTGACTCGATGCATTTGATCGAATACTGGGCCTTGCTGACGACGGCGATGACGGTAGATCGAAAGGATTTCCTCAAAGTCGCGCATTGTTACTTCTTCTTGCGTGCCTTCCGCTGGTCTTCATTGCCAGCCATGTAACCGATCCATTGTTTGCGGGCAACTTTGGCTGCTGCCGCATCTAGGGTCTTGCTGCTGAACCTTTCGTACAGCGGCGATTCGGCTACAACATCCTGTAACGATCGGGTATACGCAGCGAGTGTGCGTGAACCCTCTTTTTCGTACTTGTTGCCGTAACGGTTTTCAATCGCTTTTGCTGCCGCATCAACCGCTGATTGGCCTGTCGCCTTCTTCTTGGCAGCCATCAAGACTCCTTTGACGTAGTTACCTAAAGGATAACAGACTTACCCTGCTAGGAACGATGGTCGCCACATTCGGGGCGGCAACTTCGGGTCAGTCAACTTTGGTGCGTGCAACAACATGAACCAAAGAGCCATCGTCAAGTCGGTGCCCTTCTTCTTATCTTTTGTCCATGTTGTGAGTTCCTCGACAAGAGCAAGTGTCTTCCAGTTCGCTGTCATCGTTGGCAGCCGCAACGATCCGGTACGCACAACAGGTGGGATCAACGCTTCCACACCGAGGTTTTCATCAATCTTGTTGCGGGCTGTGGTGTGCGGGACGATGGTCACTTGGCGGGTTGCTTGCCAGCGGCGCACAAAATCGTGGGCGAGTAGGAACCGTTGGGCGGCGTTCACCTCGACAACGATGTGAGAGACGGGGTAGCCCATCTGGTCGGCTCGTTCGACCCATTCTTCCAGCACACCGGAGTATTTGCCGGTGGATAATTCGTAGCCGAGCAGTTCTTCGGCGGTGAGTTTGACTCGTTCCAGGTCAACGACGTGATACAAGCCGAGGTCAGGTTGGACAACAGTCCAGATCACACCCCAAAAGTTTGCGGGGGACGGGTCAACTGAAATGATCGACACCCACGGGTAGGTGAGGTTGCGGGGGATCCAACCTGGCTGGCGGTCACGGTCGATGCATCCTTCGTAGAAGATGCCGTCCAGTCCGACACCCCCGGTGAGCATGGTTCGTTCAACCAACTGGTAGTCGGTGTCAATGTTTTCTTGCTGGTAGACGACCCGAAACTTGTTTGGTTGGTTGTATTTGATGAACGACAGGTCTTTCCAGGGAAGACGCACCGGGTCGAGCAGCGGGCCGTTCGGCCAGGCAGGGTGATCTTTCCGTCTGCTTTTCGGGCCTTCGTCCAGTTCTTCGTAATACGCCTTGTAGGTGATGTGATGGTATTTCTGTTTCTTCACCGGGTCTTTCAGGGTGTCTTCGGCGGTCATGTCCTCGCCGTCGTCCTCGTCGATTTCGTCGTAGGTGACTTTGTTGAGACAATGGGCGTACAGGTCGCCGGGGCCGAGCCTCTGACCGATGACTGCTACCAGGCCGCCTGGGTCGCAGCGGGCTTCCGCCATCGAATCCCACCGTTCCAACAGCCGATCCCTGGATACGGACTCTTTCGCGTTCTCCGGGGAGGCCACGTCGTCAAAAAGACATAGGTCGGCTCGGTGGCCGATGAACTCGGCGTCAATACCGTAAGCCGACACGGTGGGTTCCTTGTTGTCCAACCCTTGTAACCCCATTTGTTCAACAATGAATTCTTCGGCACGCCACAAAGAGCCGGAGGCGGTGGGTTTGAACTTGCCGTAATCCTGGGCGAGACACCCTTCGGCGTCCACGGCCAACCCTTTTTTCACCAACTCTGGGTCTGCGATGTACCTGGTAGGACGCTCGAGCGTTTCGCGTATGCGACGCGAGTACATCTTCGCCAAAGTGCCGGAGATCGAGCCGTAAAGGACTCGGATAGCCCGGTTTCGGACAATGCACCAGACGGCAACATCGTGAAAGAGGGTGGATTTGCCTGCACCGGGCGGGCAGTTCAACACCAGGAACTCTTTTTCCTCAGATTCCAGGTACTCAACGATGCGGTATGCGGCTTCTACCTGCCACGGTGACGGGACTCGGCCCAGGTAGACACGTCGGAAGTAGTCGAAATCGTCCCAGCCACGTTTCGCTCGCTCGGAAAGACGCTCATAGGGGATGACTGGGGGTAGTTCTGCGATCTGATCTAGGTCGGAACGTAAAGCATCGAGGTTTCGGCCGCTTCGGTTGTCTTTGTACATTGCCGTGCGTTCGGTGAACTCGGCAACTTTTTGTTCGACTTCTAGTTTGCGGCGTTTCGCATCCCATTTTTGGCCGGTGTTGTAGTGGATGCCAGCAATTTTGCAGGACTCTTTGATGGATATGCCTGCGGCGCGTGCTTCCCAGAACCGTACTTTGTCTTCGGTTGGGACATCACGTCGCCCGGAGTTGCTGGTGCCGGTCATTGTTCTCCCAGTATAAGTGAGATCCCCCACCCTGTGTTCTCTTTACCAGGTGGGGGATCTCGTTGTGGGGTTTGCTCGGATGGAACGGAGGCTGTTCTTGGAGAAAGGAAATCCACTCGCTATGGGGGGAAAGCGAACATCCGTGCAAGATCAGTATACACATTGGCAACGGCAGTGGTATGATCAACGGGAAAGGTCTTGGGGGACATTCACAATTTAGGAGGCATCATGAAAATTACGGCTAACGAGCATTTCGCTCTTATTCCCGAATGGGTGTTGTACGCCGATACCAGTCCGGCCGCCAAGGTCATTTACTGTGTTTTGCATCGGTATGCGAACAGCAACGGCAAATGTTTCCCGAGCAGAAAATCTATTGCCGGTAAAGCGAACGTCGGGTTGTCTACGGTCGATCGGGCTCTTGACGAACTGATCGCCCTCGGTGCGGTGACGGTGCGCCGCCGAACCAGCGAAACCGGCAGCCCGACCAGCAACGAATATACCGTCATTGTGAATAGACCTCTATCCAATATGAATAGACCCCCTATCGAAAATGAACAGACCCCTCTATCCAAATCCGATAACCTAACCAAAGCCATATTGAACCAAAGCCAAGAACCAATATCTTCATCATCTCCCGATGATGGATTCAACGAATTTTGGGATTTGTATCCTCGTAAGGTGGGGAAAGGGTCGGCTCGTAGGGCGTGGCGGTCTGCTTTGAGGAAGTCGGGTCGTGACGATATTTTGGCGGGGGTGACGTTGTATGCGATTTTGCGGCGCGATCAGGATCCTCAGTTCACGGCGCATCCTGCTACCTGGTTGAATGGTGAAAGGTGGGTGGATGAGACGATGATTGATGTTCCTGAGCCGGAGCCGGAAACACCGATTATTCCAGCGTGGGTGCCTTGTGGCGATTGTGCTGGTGGTTGGGTGTATGAGACTGATGATCGTGGCTATGAGTATGCCCGTCCCTGCATCTGCCGACCATAAGGAAACCATGGAAATCAACACCGACCCCTATCAAGGCCCAGAATGGGATTCACAAACCCCCTGCACAGTCTGCAACAAACCCCTAAAAAATCGTGTCGTGAACAGAACGATTGTTTTATGCAAACACGACTTTTGGCAATACGACGAAACAGGAGCAACACTCACAGATTCCACCTGTTCTAATTGCTTCTGGTCAATACTCGGCCTTCACGCAGACATCGAAGATTTTGAAAACAACTATCAGCCATGAGCCACCCCGACCAAATCATCGACCAACTCCTCGACGAACTCACCAAATGGCGCACCCAATCAAAAACCTGGGAACAAGTCGCCCACCAACTCGCAGACGCCATCACCAAAAACGATAAGATCCCCGAAACTATCGCTCTTTACAATAGGCAAGTACGCAACAAATACCGGGCACCCCGTGTAAAATAGAACCAACAACCAAAGAAGAACTCTGGTTGGCGTACCCTCGTTGCACAGGGCGGGCCTCACACACGGGAACGTGGGTAGATCCCCCGTTACAGGGGGAGGCACGAAACCGCAAGGACGAAACAAACAAGTCGCGAGCCACGACACAAAACAACGGCCGGGAATCCGACAGTGGCAACCGGATGGGTGGACAAAAAACCCATCACCATCTCCCTTCCCCCAAGCCACCCACACCCCACCAAAACACACCCACCAAACACACCAACCCCCCACCAACAAAACCACACACCCCCACAACCACTAATATATAGATATAGCCCCCGGGTTTCACGGCAGACCCCCGGTTCGTACATTTGTTCGGTAGGGAACACGTGTTCGTTTGCTGGCTGCAACTAATCGCACGGTCAATTCTTCTGATCGGCCCCCCCCCTCCCCCCTAAACCCCCCGGATTTTCGACAGACCCCCCCCTACCGGGGTGCAACATCCGCCACCACCGACCCCACCACCGGGACGACACGAGTGGAACGTGACCTAGAACGGTGTCACGCCTAGCGGGTGGTTCGGTGTGGTTCGTTCGGTGGTTCGGGGTGTCGGGGTTCGGTGGGGTTCGGGCTCGGTCGGAAATGGTGGGGCTCGGGCTCGGGGCTCGCGCTCGGTGGGGGTGCACGAGTTCGGTGTTCGGGGTGGATAGGCTCGGGGGTGATTCGTGCCCGTGGGGGGTGCGATCTACGAAAGGTGGTGGGCGATGCCCGATGATGTTTTGGTGGTGACTCACCGTCGCGATGCGGCGGGTGAGTGGGTCGCGGTTAGCGATCACTACGAATGGCGGCGGCCGTTAGTGGTCGGTGATCGTGTGCGGATTGTGGGGCCGGTGCTCGGCGGCGTGGATCTACGGGGTCGCGTCGGGGTGTTAGGTGCGTCGCTCGATTCGCCCGGCGACTACTGGTCGCTCGTGTTGGATCGGTCGGCGGGTGCGATCACTGTTCGCGGTTCGTCACTGATTTTGTGCGGCGATGACGACGGTGACGAGTGGGACGAGTCGGGCCCGGTGTTTTCGTGTGTCACGTGTGGTGCGACGGATTTGGATTCGCTGCTCGTGATTGACGACGACGACGATGGTCGTCACGTGTGCGAGTCGTGCAGTGTCGGGTGCGAGTGGTGCGGCCATGTGATGTTGCCCGGGTCGGAATTTGTCACGGGTCACGGGTGGTCGGTCGCGACGTTGTGCGCGTCGTGTAGCGCGTCTGCCTACTCGTGTGACCGTTGCGATGTCACCTACAACACCGAGACACAAGGCGCGCGGATGCACGTGGGATATGGGGATTA
>Ga0208898_1001645_pt1 | contig 14486 bp, 22 predicted proteins | sample VirMetDEL_Mar_4_FD_184513 | JGI IMG/M metagenome (GOLD analysis project Ga0208898, IMG submission 184513) | Aqueous microbial communities from the Delaware River and Bay under freshwater to marine salinity gradient to study organic matter... | ecosystem: Environmental > Aquatic > Marine >...
AGGCTGTCAACCTCGGCGGCTGAGATTTCCAGCTTTCCGGCTTTTCTAGCTTTTCTGCTCTTTTGTAGTAGTGTGGCGGGGAGTTGTTCCGCCACCCATGGCAACGTCCCAAGAAGTGCAGCAGCGGGTTAGCTATGCACGCACTCTCCTCGAATCTGGAGTGAATGTGCAGACAGCCTGCACAATGCTCCAGGCAAAGTTTCCGGTTTCACGCTCCACCGCTTACAAAGACGTGGGCAGCGCTAACGCAGAAATTGCCAAGAGCGATGATGGCCCCGCTGAGGGAGACCCCACCATTGATATGGATTCGCTCCAGGCACAGGCCCTGCATATGTTTAATGTTTCGGTAGCGCAGGGCAACGTGAAGGATGCGTGCCAGGCGATCAAAGCACTGGATACGATCCTTGGCTGGAATGGGAGAAAGGCAACGCTCCAGGGATCAGCTAGTAACGGTTACGTGTAGGTGGTTGACGTGCCAGAGATTACCGGTTAGGTTCTCTGGCAGGCCCACTACGCCCCCCCTTTTTGATATGAACTCCTTTTTCGCGGAAGAACGGCTGGTGTCTTTGACGCTGGTGAATGGAAAAACGGTCCACCGTTGCATGACTATTGCGACGAGTTTGCAAGAAGCGCTCCAGCGGGCACGGATGCACTACAAGCAACCAGGGCTTGAGTTGAATGCCTGGGGTAGCCGGAGGCTGCCTGTTGAATCGCGGCTGATTGGCGGCGGTTACTTCATACGTTCCAGTCGGGATGAAAAGCACCGGCACAGCCTTGCGATGATTTCCTCTGTCCGCTAGTACAAACGCACTAATCACCACCTAATCAAAACAATGAAACTCAAACGATCCATGAAAGAGCGCACCTGCAAGGATTGTGGGGCAAAAATCGGTAAGGGAGATCTGTATGGGCAACGCAGCAGAAGTGTGTCGCTCCAGGAAAGCATCAATGAGGGTAGGGACTGGCGCCCTATCCGCATAAGTGTGAAGAGTGATATATGTAGCGAGTGCGCCTAGGGGGCGTTAGTACAAACACACTATTTAGTCCACTTAACTAACAAAACGATGAAAACGTACCAGTTCACTAAGGAAGAATCCTCGGCTATTCACCGGTTGGCGTTGAATGAAACGCTCAACATCGCTACGGTGACGTTCCAGCGGGCGAAAGGTGGGGGGAAGGCGTACGACTATCAATGCAGCGATATGGAGGCGTTCCAGGTGCTGGTGGAGTCAGCGCTCCAGCGGAAAGAATCCGTGGGGAAGTTGGTGAATCAGGCGATGCGGGATGGAACGCTTTCGGAGTGCTCTGAGAAGTAACGTTCCACCCGTTGTTGGAATCTGGCTTCGGCGCCGAATAATTCGAGTTGGGTCAGTTCGCGTAGCTGGGGTGCCCCCGTACGTCGTGCCACGACGACAAGCGCTCCAGTCGCTTGAATGCCGGTTAGTTCTTTGAGGCCGAGTGAATACGCTCCAAGCTGATCGATGTAGTTGGTCAGCATGTCTTCGTTGCGTTCGCGCACGCTGGTTTTCCAGTCCACGATGATGGGGCCTTTCCCAGAAATATCCAGCAGGGCATCGCACGTTCCAGCGAAACCCCCCGGATGATGAATGGAAAATTCGATCGCATGAATGGCGGTTACGTTGTCTGCGATGAATGCGCGGAGGCCGCGTGCGTATCCGGCAGCGCTCCAGGGTACTCTTGGGGCTCCTTGAATGGCGCGTTCCAGGCTCCAGCGGGTGATAGAGCGGGGGCAACGTTCCAGGCCGTCTGCAGAGGTTTTCCAGCAGCCGCGCTTATTTGCGGTTTGGCGGGATAGTTTCGCTCCAGTCTTTAACAAATACTCGGCGTGATTGTGGGCTAGCGTTCCGCGCTGTGCCGCCATGTCTCGATCTTCAGCAGCATTTGGTCGATCCAGCCACCGTTCCAGGGCCTGTTGCTGCCATTCGGGTGCTGTATTTTTGAGGATGTGCGTAACAGAATGAAAAATATCGCCCCTGTCATTCCGATACACGCGGAAAGGGCCAGAATCATCACGGACCAGGCAACTTTTGCGTAACTTACTTAGTCTTTGTTGTGCGCTTTCTTCCAAGCTTTGATTAGCTGACACTCTTTAGTTGGGACTAGATGGTGTGAGCTTACCCAGCCGAACTGGTCTCCGACAGTAAGACGTACCATCCCGTCAGGTTCGTTGATGATTTCAGTTGCCGGGGGTTGCTTCTGCATTGTTGTATTTCAAATAGAGGCCGGTGTAGTGGCCGTTCCAGGGATGATCTGGTTTATCGCGGCCATCTTGGACGTATAGCTCTTCGAGACGTTCCACCCGAGCGTCCATTGCTTTGGTGTCTTCCGCTCCAGGCATAACTAAATACTATTTCCCATCTAAATATACACCTAAATAGCCTTTATGCCCAGGGCCAGCTGGGCTCTAAGTCATCGAGCCAGGTATCAGTTGCTATTGAATGGCCCGTAGCGTGCTCCTTAAAGCGGCTCTTTAGCTCCTCTAGGGGCATCTCAAGGCGTTTAGCTTCGTGAGCAACATTCGTCTGGCCCCGGTAAAGACGGTCCAGGGATTCATCAAGGTTCTGCATCTACTGATTGTGGCCCCCAACGCTCCAGGACAGCACGAGCGAATCTGTAAATCATTGGGGTGTTCGATGCTCCAGGCTTCCAATACAGATCGTTCCAGAGTTCTTGGAGAGCCTTGTCTGTTGGCCCAGAAGCGTTAGCTTTCATGGCGATACTTTCTTAGGAATGTATCGGTCGTCCGCTACCCGGAACGCTAGCGGTGAGTTTCTAGGTGCGAGAGCCGGAGACAGCGTTCCAACCCTTTAATACTGTGCGACACTAGAGGGGTTCTTTCGTACCTCGGGCAAGAGGTTGTGCCTATCGCCTTGTCTTGACAGGAGTCTGGACCGTATGGTCCTGTGATGATTACATCCAATCGAGTTTCATCCAGCTAAGACACTGTCGTCAGAATTTCGAATCGCGTCTTTTAGTCCGGGTCTCGTCAACCCGGATTTTTTGTGCATGAAAAAGCCCCGCCGTAGCGGGGCACCCCCTAGCCCTTCGGTTTATTGATCACTCACCCTTGAATGGATTCCCACCGACCAGCAAGCGGTTGATGTCGAATCCTTCCTCCTGCGCAACGGTCCAGGCTTGATCAATAGCCTTCTGCGCTGCTGCTTTGCGGGGCACAGGGCGCAAGCTGTACTCCGTAGACAGGCCGGTGCCTTCCTTGCCCAACACAAAGTCCCAGGTCAGTAGGTCTTCGTAGTCCTCGATCTGAGAAACCTGGTCGAACTCACGCTGGATTGACTTCTGCGTGATGCTCAGCACCTGCACCGAACCAGTCTCATGGTTGTAGACCGGCACGGCGATGGCAAACTTCACCGCCTCGGGTGCGGTGCCGTCGCGGTTCAGGCGCCGGTTGTAGTCCGGGCCCATCTCCTGTTCGATGTCTGCAGGGCTCGGATCATCCGCAAAACGGAAAGGACGCACGCTCCCGTCAGTAGCCTCGCCCCAGCACTCGTAGAAGCACAGCGGCTCTTCGCTAAGCAGTGCGAAACGGACGCTGCTGCCGCTCTGGATTTTGCTTGGGTTCAGGTATCCGCCACCGCCGGATCCCCCCGACATGGCGCTCTGGAATTTGCTTGGAATGAATGGCATTGATGCGGGTTGCTGTGGGCTAATGCTGCCCTGTGCTCGATCACAGTAGCACAACAGAGGGGGTTGCCAACCTCCGTACCATTAAAAACGCCCCAGGCGGTAGGGCCTGAGGCGCTGTCTAAACATTCCTGTAGGAGTCTATCAAATGGACAAATTGGTTGGGTTCGCGCGTTCACTGCCCTCTCATTGGGCTTGCGCTCCCATTTATGCAAAAGGCGTCACCATGCCTAACGGCGGTGAGGCTTGCGGTAAAAATCCGCTTGGTCGCGCTCACCATGAAGACCTCTCCCCTGAAGCTGCTGCTCTCTACATCGAACGCTCCCCTGAGACGTTCCAGGCAATCGGTGTGTTCACTGGACCCCGCAGTAAGGGCCTCGTAATTCTTGACGTTGACGCCAACCTCGGCGCTGTCATGAAGAAGTGGGGTGCAGACCTGGAAAAGGCGCCCCGGATTAAGTCCCCTAAAAAAGCTGCCGCCAAGTTCCTGTTCACCGTTCCGGTCGAGCTTTGGACTGGTGTGTCGGACATCAGCTTGGCCGCCAGCGGTGAAGGCTGGGAAGTTCTGTGGGGCCGTCAGGGGCTCGTAGGGGGCGCTTACCCCAAAGGAGGGGAATACACCCTTGAGGGTGATCTGAATGCTGTTCCAGAGGCTCCTGGGTGGCTGCTGGCCCGGATGCAGGAATCCTTCAAGGAAAAGAGCAACAAAACAACCTCTAAGCAGGCAAAAGACGGGCGCTACTCCATGCGCTCCAAGGAAGAAAAGATCACCATCGCGGAATCTTGTCTCTCCGTTATCCAGCCTCAGGGGCGTGGCTCAGAAGACCTTTGGTGGCGTATCGGAGCCATGCTCCACTCCGAGCTGCCCACCGATGAGGGTCTCAATCTCTGGAGGCAGTGGTCGCTCCAGGATGACGAGTACAGCGATGACTGGGCGGACGGTAAGGATCCCTGCCTTGAGCGCTGGAATGCGGGCTTTAAGTCCAATGGTGGGCTTGGCTTTGGTTCGCTCGTCAAGCTCGCGGATCATTACGACCCAGAGAGGGCCCGATTTCAAAGGGACGGTCTTACATCACTGGTGGACGAGATCGAAGCGAAACCGATCTTCTATGCACGCGCAACTCTTTCGTTTGGCGAAGTCATCGAGAAGGCCAAGTCCTACCTCGAAATGGACAACCCGGCTGAGATGAACTTCAACCTCAATAACCTCGCGCTCCAGGCGGGTTATCGAGATCAGCTCGCACTTGAAAAGCTCATCGTTGATCAGATTCAGTTTGAGGGGGCCACTGGGCTTATGGATGCCCAGAAATTTGCAGAGATGGATGACAAGCGGGATTACCTCATCCCCGATGTTCTCCCTCATCCCTCGGTTGTCCTGATCTATGGCGCTGGCGGTGATGGCAAGTCCATGTCTGCTTGGACGCTCGCTAAGCACATTGCGACGGGCCAGCCATTTGTTGTGCGTGGGAAGCACATGCCGGTCAAGCAGGGGCCTGTTCTGCTGCTGAATGGTGATCAGCCCCTGATTCAGCTCAAAGAGCAGCTGGAGGAGGTGGAGTACCCCCTGGACGATCGGACCAAGATCCTTACGGACTGGTCGCTCCAGCGGTACGCGCAGTTCATCAAGATGATGCGCGACGTCAAACCTGCTCTGGTTGTCATTGATTCGCTCATCGGTTGCTCCGGTGGTCGCGCCTTTGATGAGAACAAGTCCGACTTTGCGACGCCCCTCTACTGGCTCACCAGGAATAACGGCGTGCTGTTCCCTGCGGCCACGATCCTCATCGTTCATCACGCCAATAAGCAGGGCGGCTTCAGGGGCACCTCAGCTATCCGTGACGCTGTGGATGAGACCTGGGCGCTCAAGAAGCCCTCTAAGGACCAGGTGGAGAAGGGAACCGCTCCAGCGCACTCTCGGATCATCACGATCGAGAAGAGCCGTGCTGGGCGCTCTGGGACGTCGCTAATCATGCGCCAGGAGGAAGACCTCAGCTTCTCCATCGCTGACTTCACCCCTGAGGTCGATCCAACCAACGCTGCTCCTAGTGGAATCACTGATCGAGTTCTGCAGCGGTTGCGGGTTGGGTACCCCCGCACTTTCTCTCGGACGGACCTCAACTCCGATCCAATCGTGGGTGGCAAGGTCGCCGCAATTCAGAAGTCGCTCCAGCGCCTTGTGAAGAGGGGGTTGATTGAGGTGGTGATGACGACCCCGAAAAAGGGAGGAGGTAGTCCGATCCAGCACTACAGAGCGGTCCTCGCGTGCGGGGAGGATGGTGATATGTGTCCACCTGGGACGAAAGCTAGTGCTGGTGCGGGTTTTGCAGGTGGACAACCAGGTGGACACTCCCCAAATTTGGATGATGTGTCCACCTGCTCCAACCAACCAGGTGGACACTTTGGGTCGAAAACAGGGGGGTGTCCACCTGCTAAACCCAGTGCTGGAGCGGGATCTGCCCCAGGTGGACACTCAGATCAATATCCCCGCGCGAGGGACGACGACGGCGACCGCACCAAAGAGGAGCTAGACCTGATGCTCGAAGAAGGTTGGAAGCAGTGGGACTGACCCGCGACAAGTTCCCTAATCCCGATTCCCTGGCTGCCCGACAGGCGGCTAGGGAGTGGGCTTCCTACTTCCGCTCCATCCGGCCTCCTGGCCTGGAGACAGGTTTGGTTTCCCGTGTGGTTGTGGAAAACGACGAAGCCGAAGACCTCGCCTGGTACGTCTTCTGGGAATCACTTGCCCTACGGGACCGCCAGGGCAAGACTCGTTTCGGTCGGACCAGGACTGACTCGGCTAACCTCTCTGAGGCCGACCCACCGGCACAACTTAACCTTTTTTAAGTAATGACAACAGCAACCCAAGCCACGTTCCCTGACAAGGTTTTAGACGCCTCTGAAAAGATCCTGCTACGGGATCTATTTGAATCCCCAACTTTCAGCGCGTGGCTCGTTAGCGCAATTAGTAATGGCTTGAGCACAGCAGAACTTACTGGCGCTCCAGCTGATGACGATGATCAGTATTTGCAGTTTCGACTACACCAAATGTTGCGGGCTATTCCTTACGAAACTCGCCGTGAATGCTTTGCTGTGACTGGGAAGTTGATTCGAGCTAGAAAGGAACGGCGTGATGATTATTGAGAGGTTTTGTCGTCTGCTTTGGGTAACCATTTTTGGTTGATTAAAGCTTCGACAGCTTCCTGCTGAGCTAGGTAGAGGTGTAAAAACTTGCAGGCGATTTCCTGGAGTTTCTTTACATCCTCTACCCCGTAGATGTCGCGCTTGAAGCGCTCGTAAACAAATTCACGCTTCACTTGCATTGTCCGAGCGCCGGTTACTAACCTATTATGTTCAACCTTTTCAGGAGTGGCCAGACTGGTGAAGGTCTAGGCGGCTCAATGGAACAGCTATCGACCATCACCTACTACACCCTTAATCGGGCGGCGGGCCACTTAGCGATTGTCCGCTACACCGCTTATGGCTTCGATGGGCGGGCACTAAGGATCTGTGAGGACATTTACAAGGACGATCCAGATGACTTTTGTCGGCTAGAGCAAGACATTGAGCTTGCGCTGGAGTCAGGAATCGATGCCAGTGTGATCAGTCATTACGATTCGACCATCTTTCCTGTCATCACTTCCTACCTCGAAGCATAGGTGCTACTGTGATCGAGTAGTCAAAGGCGCCACCCATGCCTCAGCTCATCTCTTTCAGTTATTCCAAAGGGTCTGACCTCGTTGAGGTTCAGGCTTATGTCGAAGATGCGGTGCAGGTTGCTCCGGCAACGCTGTACGACCCACCCGAGTTCGCCACCGCTGCTTGTAAGGGCGTCTTACTCTGGGACGACCCAATCGATCACACCAACGCTCCAACGCAAGAGCAGATAGAGCAGATGCTCGCCTGGATCGATGACTGGGTTGTTATCCCACCTATTGAGTTTGATGATGAGTAGCGCAATCAATCCCGCTCATTACCAAAGCGGTGACATTGAGTGCATCGACGCCATCAAAGCGCAGATGACACAAGATGAATTTCTTGGTTATCTGCGTGGCAACAACATAAAGTATCTCTGGCGTTACCGCCAAAAGGGTGGCGCCGAAGACCTACGTAAAGCTCAGTGGTACTTGAACCGGCTGATATCTGAATTTGAACTTGATCCATTTAACGACCCTCTTTCATGATCATGTCTACCCATCCACTGGATCACATTAAGATGAAAACCGCTCCCGCCTACATGCAGGCGGAGCTGTCTGAGCACAACATGAAACGCGCTGCACAGTGGGAAAACTACGGCAAAATTGCATCACAGGTTGATGCAGCTATGGCCGAGATGGACCGCATTGGTGAAGCCCGTGCCAGAGAAAATTGGGAACCTGATGAGGGTGGTTGGTACAGCCCTAACGGCTTTTCGGACGTTGATTGGGAATGCGAGCTGGGCTATCCGCTGCCTGAGCACGATGGGTGGTTCAACTGGAAGGCGCAGAAGCGCGTCGAAGCCGGTTGGCGGATGGATGACAGCGGCTGGTACGCCCCAGACGGACGCCATGAGTCGGAGTTCGACGCTGAAGCGCTGCCTGAGTACCAGATGGAAGAGGTGCCTAATTCCCTCAACCTCTGATCAACCCAACTAAAACTGACACCACCAATGTCTGACTACAAAATTCTGTATGGCGTCGAGCATCTCGATGAGATCTCGACTGCCCATTCGATTGCCTTTGATACGGAAACGCTCCAGCTGCAGCCAGAGCAGGGCAAGCTGCGTTTGATTCAGCTCGGTTGCTCTACCGCCAAAGTCATCGTCATCATCGATTGCTTTGAGCTGGAGGAGCAGGACTGGAAACGCCTAGAGGAGTTTTTTTCTACGGAGCGGACCTGGATCGCGCACAACGCTGTGTTTGATCTTGGCTGGCTTCAAGAGCAGGGTATATACGTCGAAGGGCGTGTTCTCTGCACGATGCTCGCCAGCAAGCTGCATTACAACGGCACACCTAACCTCAAGCACGGCTTGGCACAGGTCGCCAAGCGCTACCTCAAAGTTGAGGTGGACAAAGAACAGCAGAAGTCTGATTGGGGCGCTTCAGTCTTAAATCGAGACCAATTGGTCTATGCCGCTAGGGATGTGGAGCTGCTGCTGGACTTGGAGGTCAAGCTCACACAGATGCTTGCCAAAACAAGGTTGATTTTGGCGTTTCAACTAGAGTGCAAAGCGCTTCCGGCTATGGCACAGATGTGGCGTACCGGGCTGCCTTGGAACCGTTCCAGCCTTGAACAGCTACGTGATGACTACCAGCACGACATTGATGCGCTCGGTCGAGACTTTTTACGTGAGTTGGATGCGGCGCTTCCAGAAGAACACAAACTGCCCAGGGAAAAAGGTAATCCTCAGCGACTTGCGCAACTCAGGAGCCTGGTCACCGAAATGGGACACGACGATGAGCAATATGAGCAGTGGTACGAGGAGATCGATGAGCTGGAGAGCGCGCCAGCGGTCTTCAACCTCCGGCCTAAAGCTACTGGTGTTGCTCGTCTTGGGACCAAGCGAGAGGCGGGGTTCAACCTAAATAGCCCTAAGCAGCTGCTGGAAAAGTTCACTGCTCTATTGGGGGAAGAACCGAAAGACCCCAAGACAGGTAAAAACAGTGCGTCGCGGGCTGCGCTCCAGCAGCACGCCGCTGATCATCATGTTGTCCAGACCTATCTCGCCTGGAAGAAGGCGGAGAAGCGGCGGCAGATGGTCGAATCAATCCTCGACAAAATGGACCCCGATGGTTTTGTTCGTGCCAGCTATCTGCAGCTCGGAGCGGAATCAGGTCGAATGTCCTGCATTAAACCGAATAATCAGCAGATCCCCAGGGATACAGAGTTCCGTCAATGCGTTGAAGCTCCTGATGGTTGGATGCTTGTTGATGCGGATTTTGGTCAGATGGAACTTCGACTCGCTGCAGCAGTGGCGGAAGACGAGAGGATGACCAAGGCGTTCCAGGATGGGGAAGACCTCCATACCGTGACTGCTGAAGCCATTGGGTGCTCTAGGCAAATTGCAAAATCTGCAAATTTTGGCCTGCTTTACGGGTCTGGAGCTAAGGGGCTGCGGGATTACGCTGGTGCGTCTGGCATCGTTATGACGATCGAGGAGGCCGGAAATATCCGACAGCAGTGGTTGGATACGTACCACGGGATTAAGCAGTGGCAGCAGGACAACTCCGATGCTGCGAAGAAGAGCGAGGGGGATAAGTTTGCTGAGGTGCGGATTCCTGGTTCAGGTATGCGGCGGTTGCTGCCTGGCGATATGAATCGGCTAACTGTTCGGTGCAACACACCGATCCAGGGCGCTGGTGCAGCCATCCTTAAATGCGCCTTGGGTAATCTCTGGCCCCTGCTCTCGAAAGCTGGGGAGGACGAAGTGCGGATTGCGGCCTGTATCCATGATGAAATTTTGCTGCTGGTGCGTGAAGACAAGGCTCAGCACTGGGCGGACCAGCTAAAACAAGTCATGGAGACCGCCGAATCGAAGTGGTTGGGTGACATCCCGCCCCTGGCGGAACCCTCGGTTGGCAAACGGTGGTCTGAAATTCATTAGTGCAGGAGGTGGAACCTAATGTCCAGAGGCAAGTACGCCAAAATCACAGGCGAGAAAAACGGTAACTCCCGGCTTACTCCAGAGCTAGTCCGGGAGATTCGTGAAAAACACGCTAACGGTGCCACCGTTACGTCTTTGATCCAAAGCTATGGCGTATCTCAATGCGCCATGGCTGAGCTTCTTGCATTCCGCTCTTGGAGGCATGTGGTCTGATGATCAGCGTTTACCGCACGAATCGTGGTTGGACCTATCACGTCTCATCCAAAATTGGTTATTACAATAGTCTCGCGGAAGTGATGGATGCTGCTTATGCAGCCGAAGACGGGTCGGCAAGTAATTCTCACATATCTGCAGTACGAGATCGCCCGTGCGACAACTGCAGATTTGCAGAGGGCAGCTAATTTCCTTGAGAAAGCTAGGGAGATAAGGCAGGGCTGTCGGAAGCAACGCACCAAGTCCCGGAAAGACCAACTACAGGGGTGGCGCAAGCATGTTGATGACTCAATTAACTGGTAACAGAGTGCTAGACTATAACAAGCACTGTTGTACTACATGGCCGTTCGGCACGGGAATAAGACTTACCTGCAGATCCTGATTGATCCAAATCGTGCCGCTTTGGTCAATCAATTAGCGGAGGAAGCCGGTATGCGTCCCAGTGCTTGGGTGCGTGAGGCTGTATACAAAATGCTCCAGCTAGACACTTCCGGGGAGGTCTATAACGAAGCGCTGGAGAAGGATAAGGAGGTTTGGCAAGAGTCTGTGCGCCGTCGTGTTGAAGGCAGGATGAGACTCAAAAAAGATTGATTACTCCTGTAGTAATCCGTTGACGCTCCAGGTGATGCGCACTATTTTGCTCCCGTGGTCCAAAAACACCAACCATGCCACGCTACGCACTAAGCATCACACGCCCTTCTCTTGAGCCCGTTTATCTGGCTGCTTCTTACGAACAGACAGGTAGCGGTATTAGACTCACTGACGTTCCAGAGGATGCTTGCTCTTATGTCACCTATGAGCAGGCTTCTGCAGTTGCAAAGGCTCTTAGTCATACCTTTGTGGGTATCCCCCAAATTGTTGAGGTCGGGTTTTAATTGATGGAGGGCTTTAGTAAATACTTAAAGGACATTGTTCGGTATCCGTTGCTCACTAAAGAGCAGGAAATCATGCTGGCTCGTCAGGTGCAAACTTGGGTCAATACGGAGAATCTGACTAAGAAACAGGAGCGCATCGGACGGCGAGCGTACGAAAAACTGATCAACTGCAACCTACGCTTGGTTGTTTCGATCGCAAAGCGGTATACGCCCCATGCGCGAAGGTCGGAAATGTTCGACATCGTGCAGGAGGGAAACATTGGACTGGCGCACGGTATAAAAAAGTTCGACCCTGAAAGGGGTTACGCGCTTTCCACCTACGTTTACTGGTGGATCCGGCAGTCGATCACTCGTTATCTCAGCTGTAATGACCGGATTATTCGGCTGCCGTCCCATGCGGTAGAGATGTTGTCGAAACTTCGCTTGTGGTCGCCTCAGTTCTACGCGATCCATGGCAGACAACCCACCGTCGAGGAATGCGCCGACTATTGCAAAACCAACCCGCAAAGGATGCGTGAGTACCTGGAGCGGAGTTCGGATTGCATCAGTCTCGACCGAAAGATCATCACAACGGATAACGACGTTGCGTTGATTGACAGTATTACTGACGGCGAGCATCCCATGGATCAGCTCCAGGATCTTTGGGCCTTTGAAGACGCTAATGACTTGCTGGCTCGGCTTGATCCGATTGATCGGAGCTTGCTCGAAGGGCTTTTTGCCCTCAAAGGCGGCGAGCCTAAGACGTACCTTAAGCTCTCCAGGGAACACGGAATCTCTAGGGAGCGTGCCAGGCAGAGGTGCCAAAAAGCGCTCACCAAACTTCGTGTCATTTCAACTCATCGAAACCATGTGTCCTAATTGCCATCACCCCGTTTCTAAAGTCATCCTCACTAGAACAGTCGATGAAGTTGTCAAAGTGCGGCGTCGGCGCTGTGCTAGGTGCGAGCACAGGTGGTACACGTACCAGGATGGTGAGAAGATTTTGCCCGATGGTGCGGTCCAATGGGTGGGCAGACGTATAAAAGACAGTAGTCAAAAAGTACAGTTGACGGGGGTTGCCTGATGGAATGCCCTCATTGCGGTGCATTGTCCAGAGGAATGCACAAGGTTGTCAGTACACGCATCTCCTGCGGAATCGGCGTTACTCGCGTTCGTAAATGCCTGAATTGCGAGGAGAGGTTTTATTCCGTCGAGCTTCCTGTTGAGAGGCACCATATCACCTGTGCCAAGCATTATCACATTAAAGAGTCTATTTTTCGTCGTCTAATCACTTCTCTCTACCAATGACAAAAAAGGTTGAACTTGTTTGGGCAACGCCCGACGCTGAAAAACTGATCGTCATGATGGCGCGTGTTAGCAACCCCGCTAACAAAGACAACTGGGAGACCGGGCCAGGGCTTCTGCGGTACTTGATCAAGCACAACCATTGGTCGCCCTTTGAGATGGCCAATCTGTGCGTGAAGATTGAGACGGAAAGGGATATTGCGGCGCAGATCATACGGCACAGGTCGTTCTCGTTCCAGGAGTTTTCGACTCGTTACAGCCGCACTAGCCCTGCCGAGATTCCGACCTTCAGGCGGCAGGATGAGAAGAATCGACAGAATAGTTTTGACGATATTCACCCTACTCATCAGCAGGATCTTCAGATCAGTGCGGGTAGGGTGATCAGTGATGCCTTTTTGCTCTATGAATCAATGCTGGAGCGGGGTGTTGCAAAGGAAACTGCGCGGAGAATTTTGCCGCTCTGCACTCCAACGACGTTGTACATGCAAGGCACACTTCGCAGCTGGATTCACTTCATCCTTATACGGACCAGTGAGGAAACACAGCTTGAGCACAGAGTCATTGCTGAACAATGTCTCAAGGTTTTCAGACAGTGTTTCCCTACCGTCGCAGAGGCCGCCTTCAGTACACTGTAATCATGAACAAGATTCCTTTTCTGACTTGGGTTGAGAAGTGGGCACTTAGCATCCTCGTTAGGAGCCCTAGGACGGGAATGGTTGCGGTTAAGCAGATGGACGGACCACTGCTATTTATCGCTAACTCGCCTTTTGATGAAATGCCGATAGGCGACCAAAATCCGCTAACCAGTCAACTAGAACGGATATACCGCAGTTCCGCAAGCGATGGAACGTACCAGGGACCGGATTGAGCGTTTAGGGAACGGTATTTATAGGATTTGTACGCCCGGTGGCGGTATGTGCGTGGATTGCACAAGCCGTCGTCGGGCTCAATTAATTGAACGGATCTGGTTTGCCGCTGAGGATCGCTAGGGCTCGTTTGTAGAACATCGAGTCGGTTTTGCCTGCACGTTCCAGGGCCTCTTTTACCTTCTTCCAGTTTTCAAAGGTGTGCTTATCCATGAGACTCGTAAGTCTTACCTTGTTACGTTACTGCCGATCCAGTTCTCGATTGCGGTTTCTCTAGCTTCGCTCCAGTATTCGCGGCCTCGGAACCACTCGCGCCAGGGGTGGGCGGATTTGTGTGAGTTGCAGTTCAGGCAGCAGGCCACGATGTTGGACTCGTGGGTCGCTCCACCTTTTACTTTGGGGTGGACGTGATCGAGTGTTGCGTTCTTGCCTAGGGGCTCGGCGCAGTAGGCGCAACAATAGTTCCAAGCGGTCAGAACTTTTTCACGGAAGCGCACCTTTGCGGCCTTCCGTGTGACGAGCATGGTCTCGTCAATCTGGTGGTCCACTACCACCTCGAGCCAAGCAATACCAAAAGGTTTGACTTGCGGCTAATTAAAGTGTATCGCTATTTACCTTTACTTTTTATTTGGGATCGATTAAGATCGCCCACCCCGTTCCAGGGCCGTCGCACTCCCAGCGGCGTAGCCAATTGCTACGACTGTAGTACACAAACTTGCCGCTTTCTTGGGTGTTTGATTCATAGCCGCCCTTCAACATGTCGGCTTTGCCGTTTGGATCGTGGAAAATAAATGCTTCCGGTGTGTAACCTACACAGCAGCTCCAGTGGCCCCCGCCTTTTGGGTCACCGATTGGTCCGTTGTGTAACCAGCCCACTGCAACGGGGCGGCCTGCGTCAATCTCCCTTTGGAGGATCTCAGCCGTTCCATTGGTAATAAATCGGGGCCTTAAGCCGCATTCTCCAAGGGCATCGAGTTGCGCTCCAACGGATGTTGTGTCGCCAAA
>Ga0208898_1001646_pt1 | contig 14477 bp, 25 predicted proteins | sample VirMetDEL_Mar_4_FD_184513 | JGI IMG/M metagenome (GOLD analysis project Ga0208898, IMG submission 184513) | Aqueous microbial communities from the Delaware River and Bay under freshwater to marine salinity gradient to study organic matter... | ecosystem: Environmental > Aquatic > Marine >...
GGAATCACACCAATCAAGCATAAAATTCCTAACAAAGGTAATGCCCTTATCATCATGACCAATGTTGATTTTATTTTTTACTTGATAGCTATCGTAATCTTGAGGCTCAAGAAAATGGTATACATCATACCCAGCGTCCTCAAAAATTTTATGGGTTTTTGTGTTCGGCCTTCCTTTGCTTGGAATGCAAACTATCATTTTATACTTTTCTCAGATAATTCAGTATGATGCCGCCAATATAAGCACCATCTTTTCTGAGAGCGGCGATTAGGTCTTTTGCTTCATCGTAATCAGATGATTCAAATTCTATCTGGATAGCTTTCTTCACGTCTTCACCATAACCGTCTATCTCTTGGTCATGACTATCATCATCCAATATTGAATAGTCTATTTTTTCGGTAAAACTTGGTAATACCTCCCAGCCAAGCAAATTAAGATTGAAATCAGTTTCTTGCAAAGATTCTATTTCTATTTTGAGCAGCTCATCATCCCATCCAGCATTCATCGCCAGGCGATTGTCTGCAATGACGTATGCCTTGCGCTGCGCATCGCTTAAATGATCTGCCTGGATAACTGGCAATTCGGTCAAGCCTAGCTTTTTTGCAGCCATGACGCGACCATGCCCGGCAATAATGCCGTTTTCGCCGTCTACGATAATTGGGTTGAGAAATCCGAACTCTTTAATACTCGCGGCGATTTGATCTATCTGCGCGTCGGAGTGGGTGCGGGAATTGAGCGCGTAAGGAATAAGTTTATCGATTGATACTGTTTTGTGCGGTGGAAATTCCATGTGCTCCCCGAGCAACTATTCTCCCGCCCAGCAGGCAAAAAAACTGGCGACCTCATCAGCCGCCAGAAACACCATGAACTAGACGCATTGTATCACAAAAACGGCAGGAAATTGCAATCAGCAACTACCCCCCCCCATCTATTCGGCGATTGAGCAGTAGACACTGATAGTGCCGGATGTATAAGCCGATATCCTGGCGCGAACGAATCCTAGTGTATCGCTATTGGCTTTGTCGCCATCTGCGGTGAAGGTTTCGAGCGTGGTAGCAGACTGATCTTCGTGAGTCTTGTACTCAATCAGCACGGTTGCAGTAGTGATGCCGCTTACACTAAATACCTTATCTTTCGGCAGCCGGAACCATTCGCTGGTAGCTACCTTTTCCTCGCCTGACAGCAGCGTGATTGTGCGATTGCTGCCGATGGTTGTATATGACATTGTTTTGTCCTCACAATAAAACGTTAGCCGGCGAGCATATTGATAATGGATCAATTAGCTCGATGCCTTGAAATACCTTTCCAGTCTCTGCCGCGTTCGCCTGGCCATCAGCGCCGTTCGACATCCACTGGACACAAAGCGCTTCCCAGGCTCCGTCCTGCGTAGCCGGTAGCCAAAAATTAGCGTGATACCTCGTGTCCATGACGGGCGGCGTGGTTACATTGCCCTCATCGTCTACGACGGCCGGTATGATGACGTGCGGCCCGATCCTTGTGATAGTCGCCCCAGGTGCTGGTACATAGTCGCCAGACGCTGGTTCTGCCGGACGGATGACATTACCATCTACATCGACCATTTCTGGTATGCCCGGGTTTTCATGGACCAGCAGACCAACGTTGATCGCCATTGTGTCGAAAGTGTCTTTGTCGGTTGCACGTACCATACAGTGCAGGATGCCGCCTTTGACCTGAGCGTATACCGGAGTCTCTGTGTCGCCAGAGACGATGATCAGTTGGCCGGTTTCGCTGGTGTGGTGGCTCATGATGACGCCTCCTCAATTCCAGCGTCAGTCAGATCGACGTTCCAGATGGCGAATTCCTTGATCGTGCCCATGTAGTCATAACCAAGGTTGAGATCGGTTGCAGACAGATCAGGCAGTGCTGTGGGAGTGGTGTTTGCTGTCAGTGCAGTGCCATCTACAGCGCCGTTCAAGAAGGTAGAGCCGTGGCGGGATGCGATAGAATATGGCACTAGGATGCCGGGGGAGTAGGTGGTGTCTGGCCCCACAACAGTATCCGTTACACCATTTTGTCTTTGCAAAAAGTAAGGCGATCCAGTAGATGTGGATACCGTTGTAATACGCTGGAATATATAATTGCTACTATCCTCAAACCAGTATACGCCTACTACTTCGGAAGAGTTATCAGTATCAGCATACGTCATCCTCCCATCCATCTTGATCGACACAGCAAGTGGGTCTATCTCGCGGACACTGACGTTGTCTATAGATCCAATAAAATCACTAACAGACGCAAATGAAATATATCCATCGCCAGAAACAAAAGTTACCTCATTTGTTCCCTCAGACGTAACCCGGATAGCTCCAGTACTACTGTTGTACGTTGGTCTTATGTCTACACCTGTGCCAGATGTCTTTGTTAGATCAAATGTAATCTGATAAACTTTTCCGACTGTAAGAACATTTTGTTGATATATAACTGCTGTACCCGTGGACGGCTTATTAGCAGAGCCACCGCTAATTTCCCAGCTTCCACCTTCAATCCAATCACTATCCGTATCAAACCCACCATTAGTCACCAACTCCGGGCCGATGACATTTGGTGCAGGCCACGGCAGGTTGCTTGCAGTCATCGTGTCGGCTGATCGAGTGACGGTTGAGCCTGATGTGGGGATGTAGCTTGAAGGAGTGGAGGCTTGTTCGAGCTGCGCGTTAGTCACAGTGCCAGTGACAGTCAGAGTCAGAGTACCAGCGCTCGGGGTGAAACTTAAATTGACGCGGTTGTTCTCGCCAGTTCCCGTGCCGACAAGAGGCCCATCAGTCGATGCGCCAGACAGAGTTATAGTTCCGGTGCCCGTGAAGTGTAGCGTGTAAGGATCAGCACTCACCGTTACATTTTGAGTTGATAAAGTCCCGCTATTCAGCAGCAAATTCGTCCGCGCTTCGCTCTCATGCAGATAGCCCTCATTGACCCACGCCGACCCGTTGTAAACATGATGGCCGATGCGGGGAACGTTAGAGCCAACGGTGATAAGAGTACCAGTGCTGTCCACCATCGTGGCGCTGGACGATCTCGCGTGGGTAAATGCCGTGCTGAGCGGAACCTGATAGTTGTTCGCAAAGTAAAAGTTATTCGCAAAGTCAGCTACTAACCTCGGCTCAACACCGTCAGCGTCGTATGGACGCAGGATACCGCCAAGCGCTCTGGCAACTATGCGGCGGTTAGAGATAGGCCTGGTTGCAATAGTTGTTACATCGACGTCGCTCATAATCTCACTCGTCAATCTCAGTCAGCGGGCAACCAGTCGGAAAATCCAGGTTTACCGATATCTCAACAGCCTGACCTGGCCGGATATTCGTGCACCATCTCCGGTAAGGATTGTACTTGTCAGCCTGGTGATACGGGCATTCAAAGCAGTGATCAATCAGCAGGATGCCGTCTTTGTCTACTTTTCTCATAGCTTATTATAGCATGTAACATCAGATTTCATGCTCATTTCGATATCAGCATCATTCCATCCGGCAAGCCAGAACCCGCGCAATACAGTAGATAATTCAACCGGGCAAGCATATTTATTCTTACCGTCCATCCTAGCTGCATATCCTTTTTGATATATTTCGTGCTGTGTTTTTGTCATCTATTTCATGCTCGACTTTGTTTTTCTTTTCTTGATCACATATCCACCCCGCTGCATCCAGAAAATTGTTGATAGTCTCGCGCTGGTGTTTGTCCAGCTTTACGCCTTCTGCTGATGTGACTATACGCACAAAAGTACCGTCGTCGTTTGTTATCTCTAGGCTAGGCATTACTCTTTCCGTAAGTACTCCAGCTCCTCTTTTAGCCTCGAATGAAACGAGTCCTCGCCATCGTCACCGCTTACAAGCCAGTCAACCCTCTGAGCGTAAACGTATGCTAGCTGCAAATATCTGACAGCCGTTTCAAATTCTTTAATAGTTTGCTCGCTGTAGAATTTACCGCGCTTGTCGCCCCACTCGTTTATGGACTCATCGTCATTGCTACAAATCAAATCCTCTATTTCATCAACAATGTTTACAATGTGCCATTGCTTGTAGTCAAAATGTCCGCCACTCATCACTTTACTCCCAGACCCAAAGTCCACGCCATTCAGCGCCGTTTGTCATCGTTCTATGTCAGCGCTAATTCGCGTCCTGTAGAACACCCAGTCCTTGACCGTGTTTTCCGGTATGCCGTACTGTGCTGCCAGTTTTCGGTATGACTTGCCGGCCTCGAATTCTGCGCGGATCCTTTCTACCACTTCGCCAGGCACTTTTGCTTTATGATGTTTTTTCATGATTTTAAATTGCCAAACTATATTGATTATCTTTAGCTGATTGCATATTCCTTTTTGCCAAATTGAAATATGACGGCTTCAATTCCGCGCCTATAGCTTTCCTGTCCATTTTTACAGCCATATAAGTTTCTGAGCCTATGCCCATAAACGGCGACAAAACGACATCACCAGGAACAGACCATAACTGCATCGCTCTTTCGATAACGTCTAACTGAAGCGGGCATATGTGCCGCTCGTCGTCGCTTTCTCTGGCTTCCTGGAATTGCAGAGTGTTAGTCTGCCGAATGTCATCCCAAACAGGACTCGCATATTTCTGCCAAACATCAATCGACGTGGCATCCTGCCCCGGGATGAAATACCAGCGTCCGTCGTCGTACTGGTATCCTTTAAAACCATCAGGAGGACATTCTCCGACATAGTGCGTAAATTCACCAGCAATCGGCTTTGTGTTTTCACCAGGCTTGCGCATAGCTATTAGATAGTCTGGTATTCCTTGCCTACTCATCGCAGAATCTTTCTTTACCTGCTTATGCAATAAACCGAGCGCCTTTGTACGCTGCATCGCAATAACTGGATCCTTCCAGATACATACTTCGCTGTGATAGATAAACCCAGACTTCTGAAAACACCGAATAAGATCGCCTCTGAAATCTTTAACACCAATGAATCCGTCATTCTGCTTCGACGTCGGTAGATTCATGCAGTGAACTGCCATTATTCGGCCTGGAGCCATTACGCGGTAAAGCTGATCAACCAGAAACGAAAAGTGCTGGAAAAACTCTTCATCATCCTTCACGTTGCCCATATCGCGGTCGCTGTTCGAGTAAGTATATAAACTGGCGAATGGCGGAGAATAGATGCAAAAGTCAACCGATCCATCGCCAAGCCCCGAAACAACATCAACGCAGTCAGCGTTATAAATTGCATAATTATCTGTTACTACCTGATCTATCACGCCCATGATGGAATCTCCATTTTTTCGTTATTGATGTATTCTGCTTTTTCCTGCTGCGCTCGGCCAATTTCTGCCAGAGTCTTATCCTTCATTACCGCAATCATTTCGCGGGTCAATTGCTTATGCTGCTGCTCTTTGCGCTTGATGTTTGCCAGCACGCCGCCCTCAACATCGGCAGAGACAATGTGAACGTGCACAGGCCGCTTTTGACCATAGCGCCAGCATCTGCGAACAGCCTGGTAAAATTGCTCCCATGAATCCGACAGGCCGACAAAAACCATCTGATTGCAGCTCTGCCAGTTCATGCCAAAACCGGCAATCTTTGGCTTTGTAACCAGCTTGATTACTTGACCACTCGCAAAACCGATCAACGCGGCTGTTTTGTGTGCTGCTTCATCTGCGCCTTTAACTTCCACGGCGTCAGCAATTGCCGCGCATAATTTTTCGGATTCATCGTTCAGATGACACCAAACTAGACACTGACCTTTAACACCATTAGCAATCGTCGCAGCTTCATCGACTCTTGATTGTACAGTATCTTTCCTGGCTCGATTTCTTTCAAGCAGACCTGAAGCAATCGGGGCAAACAGCCCATCGGTAATGCCGCTGTCAATGATATGCTCGTGAAATACCAGCTCTGGCAATTCGTGACCGTCATCAGAATAGCCAAGGTCAGATGGCTTCGTGATGAATACTGCCCAGGTTGCTAGCCACTCGAAAAACTTGCGCTTGCCGTGTCCTTTCAATCGCCATTTTGATGTGTCCGATCCATCATGCACAAAGAACATTGCAAGCATTTCTACCTGAGACATGATGCTCAAGAATTCAGCTTGCGTACCCAGCTCCATAAAGTCGTTAGGCGATGGTGTTGCAGTACATGACAGCCGATAAGGTGTCGACTTGAACGATTCACAACAAAGTTTTTTTGTCTTGCTGTCGATGCCTTTTAATATCGAGCTTTCATCCAGCACGACGCCAGAGAATAGCTGCACGTCAACATTATGTAACTGCTCGTAATTCGTGATGCAAACACCGCTGGCCGTTTTGCTGTATCTGCTAACTTTAATGCCGAATCTTTCACCCTCTGAAATTGTCTGATCAGATACCGCCAGCGGCGCAAGAATTAACACCGGCCTGCCGGTTTTCTTTGCCACTTGATCAGCCCAACATAATTGCATAATCGTTTTGCCAAGCCCGGTATCTGCGAATATCGCTGCCTTACCACGACGCAGCGCCCACCTAACAATGTCAGCCTGATAATCAAATAACGGACAACCTGACAAGTCAACATCGCAGAATCCTGCCGGAATGCTTTTGAAGTTTTTTGATTTTATGAACTCATTATAATTTTTAATCATCGCACTCTCCACGGTATGGCGGCACTCCAAAATCACCGCCCGTCTGGTGCCAGATGCCAACAAGCTCGCAGTATTCTGCATCCTGCGCTTGCATGTCGTACAGGTCATGATTACCTGCAATCAGGTATGCGGCAACAAGAGCTGCCATTGCAAAATACTTCATCACCACTCCTCCACCGGCATGATCTGCTGCTCGTACACTTCCCAGGCGATATGCTCCCTAAGGATTATTTGATAACGCGCAGATCGCTGCATCAATTGATCGGCTCTGTTTTTTGCGGCATCCAGATCGCCTTTGATCATCGCCTCGGCAAACTGTTCGTCGCCGTTAATGGCGTCATAAAAGAATGACGCGTCTCCGATGGCTTTGATTACTTTTTTCAGCACATTAGTGCTGGGGATTAGGTGATCGTACTGGATAACCTCAGAAATATTTTCAGAGATTATCTTATCGATTTTTATTTCATTGATGTTCATGGTTTTATCCCGGTTTTCGGCCGTCCGTGGCCTTTCAGTTAATTTGTTTCGACTTTAACTATCTTTGCTTGGCCATGAAAAAGCGCCAAGTTCCAGAGCCTGAAGTCGTCCATCGACTTAAAAGTTTCAACCTGGGTAAAGGTCTTTTTGAGAATCTTGCTGTAGGTTTGGAAAGTGATAGTAAGCATCTGTCTTTCTCCCGGTTTTGGTAGCGGCCAATCCGCTATCCATGGTGTTAATATACATACTTTTAATTACCTTGTAAATACTTTTTTTTACTTTTGTCTTTCTCCCGGTTTTCGGCCGTCCGTGGCCATTTACAGTTAATTTTTATGCGGCAACGATTTGCTCGACCAAGCAAGCTACTGCCTGGTCTACCGCGTTGCGCTTTGTCTTGCTATCTGCAAAGCCGTACTCGTACCCAAAAGTGCGGCCGGCGAAGGTGACGGTTTTGTCTCGGGTGGTTCCGTCGATGATCTCATAGAGGGTGCGCAGCGGGTTTGCTTTGCCTTGCACTTCCAGGTCGAAGTATTTTCTTACTCCTTTCCAGTCCTTCGCATCACCGGTGCTGATGGTGATTTGCTTGTTGCCGTAATCAAAAGTTACTGTGTTCATCATGGTGTTGCTCCCGGTTTTGGTAGCGGCCAATCCGCTATCCATGGTGTTAATATACATACTTTTAATTACCTTGTAAATACTTTTTTTTACTTTTCGTGAATATATTTCGACCACTTAGACTTGTTGTACGCAATCTGCTGAGAGATTATAAAGTTATTGACTTCAGGCGCCATGCTTTTTCCGATGTCGATATTCAATTTGCTGGGCCAGACACCAAATTTTTTCCGATATTGATGCGCTGCCCAGCCGTCCTTATACCCACGTTCCCGAGCATATCGAAGGAAATTGCTGTACCAGAGCGATTTGTCGTGCGTGCTGTAGACTTTCTGCTTGCCTTTCAGCCTGACTAGCAGCTCGTTAGTACTTTCCAGCGCCTCAGTGATCTTAATTTCGTAGCCGCATTGGCACTTGATCCCGCTCATCAGTTGCTTGCATGACGGACAATCTTTGACCGACATTTCTTCCGCTTTTTTCTTCTTGACCTGGCGTCGCTCATCAAAGCGCTTTTTCTTACGGTCCAGCTCGCCAGGCACCAGCGATTCAGCAAACCCGTGGCGCGAGACGTTATTCGCATGATCGAGGTAGATCGCGTACTCTTTGCCCGGGCTTGATCGCATAATCCGCCCAGCCGCCTGCTGATATGCAATCAGAGACTTTGTCGGCCTGCAGTCAATCAGGCATCGTGTCTGCGGGCTGTCGTATCCTACGCCGAGCAACTTTGAGCAAGACAAGATTTTAAACTCTCCAGCGTCATGCCCATCGTATAGTTCCCGCCGCCTGGCATCGTCTGTGTAGCCGTCGATATGCTCAGCAGAGATACCACTCGAGCGGAATTTGTCGACCAGGTACTTGCTATGCTTGATAGACGGACAAAAGGCAATCGTCTGCGCATTCTCGCCGTGTTCTAGCCAGTTTCTTACTATATCACCTACTAGAGCATCATCGGATTCTATCGCGTCCGCAAGCGCGTCAGGATCGTAGTCGCTACCACCCGTAGGAAGTGATTTGCTTTTGATTGCAGAGACATCAACTGACCTACCGCCGTAATAGTGCACAGGAGCCAGGAAGCGCTGATCCACCAAATCCTGCGTCGTGATCGGCACAATCAGATCATCCCATATCAGCCCCAATCCTTTGCTGTACGGCGTCGCTGACAGGCCGATAAACTTGACCGCGTCCCACTTTTCCATCTGCTTCGTGATCGATTCGTAGGCAGTGTGGCACTCGTCAACAATGCCGAGATCGAAGTCCGGGATTTCCTTGCGCCTGGCAAGAGTCTGGATTGATGCTATCTGCACCGGCTTTGAGTAGTCTTGCATCCAGTGGTTAGACTGGATCACCCCGAAATCAATGCCCATTGCCTGGAAAGCTGACAGAGTCTGATCGACAAGTTTGATGCGGTCGGCAAAGAACATGACCCGATTGCCATTCTCCACCGCTGTCCTTGCCATCCAGGCCGCGGTCAGAGTTTTCCCGAATCCGCACGGAGCGGCTAACAATACTTTGCGATTACCTGCAGCAAAAGATTGGCGGATTTGCTCGATTGCTTTGTTCTGGTGTTCTCTCAGTTCTATCATGGCAAGTGCCTCGGTGATTTTAAATTATCACTCTGAGCATATCATTTTTCATTTATTTTCGCCAGCCCCCCCTCTATATAATAGCTTCTTATATTAAGCTATTACCCCTCATGTCCGCTGGTGATTCCTGAGTTGTGGATAAAAGAACCCCAGCCCCAGCGAAGAGGCTATGGTTCTTCTATCCCATGTCCGCCGGAGCCATCCGTCGTTCAGGATAACCGAGTATCAACACACCTAACTCGGCTCGCTGTCATTCCTCTGTGTGCAGAGTCCAGCCCCTTTAACAGCTTTCGAACTCAGTCGCGGCGTGGGCTTATCTTCGTACCGCTAAGTGATTGGCCGGTGAGTGACGTATGGACATATCTCTCCAATCACTGTCGGTCGGAAAAGGCGTGTAGATTGGTAACAGATTGTGTTACGATATAACCCATGACGGGTCGTGAGGTAACGGTTAATCTCTCTAGCCTGATCCGAATGGCTGTTCGTATCAGCCACCGACCTGTCAAATCTATCAAAAAATTCCTGGCTTGTAAACCTTGCAACCAGGACAATCTGCAACATATAATGCGTTACCGGCTGCGCTTCACCCACGAGCGGCCTCCAGTCGGCAGCCTAGCCTGGCGGTACCTCTCTCCATCGCCTGGCGGAAAAGCGATCTATTCCTCCCGGGTAGATCGCTTTTTTTTAGGCGGCAGAACCTGGATCACCCCACCACGTTGCAGGTAATCCTGTATGTCCTTTTCCAGCTGCGCTCTGCGCTTGTCTTTCACCCTCTGGTGTTCGTTAGGCTCTGCCGGGCGCATAACGCCTAATCCTTTTTTTAGCCAGCCTTGCGATTCTTTGTAATTCATCTCGCGTGTACTTCCGCTCAGTCTGATCTGATTCCAGCCGCTCTACTTTTTCGAGGCCAATCCGTTGACATAATCGGCGGCGATACTCGACGGTGTTTCCCGATAAATACCGGTTGCACTTCTTGCATTGCCCGTGAGCATTCCACGTATGGAATCGCAGGTGCGGAGCAGAGCCAACGGAACGATAATGACCGCAGTCATAACCACCACCGACACTATCACTAGAAAGAACACTGCCACAACTAATGCACGGACGACCACGGTCGCGGCATCGTATATAAGCGTTGAAAGCTGCTTGCGCAATCTTTTCATAATCTCGCCTCGTCAGTAATGATCTTTTTACAGCATCAGTGTGCGCCTTTTTTTGCTTTTTGACAAATTGCTGAGCGCGTGCAGATCGAGCATATTCTGCCAGGTGCTCGACACAGCAGAACGCTTTCAGCGATCCGATAATCGCCGACTCTGCGTCTACTTTTTTCCTGCACAAACTACAACGGCGGGTCTTCATGCAATGCCAAATATGTCAGCAAGTCTTGCATCGGTGCCAGCTGCTTGTACTGCATCAAAATGCAGTCATGCTTGATTGCCAAGTTTCCACTGATCTCGCCTTTTGATTTTCGCTCCCCGTTTTGCCAGAATCGTTTTTTATCTTCCCAGCCCATCAGCCAGACTTTGCTTTGACTGACAGCAGTGAATACATAAATGTCAGTTCTTTGCTTTTCCTGGTACTGGGTCAGGATGCAGTTATGCTCCGGCTTTTTTCTATACTTTGTGCCGCTGCTTTTCACATCGATGTAAATGCCATTCACGATAAAATCAAAGTCGAAACTACAATCACCGTGATATTCAAAATCAATATTATTATCCTGCAAATATCGGCCGAATGCGCACTCACCCAGAAATCCAGTCTCTTGCGATCTGTAATGCCTAACCACCGTCCTATCATTGATTGACGCTGATTTGATTTTCTTATGTACATACTGCCGCCAGTTTTCTCTGATTGCATACTCAATCATTATGGGGCCACTCCGGCAATGTTATTCCATGCTTTTCCGACATATGCTTGCTCAAAATTTTATAAACCTTATTGTAATCAGCGCTCATCGCTTCGCTGGTCGCATCTTTGCCAATAATGGCTTTTTGTAACGGTCGCCACAGATGCTCCTTAGCAGTCTCCATCGTCCAAGGTATTTCGTAATCTTCCTTGAGTGTTTTTTTCATATCCAAGCCGCACTCGTTCAGCGTGTGCGCGACCTGGCCGAGCCATAAGTGTAATGAATTGTTCTGCCTGATCGTTCTTTGTTTTGCGACGTTCCACTTCCAGGTAACGTATCCGTGCTGGTCGTATTGATCTGTCGCGAATCTTATAAACTCCTCCAGCGTAGCGTCAGAGTTTACTACCCAATGTTGATTTTCCATTTTTTTCCTCCCAGTAATCTGCCCAGTCCGTTCCACGTTTTTCTGGCACTCTGACAATAACATCAATCCTGTTGCTCAGCCTTTTAGCAAGAGCATACGCCGCAGCTTCGCCGGTATAGCTATAATCACAGTCGGCAAATATATACAGTTGCTCGACGTAATCAGGCGGCTCGAATTTCTCAAGCAAACCTGCATTGATTGCAGACCAGCACGGGATGCCATTCATCGCAGTGACCGATAAAGCAGTCTCGATACCCTCAGCAATCCCCATAACTTTCTCGCCAGCACAAAGCCTGATAGCAGATCCTGCCAGCGGTCTGCACTTCGGCATAATCTTCCTGGGGGATTCAACGTCAGCCTTTTGGCCCGATTGGTTCAGATAAGTAACATGCAATGATGCGACAGCGTTTTGTGGCGTGACTACCTTTGCAACCATCGCCGGGAATTTACCTATCACTTTGCCGTCTTGCCAATACGCAAGCGATGGATGAAAGTATAAATTGCTGGATTGATTGAGGTGTCTTGATTTTAGATATTTTCGGACTGGCGACAATTCAGAGACAACGCAGCCTTGCATGACTGACAAAAGCCGCTGCCGGTTTTTTTCAAAATCATCGACAAAAATAGGCTTTTTCTCTTCTGTGATTGATCCAACCATCAGCAAGATTTCATGCGCCAGTTGTCTTTCTCGCTTGCCGCTGACGTGCTTTGCTAGAGTCCAGCCGTTACCAGGCCCGCATTGGTTGCAGATAAAAATACCGCCGCCTTCGTGGTCAGTAAAACGAAACCGATCTCTCCCGCCGCACATCGGACAGTCAGTGTGACGGCCGGTCAGGTATCTTTCTTCCATGCCCAGGTTGAGCAGGATTGATCGCCACTTGCCTTTAGTAGCTTCGCTAAAATCACTCATTGCATATTCTTGTAGTAATCAATGACGTCTAAGTCTGCGTATTCGCTGCGGTTCTCATTTATCATTTTGTGCCCATCATTAGCTGACATAAAACCAGAGCAAAAGACAAACTCAGAACGTTCACAAACTGTGTATGAAAATATTTCAGAAGAATGCTGAACGCAAGCTGGCATCGGGACATAACACCAACCAACCCCAAGCGGACCCGAGTCGACATCCTTCATAAACCATTTGCAATCTCGGCAACTATTCATTCTGCATTTTCTCCGACACTATTTCCAATCCGTCGATCATCTCCCATCCTCCTATACCCACTCTCCAGCGGTCACCCCAATTGACGCGCCCAGGACGTTTTTAGACCCGATTCGCTGTACGGCCTACCCTTGTCGTTCAGGATCAAGAACACGCTATGTAGCCCGACATGAATTTACGCATCTGGTAGCTCCGGTAAACCCATCCAATGTGTGAAAGACTCAAGCTCCATGCCTCTTTCACCAAAGATTGCCCAGTACAGATCAGGACCGTTGTGAGCCAGATAGCCTGTCGCAGTAACGTGCGCCTCATCAACTCCTACCGGGGTACACCAAAGCCTGTTCTCTGTTATCAGAAGCACTTGATCCCCAGGATCAGGAAGTCTCTCTGAAGTCTTGTACCAAACTCCAGGCATATACCAACTTCCTCCAATTGTCTTGAATTTGGACAACTTTTCCTCCAACTCCTCTATATACCTGATCGTATCCGGTATCGGGTCGTCGCCCATGTAGAAACGGTTTTCGAGTCGTTCAAGAATTGTTGGTTTATTCATCACCTTCCTCCCACTCTCCGGCGGTCAGTATCTGTATGAGCTTATCTTTCTGTGCTGCTCTTGCTGCGGTTCTTGCTGCGGATCCTGCTGCGTCACATGCTGCGTATGTTGCGGCTTCTGCTGCAGCCTTTGCTGCGGCTTTTGCTGAGGCCCATGCTGCAGCACTTGCTGCGGCTCTTGCTGCGGCCAATTCTGCGTCAGTTGCCAGTCCGTTGCTATACCTCCAAGCAACTTCTAGAGCATCCTTGCTGCGTTGATCTGTTAACAATTGCTCTACTTGCTTAACACACCATACCGAGTACTTACGCCACAGTCGGGAATGCTCCGGAAGACAACGCAATGCCCACAAAACATCATCAAGACCGTTTGACTTGAAAGCCTCCACAAGCGGCCATTCTCTGTCCAGATCGGGGCCTTGGGCAGCTAGTATTTTCTTCCAGCCGTTCGGGCAAGGGTGGTGCTCTTTAATTTTAGCGAGTGTTATTTTCATTCTCAGTCTCCTCTACCCACTCTCCAGCGGAGAGTATCTGAATCAGTCTTTCCTTCTGTGCAGCTCTTGCGGCGGCTTTTGCTGAGGCCCATGCTGCAGCACTTGCCGCGACTCTTGCTGCGGCCAATTCTGCGTATCTTGCTGCGGATCCTGCTGCGGATCCTGCTGCCGCTACTGCTGCGGCCCATGCTGCGTATCTTGCGGATTCTGCTGCGTATGTTGCGGATTCTGCTGCGTCATTTTCTGCGTCGATTGCTACCGCTATTCCTTCGGCCAGAGCTGCTTCAATTTCTGCGTCCAGAGATACTATAATTGCTGCGTCTCTTGCAGCTCTTTCTGCGTCACTTGCTGCGGCCCATGCTGCTTCAATTCCTGCGGCCAATTCTGCGTCGCTAGCCAGCCCGTCGCTATGTCTCCAGGCAACTTCCAGAGCATCCTGGCTCCTTTGATCTATCAACAGGTGCTCGACTTGCATAACGCACCATACAGCATACTTTCTCCACAGTCGATTATGCTCCGGCAGGCAGCGGAGAGCCCACAGGACATCTTCCAGAACGTTTGACTTGAAAGCCTCTACCAGCGGCCATTCTCGATCCAGATCGGGGCCTTGAGCCTCTAGTATTTTCTCCCAGCCGTCGGGACATGGATCGTGCTTTTTTATTTTCGACAACGTTATTTTCATTTTTTATTTTCCTTCTGGTGCCTTCGCTGCATCTCCCGGCTGCACTTGCGGTGATCAGT
>Ga0208898_1001647_pt1 | contig 14474 bp, 27 predicted proteins | sample VirMetDEL_Mar_4_FD_184513 | JGI IMG/M metagenome (GOLD analysis project Ga0208898, IMG submission 184513) | Aqueous microbial communities from the Delaware River and Bay under freshwater to marine salinity gradient to study organic matter... | ecosystem: Environmental > Aquatic > Marine >...
TACCTGAAGATGGAATCTTATTCCCACAAGGAATATTTATTTCTACTATGACTAACGTTGCGGCTGTAACTGTACTTACAGATAAATACAGTGGACCTGAATTAGTAGGACAGAATGGATAATACTCATGAACGAGTATTATGCTGACATACTAGGTTTTTCTAAAGGAGGCATGCCTCCTAGAAATAAAAAGAATTTCCGTTCCACAAAAAGTGGAGCGGGAATGACTCAAGCTGGGGTAAAAGCTTATAGAAGAATGAACCCTGGCTCTAAGTTAAGCACTGCTGTTACAGAAAAGAATCCGGGTAAGAAAAGGGCAGCGAGACGTAAATCATTCTGTGCTAGAAGCGCAGGCCAAATGAAGATGTTTCCAAAAGCTGCAAGAGATCCTAATTCTAGACTAAGACAAGCAAGAAGACGATGGAGATGTAGATGATAAAATGCGTTTGTGGACATCCGTGTCATTGTAAGGGTAAAGGTAAATACCTTAACTCTGCTACTTGTATTGGTTATGGCTGCGATTGCAAAAATTGTCTGCACGTAACAATTAACGTAGAGGATACTATGAGCTGGATTAAAAAAAAGTGGCAGAAGTTTATAGATTGGTTTTTCAAAGGTTTCTATAAATAGTTATGTCCAAGATTACTGAAGAGACGGCAGTAAAGACCGATTTAAAAACGATCGGGATGATAATTGCTGGTGCAGGTTTTGCAGTCTATATGTATATTGGTATGACTAATACCATCAATACATTAGAGACAAGACTTCAGTTAATGGAAGCAGATTTACTAAAGAAGGCAGATCAAGTACCTGTTGACAAAGAACAATTTTTTTTGTTAGAGGCCCTGGCAGAGGACACTGAAAAACAACAAAAAATACTAGAAGAAAATCTGCACGTTAAAGTTATGCTTATGCAAGCAGAAAAAGAAATTGAAAAGTTAAAAAAAGATGTTGAAAAGCTTAAAGACGCAACAAGAGATATTCAATTTAGTAATGGGAATGGAAACGGGCATTAATGCAGGTACCTTTCAAGAGTATGATTATACTTGCGAAGATGCAGAATGTGAATGGAAACAAGTAACTGAATATTGGAGAATGTAATGGCTGATAGAGATAAAATAAATAAATTTAAAATGACTCAGTACGCACAAGAAAAAATGGAGTCTAATAAACAAAAAGAATTTTTTCAAATGCTTCGTAAGGAAGTAGAGATAGGGGCTAATGGCACATCTAAATATATGATTAAAAAAGGCCCAAACAAAGGTAGATTTGTATGATAGAAACAGTTGTAGTATTAATGTTCTTTGTTAATGATAAGTTGATGGAAAACAGAATACAGGATTCCTTATCTGAATGTTTAAAACATAAAAGATTACTAACTCGTAATATGAGTATGACTAATAAAAGCATTCAGTGCATAGAGACAGAAGCAGAAATTGAAATCAATGTAGATGGAAGCAAGACTATTAAAAAATTAATAATGAAAAAATGAGATACTTAATCGTATTTTTAATGTTAGCTATCATCTATGTAAGTATCACAGGTTGTACTAAAAATAGCGACAAGTATAGACTAAAAGGATTCTTTACTGTAAAAATACAGAATGAAGAATAGTCTTTTAGTACATAAACATTTAATCATCAGAGCAGAAGCTGTAAAGCCTCCTATGGATGAAGAAGTTTTATCTAATTGGCTAAGAGATTTCATTGATTCTATTAATATGAAAGTATTAATGGGTCCTTATGTTAAATACCATAATGTACCTGGAAACCGCGGAATTACAGGTGCAGCTATTATTGAAACTTCCCATATTGTTATGCATGTATGGGATGAGCCACATCCTGCCTTAATGCAATTTGATGTTTACTCTTGTGGTGAATTCGATCCTGAAACAATTTGTAAAAAAATAAAAGAAGATTACGAAATAACAAAAATAGAATATAAATTTTTAAATAGAGAAACAGGTCTTGTAGATATTTCAGGTGGCCTCTTGAAATACAATCATAAATAATTATATAATGTTGCGGGTGCACAATAATGTGGCCTAATTAAACTTGCTTAAATAAGGAGGATAATATGACAGCACTAGATTTAATCAATAAATTTAATAAAGACGTTTGGAATCATTCAGACAGAATGTTTGGTGATGCATTTGACTCTATCTTTGATAGTTGGTCAAAAGCCCAATCGTTTCCATTTTACAATGTAGTAAAATATGGAAAAGGTGAATACGGTCTTGAATTAGGTTTAGCAGGATTCAATAAGAAGAATGTTAAAGTTCAATACAAAGATGGTATTCTAACTGTTTCAGGACAAGTAGAAGATAAAGAAAAAGACTACATTGAAAAAGGTTTAGCAGCTAGAAAATTCTTTAAACAATTTTCTCTACATCAAGATGTTGTAGTAAATGACGCTAAAATGGAAGATGGCGTTTTAACTGTTAAGTTAGGCGTTAATGAACCAGAAGAAATTAAGCCTTTAGATATAGAGGTTAAATAACCTTTAACGATAGGGCAAGTAATGATATACTTGCCCTATTGATTTATGAAACTTACAGCTAACATAAGCTTAGACGAGCTTATTAAAAGTCAAGTTGCCGAACGTAAAGGCATTAATAACAATCCATCACCAATGCAAATAGAAAATTTAAAAGCATTGGCCGTGAATATTTTACAACCAATCCGTAGTCATTTCGACAGGCCTCTTATTATTAGTTCTGGATTTCGTTGTGCAGAATTATGTATTGAGATAGGATCAAAAATTACCAGTGAACATTGTGCAGATAATAAATCAGCAGCAGCTGATTTTGAGATTCCAGGAATAGATAATAAGGAATTAGCACAATGGATTAGGGATAACCTTATTTGGAATCAGCTTATCCTTGAGTTCTATAAAGAAGGAGAACCATCATCAGGGTGGGTTCATTGCAGTTATTCAACAGATTTAAATAAAAAAGAATCCTTGATTGCTTATCGAGAGGATGGTAAAACTAAATATAAACCTTGGAGATAATATGGCAATTGGAAGATCACAAATGACTAAACAAGTAGAAGGGCAACTTAGAGGTGCTAGAAAGAAGAAAGCACCTAAAGGTTATCATTATATGCCTAATGGCAGATTAATGAAAGATTCTGCTCATGCAAAAAAGAAACAAAATAGCAAAAGATCTAGGGTCTAGAAAATACCACTCTAAAGTGGTACAATCAAAGAAGTTGTACAACCGCAAAAAGGAGAAACTTAACTCTCTCATAGCCGCGGCTCAAAAAGATTATGAACAAAAAGTATAAAAAATATCCTGGTATGAAGATGATTAAACGAGCCACAGGTTCGTCTAAAGTAGAATCAACTATGTACAAAGCAGGACAAAAAATGAGAAATATTTTAGATAAAGGTTTATTATCATTTATTAAAAAACCATCACTTCCAAAAGGAATGGAACAATCTGCTTCTAAACCTTCTGCTATTGCAAATCAAAAACCTGCAAAGCCAACTAGAACAGTAAAACTTTCTTCTAAAGCACCTTTTGTAATTCCTTCAGGCCCAGCAACAAAAGCTAAACAAGCTGGAGACATATTTAAAAAAATTGCTTCATCAAAAGTTGCTAAGGTTGCTAAAGTTGCCAGAATGGCAACACCGGTCGGAGCAGCTTTAACAATTGCTTCAGGATTAGGTACTTATGAAAAAGGTAAGAGCCCACAAGAGTTAGCTAAGAAAGCTTCAGAAAAAGGAAAAGAATATAAAGTTGCTGATGAGTTTACAGTTGTTGGTTCAGAAGGAACTAAGAAAGTAAAAATGAAATCAAAAGGTGGAATGATAATTGGAAAACAAGCTGACTATATAAAGGATTTAATTTAAGGAGATTAGTATGCCACTAAATAAAAAAGGTGAAAAGATAATGGAAAAAATGAAAGAAGAATACGGAAACAAAAAAGGTGAATCCGTGTTTTATGCAATGGAGAATTCAGGAAAATTAAAAGGTGTTAAAAAAGCTAAAAAAGGTATGATGACTAATTTAAAACCTGTTCCAGCTGGAAAAGAAAAATCATTAGGCAAGTTACCGCCAGAAGTAAGAAACAGAATGGGTTATGCTAAATATGGTAAGATGATGAAAAAATCTATGGGCGGTGATGCTAAAAAAGGTTACGGTCAAGCTAGAACATCAGGTATGGGATTACAAGATGAATCTTTGGTTCCAGGTAAAGGTTACGAATACATTAAAGATTTAATTTAATGAACTATGGCTACATCAGGTACAACATCCTTCGATTTAAACATCGATGATATCATTGAAGAAGCATACGAGAGATGCGGGATACGTACTAATAGTGGCTATGATCTAAGATCAGCTAGAAGAAGTTTAAATTTATTATTTTCTGAATGGGGCAACAGAGGCGTGCATCTTTGGAAGGTAGCCTTGCAAGAACAAGTACTAAGCTCAGGTACAGCTACTTATAATGCACCAACAGGATGTAGCGATATTTTAGAAGCTTATATCTCAACAGGCACAGGTATTGGACCAAGCATCACGGATGTAAGTCTAACTAAAATAGATAGATCAGCTTACGCAGGTTTACCTAACAAAGGTTCAACAGGACAACCTTCACAATATTATGTGAACAGACAAACAACACCTACTATTACTTTATACTTAACACCTGATGCAGTAACTTATACTTATGTAAAATATTATTACATTGGTAGAATAGAAGATGCAGGCGCTTATACAAATCAAGCTGATATAGTTTATAGATTCTTACCTTGTATGTGTTCAGGTTTAGCTTATTATTTATCTATGAAAAAAGCACCAGCAAGAACACAAGAATTAAGATTAATTTACGAAGACGAATTACAAAGAGCATTAACTGAAGATGGTCAAAGAACTTCAGTTTATATTTCACCACAAACATTTTATGGAGATGGAGTATAATGGCATACGCAAGTGGAAAACGATCACAAGCAATATCTGATAGATCAGGACAAGCATTTCCTTACACAGAAATGGTAAAAGAATGGAATGGTTCTTTAGTACACATATCTGAATTTGAAGCAAAACATCCACAACTTGATCCGCCGTATCACAAGCCTGATGCGATTGCTTTACAAAATACTAGATCACAAAAATTTCAACAACCAACTAATATAAATGGTGTGTTGGCTGATTCAGGTGGAATTACAGTAGGTGTAGCTAATCTAACACTTCCAGGTGAATTTGCTTTTTTATCTAATGGTATGCAACCGGATAATGGATCAGAACAAAATAGAAGAAGACAATTATTAATGGGAATAAATAACGTAACTATAGTAATAACATAATGGCAATTACATATTCAAATTTTTTAACACAAGTAAGAAACTACACGGAGGTAGATAGTTCAGTATTAACTGATAGTATCTTAGATCAGTTTATTAGAAATACTGAATTAGATATAGCAGGTAAAGTGGATTACGATGATTTAAGAAAGTATTCTACTTCTACATTTACAGCTAGTAATAGATATGTTTCATTACCTGCTGATTGTTTAATTTTAAGATCAGTACAAAGTATTAATGGATCTACTAGAACTTTTTTAGAAAAAAGAGACACAAGTTTTATATCTGAATACAATAGTTCAGGTGCAACAGGAGAACCGAAATATTGGGCTAATTGGGATGATTTCACTTTAGCTGTAGCTCCAACTCCAGATAGCACATATACAATTCAAATTAATTTTATTAAAGATCCACCTCATTTTAACTCAACTACAAATACGTTTTTATCGACGTATCAAGAAGCTTTGTTATTGTATGGTGTTTTAGTAGAAGCTTTTTCATACCTAAAAGGACCTACAGATCTTTACAACTTATACAGACAAAGGTATGATGAAGCTATGCAATCTTTTGCTATTCAACAGATGGGCAGAAGAAGAAGAGCAGAATTTGACGATGGTGTACCTAGACTTAAGGTCGAATCACCATCACCATAATATTAATATTAAGGAGACATTAAAATGGCAATAACAACAAACGCAATTGCAAATTCTTTTAAAAAAGAATTATTAGAAGGTAAGCACGACTTTACCGCTTCAACAGGAAGCGTGTTTAAGTTAGCTATGTATACTTCTGCGGCAACTTTAGGAAAATCTACAACTTCATACACAACTGGATCTGAAACATCTTCACCTGCAGGTTACACTGCTGGAGGAAAGGCACTAGTTAATGGTGGAACTTCAGTTGCATCAGACGTTGCAATCGTAGATTTTTCAAATTTATCTTTTACTAACGTAACTTTAACTGCTAGAGGTGCGTTGATCTATAATACATCAAACTCAAACACAGCGGTTGCTGTACTAGACTTTGGTGGAGATAAAACAGCTACAAGCGGAACATTTACAATTCAATTCCCAGCTTTCACAACCTCTGCAGCTATTCTAAGAATAAGCTAAGAGGTGTTTAATGGCAGCATCATCCTGGGGTTCAAATAATTGGGGCGAACAAGCCTGGGGTGATAATGCCGTAGTAGTAGGCTTCGATACTTGGGGCAATTCTGCTTGGGGCGAAGGTAATTGGGGTGAAGGTGCGAATACACCAACACTATCTTCAAACGTAGGATCAGTTAACATATCAATTGGTGTTGCAGCAAATGTAACAGGCCAATCATTAAATTCAGCAATAGGTTCAGTAACTACATCTGCAAATGCAGACGTAAATGTTAATGGCAATGTATTAACTTCTAATATTGGTCAAATAGATTTTGATGCAGATTCGATAGCTACACTAACTGGTATTGCATTAACTTCAACTATTGGTGCGGTAGACTTAGATGCAGATGGTAACATAACTATCAACGCTACTGAGAATGCATTAAATACTGGTATAGGCCAAGTTTCAGAATCAATAGAAGTAGGACCTGTAGTAACAACGGCTGGTTTATTAAGTACAGCAATTAATTCAGTCGCAATTACAGCTGATGCTAATGTTACAGAAACAGGATTAAGTTTAACTTCAAATATTGGTGATGAAACAGTTGATTTAAATACACCTGTTGATATTACAGGTATTTCACTAACTTCTAATTTAGGCTCAATAAGCATAACAGGTGATGCTAATTTAACATTAACTGGACAAGCACTTACTTCAGCAATAGGTACTGTTGATGCGGTAGTCGTGGCAGAAGTTACAGGTATTGCAATGACTTCAGCAATAGGCTCAGTAACTACAGTAGCTAATGCAAATGTTACAGTTTCGGGCCAATCATTGACACTAAGTCTAGGTGCCGATAAAATACAAGCATGGCAGGAAGTTGATCCAAATGTCACAAACACTTGGACAGAAATATCAACGGGAGCATCAAATGTTTGGACTGAAGTTGATATAGCAGCTTAATAATGATAATATAGCACAAAGGATTTATATGGCATCAAGTTATTCTACAGACCTTAAACTCGAACTAATGGTAACGGGTGAAAACTCGGGAACGTGGGGCGATAAAACAAATACCAACTTAAATTTATTACAACAAGCGATTGCAGGATACCAAGCTGTATCATTAACATCAACAAATACATCTTTGTTAATGACGGATGCAACTATATCAAATGCAAGAAATGCAGTTTTAAAATTTACAGGAACTCTATCTGCAAATTCACAAGTTACTATTCCAAATGGAATTGAAAAAACTTATATCTTAAATAATGGAACAAGTGGTGCATACACTTTAGCTTTCAAAACAAGTTCAGGAACAGGTGTTACTTTTGCTACTACTGATAAAGGTTCAAAATTAGTTTATTCGGATGGTACAAATGTAAATGAAGTACCACTAGGAACACCAGGTGGTTCTAATACTCAAGTACAATTCAACAGCTCAGATACTTTTGCAGGTACATCTAATTTAGTTTGGGATGGATCAAATTTAAAAATTGGTGCACAAGGTGATCTAAGATTATCAGATAGTACAGGTGGAGAATACGTAGGATTACAAGCACCTGCTACTGTTACAACTAACGTAGTATTTACATTACCAGGTGCAGACGGCACAGCAGATCAAGTTATTAAAACAGACGGTAGTGGTAACTTAACTTTCACAGATGTTTCAGGTGGAACATCATGGCAAGCAGTTAAAACGACTACGTTTACAGCTGTAGCAGGTGAAGGATATTTTGTAGATACATCGAGTGGATCCTACACGGCAACTTTACCAGCAACTCCAACTTTAGGAGATGAAGTAACATTTGTTGACTACGCAGGAACGTTTGATACTAACAATCTAACTGTAGGTAGAAACTCTGAAAACATTCAAGGTTCTGCTGCAGACTTAACTGTATCTGTAGAAAGAGCTGGTTTAACTTTAGTATATTCAGGAGCTACTCAAGGTTGGTTATTAAAGGATAAATAATCAATGGCTACTTATAAAGGTATACAAGGTTTTACAATTCAAAACCTTTCAGCTGACCCCAGCAACCCGATTGAAGGACAAGTTTGGTATAATTCTACTTCTAATGTTTGGAAGGTAGAAGAAGCTACAACAGCAGGAACTTGGGCAAGTGCTCCATCATTAAATTCAAGTCACAATTATTCTCAAGGAATAGGAGCAACTACATCTGATGGTCAATTAGCAGGTGGTGCTCCATTAGGGTCTACTGCTAATGAACTTTGGGACGGAAGTACTTGGACAACTTCTACAAGTATTCCAGCCGCAAATCGTACTTGGGGAGGAAGTACACAAGGTTCTTCAACAGCTTCTTTTTATGTAGGAGGGCTCGCGCCTGGTGCTTCAAATCAAACAACAAATTGGGATGGTTCTACGTGGACATCAAGTGGTAATTATCCTTTAAACGCTTGGGATCTTAGAGCTGCAGGAACACAAACAGCAGGTTTAGCTGTTGGTGGTATCGATTCATCTGTTCCAGCTGTAACAAATGTTACTAATTTATATAATGGATCAACTTGGACTTCTGCTCCTAACTGGCCTATCTCAAAAAGAAATCATATTGCATTTGGAACTCAAACAGCAACATTAGCTGGAACTGGAGAAAGTCCTCAAGTTAATACTTTTGCTTCTTTTAATGGTTCTACTTGGGCATCAGAAGCAAATTATCCAGTCCCTTTACAAGCAGGAGCTGGTTCAGGAGTTGAATCAGCAGGAATTGTAACAGGAGGTTATGATACAGCACCCCTAGCAGCAACAAATACTTATGATGGTACTGCTTGGGCTGCACAAGGAAATTTAGGAACAGCTAGAGCATCTCTTTCTTCTATTGGAAGTGTATCAGGTGCAAAAGCTATGTCTGGAGTTGGAGCAATAACTAGTGTGGAAGATTATACAGGTCCAGGAGCATTAGTAACAAAAACAATTACAGTAAGTTAACAGGAGGAAAATATGACAACAAAAACATACATCGTAGCTGAGAACTGGGGAAAGGGATTTATTGAACATAGCGAATCTGCTAAGTTTACAATCTCTGGATTACCTGGTAATGTTTGGCAAGTACCAGCACATAACAAAGATGCAAATCTTTGGATTGCAAAAGTTTTAGGTACTGTTAAAACGAAAGCTGAAGCTCAAGCGATTGTTGATGCAGAAGTACAAGCGGCACAAGCTGCTTGGGACGCTTTACCTGCAGAACAACAAGCTGAGAGAAGCAGACCAGCTGACATAACATTGGAGGAGTAAAATGGCATATAAATATTGCGTAGCAACTAACTGGGGTAAAGATTTCTTTACTGCAAGAGAGCGAATGAACTTTGAATTATCAGGACATCCTGGTGATGTATGGGTCGTTGGCGATAACCTGTATGGTGCTAAGTGGATTAAAAAAGTTAATGGAGTTTCAAAGACCAAGGACGAAGCACAAGCTATCGTTGATGCAGAAGTTTTAAAAGCACAACAAGCTTATGATGCTTTACCAGAGGCACAAAAACAAATTAACCAAAGACCTACAAACATAACATTAAAATAATATGGCAGAGTATAAAGGCATAAAAGGATTTAAAGTAAAGTACTTGGACCAAGATCCAGTGCCAGCTGTTGCTGGATGGACTGCTGGTAATAATATGAATACAGCAAGAACTTTTATAGGAAATGCAGGAACTCAAACAGCAGGTTTAGGATTTGGTGGTTACACTACAACTTATATAGGAGCAACAGAAGAATACGATGGTTCAACTTGGACAACAGTACCTGCAACTATGGGAAATGCAAGAGGTCAAATGGGTTCAGCTGGAACTCAAACTGCAGCATTAGGTTTTGCAGGAGAAGATAATGGATCACCTGGTAAACCAACAGCAACTGAAGAATATGATGGTTCTACTTGGACAGCAGGTGGAAGTTTATCATTACTTAGAGCAGGTATAGCTGGAGCAGGAATTCAAACAGCAGCATTAGGTTTTGGTGGGGGTGCGTCTGGTGCTCCAGCCCCAACTCCTGCAGCAACTGAAGAATATAATGGAACGAGTTGGACAGCAGGTGGAAGTTTAAATAATGGTAGAGTATTTTTAGCAGGTGCAGGAACTCAAACTGCTGGACTTGCTATTGGTGGTAATGAAGATCCGCCTGAATATTCAACAGCAACAGAAGAATATAATGGAACTTCTTGGGCATCAAATCCTACTGGTTTAAATACAGGAAGATCTCAAATAGCAACAGCTGGTATTCAAACAGCAGCATTAGCTTTTGGTGGTTATACTGGATCTAATACAGGAGCAACAGAATTATATGATGGATTAACTTGGACAACATCTCCTTCAACTTTAGCTACAGCAAGAAGATATTCAGGAGGAGCAGGCACACAAATAGCAGGTTTAGCTTTTGGTGGATATACTACAGCTGTTACAGCAGCAACAGAAGAATATGCAGACAACTCACCATACACAGGTCAAACAGTTTTTAACGTAGGACAAGTTTGGTACAATGGTACTACGAAGGCATTAAAATTTACAGATGAAACATTTAGCTCGGCTTGGGCAACGGGTGGAAATTTAGCAACAGCAAAAAGTGGTTTAGCTGGTGCAGGTACACAAACAGCTGCATTATCTATTGCTGGAGAAGATCCAGTGGGAAATTTAGCAGAAACAGAAGAATACGATGGTACATCTTGGTCTCCTAGTGGAAATTTAAATACTGCAAGACGAGTTTTAGGAGGTTGTGGTATTCAAACATCAGCATTAGCTTTTGGTGGTCTTGATACAGCTGCTACAGGAGCAACTGAAGAATATAACGGTGCTACTTGGACATCTAGTAATTCTTTAAATACGGCAAGACTTGTTTTAGCAGGAGCAGGGATTCAAACAGCAGCTTTGGCTTTTGGTGGTGCTACTCCAACAAGAACAGGTGCAACCGAAGAATATGATGGAAATTCTTGGACAAATTCTCCAGGAAGTTTAAACACAGTAAGAAGTGAATTAGCAGGTTGTGGAACTCAAACTGCTGGTTTAGCTTTTGGGGGTTCTGCTCCAGCTATTACAACAGCGACCGAAGAATATAATGGATCAACTTGGACAAGTGTTAATTCTATGAATACAGCAAGAAATTACTTGGCAGCAGCAGGTATTCAAACAGCTGCTTTAGGTTTTGGTGGTAATACTACAGTTCCAGTTTCAACAACTGAAGAATATGATGGAACTTCTTGGGCAGCAACAACTTCTATGAATACAGCAAGAGGGGTTTTAGCAGGAGCAGGCACAAAACCAGCTGCTCTAGCTTTTGGTGGAAATCTTCCAGGAGTTTCAAACGCAACAGAAGAATTTACAATAACAGGTACAAAAGGTATTAAAACGGTAACGGTAAGTTAATATGGCAGAATATATAAATATACGAGGACAAAGCATTGAGGTACTGGCATCAGATCCAGCGAATCCAACTATTGGACAGATCTGGTATAACTCTACTTCTAATACTTTAAAGGGACAAGGTGCTACAACAGCTGGTACTTGGGCTACTGGTAATAATATGAATACGGCAAGAGCATATCCTATGCGAGCAGGAACACAAACCGCAGCTTTATCTTCTGGAGGAGAAGAAGCACCAGGAACAACAGGAGTAACAGAAGAATATGACGGCACAAGTTGGACAAATTCTAACAATTTAAATACGGCAAGACAAAGTGGAGCAGGAGCAGGAACACAAACTGCAGCTTTAGATTTTGGTGGTGGTCCAGGTGCGTCAACTGCAACAGAAGAATATAATGGTGCAACTTGGGCTTCTTCTAATCCTTTAAATACGGGAAGAGATTATATAGCAGGTGCAGGTACTCAAACGGCTGGATTAGCATTTGGTGGTTTAATTCCACCTAGAACAGGTGCAACAGAGGAATATGACGGAACAAGTTGGACATCAAATCCTACAGGTTTAAACACAGTAAGAGCTCTATTAGGAGGTTGTGGAACACAAACTGCAGCTTTAGCTTTTGGTGGTAGTATACCACCAGATACAGGAGCAACTGAAGAATATAATGGCTCTACTTGGGCAACAAGTCCTGGAAGTTTAAATACGGCAAGAGCTAATTTTGGAGGAGACGGTTCACAAACAGCAGCTTTTGCTGCTGGTGGTCAATCATCGCCTACAAACGCTGAAGTAGAATTATATGATGGAACAAGTTGGACTACAAATCCTAATAGTTTAGCAACGGCAAGATTTGGTGCTGGAAATTCTGGAACTCAAGCTGCAGGTTTAGTTTTTGGTGGTTATCGTCCAGTTCCAGGATATACAGGAGCAACTGAAGAATTTACAGGTCCAGGACCAGTAATAGTTACAATCACAGCTTCTTAACCCTTTACTTATCTATTTAATTAATGTAGAAAGAGTCAAGAAATGACTAAAGAAAAAAGAAACATCCAACCTTTAATAGAAAAAGAAGAAGAACATCTTCATAACATTTTACCAACTGAAGACGTTAAAGCTTTTAAAGCTATGGTAGGTGAACTTAGAGATACTTGGACAAAGAAACAAATCTTTAGAACAGAAACAGAAGCTAGAATATCCGTACTTCAAGATATGAAGTATCCAACGAAAGCTGCTAAATATTGGCAATGCGTTAGAGAGCAAAACGTATTCTTAGAAAATTTAATGTCACTATCATTTGATTACAGAAGAAATGATATCAAAATAAAAAGATTAGAAAAAAAGATCGAAGAAGAAAAAGATGATTTAAAGAAAGAACTTTGGAAGATTGATCTAGATGAAAAGATTTATGCGAAAGCAAATATGGAACTAACTGCGAAAGACAGAATGAGAGAATTAAAAATGTGGTCTAAATTAAAAACAGAATTCAATGATGGCACATTTGATACTCAAGATGTAAACAAACACCAATTAGATTCATATTCAAAGATTATGCAAAATAAAGCTAAGACACTTACAGATGGTTCATCACAACCAGAAGTATTTAATGTATTAGGACAATTAAAAACGATTGAAAGAGTACAAAGAGATGGAGAACTTGATTATCAAAAGAGAGAAGCTATTTCTACGAAACAAGAATTTGGAAAAAAATCCAGCTAATCAAAGGCAATCTCCATTTTATCAAAAGGTCAAACATAAAATCAAACAGATGAATAAAATCATCAATCCATTGATAACAGTCAAGGAAGGTGATAAGTATAAAATACTTGCAGGCAATAATAGATTTCTTGCAGGATTGGAATTAGGTTATACCGAGTTTCCAATAAAGGTGATACAAGGAGAAACAGCACAAGACATTAGAAAGGCTATGGAAGATTACATTCCAATAGATTTAGATGAAGTTTAATTTTATATTTTTAGGTCAATCCATTTTAAGATACGAAGTACCATTAGATATCTTTGTAGCTATTAATCAGATCTATGAATCTAACTTTAATAGATTAGCACAAGCCAATAGACAATTAGTAGGCAAGATTCAAAATGAACATTCCATCTTTTATGATGGTGATGATGAATCAAAGATGAAGAGACATAATTTATTAACTAAGAATGTCTATGATTGGTTTATGCAAACTTATCATCATTATTTAGAATGGAATAAAATACATCAATACCAAACGCATTTAAATTCAATATGGATTAATGAAATGAAAGCAAATGAATATAATCCTGTGCACGTGCATCAAGGTAATTTATTTACAGGTCTTTCATCAGTTATGATTTTAAAGTTACCAACTAATTATGGTGTTGAATATTCAGCAGCTGATAAACCACAAAATGGTAAACTACAATTACTAGGTTCAGCATCAGGTCAATTTGCTAAAGTAGATTATCAACCCATATTAAGAGAAAGAGACTTTTACGTATTTCCTTATGATATGAGACATTGTGTTTATCCATTTAATTCAACAAATGAAGTCAGACGTACACTTGCAGCAAACTGCGATGTGCATTATAACCCAATAATGAATCGAGGAGCAGAATGATAGAACCTTATTATCAAATATTTAAAGAAAAATTAAAAGAAGTAAAATTTAAAGATATGAAAACTTTATTTCCAACAGTTGGTAAATTTGTAAAAGAAGTAAATCCTGATTTA
>Ga0208898_1001649_pt1 | contig 14472 bp, 11 predicted proteins | sample VirMetDEL_Mar_4_FD_184513 | JGI IMG/M metagenome (GOLD analysis project Ga0208898, IMG submission 184513) | Aqueous microbial communities from the Delaware River and Bay under freshwater to marine salinity gradient to study organic matter... | ecosystem: Environmental > Aquatic > Marine >...
GACATGACTGAGCTTGCGAGGAATAATTTACGTAAGCTACATGACCGAAAGGTAAGGGGTGTCCTCTCTGGTAGTGGAGACAAGCGGTAAAAACTAATCGGGCGGCAATTAAGCCGCCCTTTTTATTAGTATGTTTCTCTGTATGCTTTTGCTATTGCTATCAGCTTTTGTAAATCCTCTGAACTCTGTGGATCAGGCACACGATCATACCTATCTACAAAGTCTGTAGTTGCAAGTTTACGGAAGTTGGAAGGTACACGGGAATATGTTTGCAATGCACGTGTGTAATCGTCACCTTCACTAACAGAACCTTCTCTGATCTTAGATTTAAATGTTCTAACTTGTTCCTGAATGTAAGGACGTACTTTGTTAGATACATATTCCTCTACAGTAAACTCGTTACGTAGAACATCAGAACCTTCTTCGTATTCTCTTACAAACTTTTCTTCTAATTTACGTGCTGACTCTACGATTGTAGGCATCAGATTATTTATCTGCTTTGTTTCAAAACGTTTAATGCTTGGCACTTTACTACGGCTACCAAAGTCACGCCAATCAAAGCCATAACGCATTAAGTATTCACCGTCTTCACTTGCACGGTTAGTGATAGTGGCACCGATAAACTTGGACTCAGGACGTAAACGTTCTCTGCCCTCTGGATAGAATGGGTACTCTGCCTTTGGTGCAGCAGCTTCCTCTTCTGCACTTACACCAATGCCACGTTGCTTGAGAGAACGTGTAACTTCTTTCTTAAACGTTGTACCGAAGTCAAGTGTAGGATCACTTGCTACATCTTTATATTCTGTTCCACGTACACCTGCAGCCCTCTGAGCATCAATAATCTGTCCGAAGGGTACAGCCCACGTGGATAAGTAATTGCCTAGTGTACGGCCCAATGCACGGCCTGTGGCAGCACCTGCAGTTAGGTCAGTAGCATCTGCCATCTGTGCAACTTCTTCAAGTATAGAATTACCCACACCTGTACGGAAGTTACTGCCTGTGAATAGCTCAACAAACTCTTGTGAATCAAACCAATCATCAAATGTACCGTCACCCATACGTTTAGTTGCTTCACCAAGGTACAAGAAGTGTGCCATAGGATATGTAGGTGTAGTGTCCATCTGTGCATCTGTACCTACAGCCACTTGATTATATTCGGGTGGGGCATTCTCTGATGAACGATACCAATATGCAGCACCTACAGCAGCCATACCCATGAGGTTACGTGTAATACGTTGACGATCTTTAGATGTAAGTGGACCACGTTGGCCCTTCATCACTACACTTGCCATCTTACGGGTCAATGGTATTGATGCACCACCTGCATATTGTCCCATCAGTTCCATACTGTTGAACATGAAACGAGGGAATGGCATGATAGTAGTTAAACCATTACGTGTAATGAAGCTAGATACACTACGGAACACTGGTATCTCAGGTTGTTTAGCATAGGTAACATCAAGAGCTTTTGTTACGGCATCATCTACAAGAGACACAAAACTAGGTGATCCCTCTGGACGAATGGTAGATGCATCATTCAATAGGTCTTGTAGTTTACCTTCATTAAGAGTGTCTATCAGGTCAACATCATACTCACGTTTAACTAAACGTTCTAGTTCACCAAAGAACTGACCACGACGAATGAGATATTCCTGCCAACGGTTAGGTGTGTTCAGTACATCGACAACATCTTCCATGCCTGACATTACTTTATCTAACTTTGTACCAGTACCACGTCCTGTTAGCTTTTGTATTTCGTTAATGTTATTAAACATGTTATCAAACTGTTTAGATAACTCAGGTGCACCAAGTATTAAGTCGGTGTATCCCTTTGCAACATCAGGACGAGAGAACATGTACTTCATGTTACTAAAGCTACCACTCCAATTGTCCCCAGAGAATAGCTCTAGTGCACCAGACACTGGTCCTTTTTTCTGTGCCGCATAGATAGCACTGTCCATGACATTGCCTAGCCCTTCCATAGGTGCACGAATAACACCTGATGTAAGGTTACGTGCGGCAGTTGCAATCTGCGACACAAGTAATCCACGACGAATGTTCTCTACACGCATCACACCTTTACGAAAGTCACCAGCTTCACGAGCTTTCTTAGCTGCATCATCTGCATCTGCTACATTCTTAGGCTTTACACGTTTAATCTGCCCAAGTTTCTGTAGCAATCTACCTGCATCAGAGCCTGATCCTACGACAGTCAATACATAATCTTCAAATGACAGGCCATATTTGTTTAATGAATCAATTAACTCTTGACCAGCAATCAAATCTTTGTTGACTGTTAATTCAAATAGGTTGTCAATAACAGTTTTGTTATTATTAAACGACTCAGGGTATGCTCTCTTTAGATCAGAGGCAATAGCTACGATACCATCAAACTTGTCTGGGCTAAGAATAGGGGATGTGATAACATCATCACCTAGTGCTAGATCAAACAGATCACCATCACGTTCCGTTATCTCACGTGCAGTCTCACGTCCTGCTTCACGAGCAAGATCAGGATCAAGTACAAGATTATCACCTTGTTCTTTAGATATTGTCTTGCCAGTCTTTTCTTCAAACTCACGAATAAGCTGATTAGATATGTCACGGTTAGCTTCAGCAGCTTCACGTGCAGCAATACGTGCCTGTTCTGCAGTCTCCATAGTTGCAAGCTCTGCACCCTTTGGATTGTAACGATTAGCACGTGCAATTTCTTTCTTTTCTTTTGCCACACCTTTATTTAAATTACGTGGCATACGACTACGTGTATTGATAATGTTATTATACGAAGCCATCAATGTACCAACAGCAGGTACTGTTTCTAAAAACTCTCCTGCCGTACCGTATATATCAGCAATATCATCTGCTAATTTTGCAGGGTCTTTAGTTTCTGCATACCTACCACCTGCTACGACTTTATCTATAGCAGTAAATGCCATAGGGCTTGTTTCTTGTAGTTGTGTTAGTGCATTCTCTAACTGATCAGTAGCACCAGCACCTATTTTACTAAATGTTTCTGCTATTTTTAGTAATGTTTTTGGTGGTAAGTAACTAAGCCCAAATGAAATAGGATCAGCACCACGCATGGATTCACCCTCACGTAGTGCTTTAGTCATTACGTCACCGAAGTATTCTAATTCTTCTTCTGATAAATCTTCAACAAAAGAAAACTCTTCACGTGTTTTTTCTAATCGTGTACGGTCATCCTGTATATACTCTTGAAAAGGTACAGCACCATCAGGCACAGGCTGTAAACGTTTAGCATAATACTCTACGTATTTAGGATCATCTTCAGGAGCAAGAACTTCTTCTGGTTCTTCGTCAGGTAAAGATTCCACTTCTGTCTTTACGTCCGTAGTAGCATCTTGTTTATTTAAAAAGTCAAGAGCACTGTCAACCTCAACTGGCTGCGCCTGTGTAACAGGTTGCTCTGGCACTACTAATGTTTGTTCGTCTGCACTTCCTTCATCGTAATCGTTAAGGAATTGCAATGCTGAATCTGCCATTTACATATCCATATCTGGTGTCAAAACAATAAAGGGTTGCCCTGTACGATAGTCAGGAACACCTGTATAAAGAATTACTTTGTTGCCAACTGTAACAACTTGACCTTGACGATACTCTCCTTGTTTCATACTAGAAACAAAAGCTTCGTTAGATGGTGCTTCTTTTAAACGATCTTTTTTATTATAGTATGTATTCCATCCGTATTCATTCAAGTTACGTACAGCAGATTCACGTATGCCTTGCGCAGCTAGTGTCATATTAGGGTCTTCAATACCTTGGTTACGAGTATTCAACTGATTAGCTACTTCAAGTTCCGCAAGGTCAGCCCTATGCATATTACCTTCAGTAAGGTTTTCAATAGCACCATCAACACCAACTTCAAAACCATAACGATTTAACTGACCACGACGAATCTCATTAGTGTTTGATGTAATAGAACCTAGATCAAACGAAGGTGTCACTGTACCTTTTTCTTCACGTTCAGCTTCTTTCATCTTACGTAAGTCAGCAAACAGTTGTGTCTGTTCAGTCTTCAATGCATCAGCATCTGCACGGTTAGGATTACGTGCCAGTTTCTGTGAGATTACAGCTAGTCGTGCACTATATGAGCTTTCAATTTTATCGGGTTCAGCAAACAAGTTTTGATAAGCTTCAGTGTCCAAGCCCATTACACCTGTAGAAATCTTAGGTGCATCAGCTTTGGCTGCATTAACAGTTTCGGTCATGTCTTTGCTACCAACTTCTAAATCAGAATCAATGTTAGGCATATTATAGATAGTGTTTACATCAACACCTTTCTTCATTGCCTGTTCACCAATGTTCTGTGCAAGTCCTACAGCATACTCACCTTGACGTGCAATAGCTGCAGCAGCCTGATCACTATAACCAAGAAACTTTAGTGCACCTACAGATGCTTCAAGAGCAGCTTGCTTCTTTTTACGTTCACCTGCACGTGCAGCACGTTGACGCATAGCCTCTGTTTCGGCTATCTGTTTCATCTTTAGTTCATATTCTTCTTCACGTTCAATGTCAGCTACAATCTGGCGTGACATACCACCTACAAAGGCACCAAAATTAAAAGCCATTATACTGTTCTCCTAGACATTAAACCACCAGAAGGTTCTTCTAGTTCCATTTCCATCTGTTCTTCAGGCTCTTCCTCTACAGGTTCATTACTCTTAGCTTTAATCTTTTTGATAGCAAGAGCAACTGCTGAACTTGAAGGCTTATCATCTGTTTCAATATCTGTACCCATTACATAATCAATGCCTTGCTCTTCTGCTAAGTAAGCAAGTGTTTCAATAAGTACAGGAATTATTAATAAGCCAACATCAAGAGTATGTTTACCTTCCATTGCCCCACCTGTTTGTAAGGTATCTGCAATTGTTGTTAAAGGTATGCCTAGTTCAATCACGTTCATAAGATCGTCTTGAAGTGTAGGCTCCAAGATACGTGGGATGTAGTAATCAAGTGCTTCTTCTACAGTAGTATACTGTGGAGGTTGCTGCCACGGCCTACTACCTAGCTCTGCAGTAAGTGATTGCCCTGCAATAGGGGCATCAATCATAACTTGTGGTGTATCAGCCATTGTTTAATCCTTGTCTTACTTTACGTATCTCTGCTACATAACTGGCAACACGTTGACGTGGTTCCATATTAGCTGTATCATTTTTAGGTGTCATATCCCTAGCTAACAATCCACCACTAGGCTTAGTAGGAGTATTATTCGTAGGTATTTGTAAGTTTCTGTATGCTTTTAATGCGGGATTAAACATTTTATATTTCCTTAAAATAGTCCACCAAAGATAGAACCTGCTAGTGTGTCACTCAAATCTGTTGTTAAGATTTTACCAATCAATTGACCAAAACCTGCAGATGATTCGTAGTCAGCTTTAGCATCGGCTAGTGCCATACTTGTGTCACCTTGCATCTTAGTAATAGCCAAGTTCATGTAACGTTGACGTTCATTCTCTGCAGATGTCCATGCCCATTCCATGTTATCGGCATAGTAGTTCCACAAGTTGTTATATGCTTGCTGTGAGTAACCTAGCAATGCCTGTGCATTGATTTCGTTAGCACGGTTAACCGCTGCAGTGTCTGCAGTTGCAATCTCTCTACGCCACTGTGCATTCGACTGGTCAATGATCAAACGGTTCTGTGCATTGAACTGATCACGTTGGTTGTTAATCTCAGCATTGAAACGTTCAATAACATTGACCTGACCTGCATTAAACTGTGCTTGTGCATTAGCTTGTGAAGCATTAAACTGTGCAGTGTTACTCTGCAAACTTGCAAAGAACTGATCAACTTGGTTCTGTGATGTAGCATTAAACTGTTGTGCAGCGTTAATTGCAGCTTGATCAGTAAACAATGCTTGAACACGTTGTTGCGCCTTAAACAATTCTGTCTGTTGTTGATTAGACAAGTTAGTAAGATCAGCTTGCAAAAAGTTCTGAGCATTCTGTACAGCAGCTTGCTGACGATTGTTTAGGTTAGCCATGTCCAAGTTGGCTAGTGCAGATGCCTCTGCCATTACCATAGCCTGTTGATTAGACAGGTTAGTTAGGTTCATAGTATTTGCAATACGTGAGTTCTCTAATGCTACTTGTTGTTCAGCAGTAAAGTTCATGTTTGCAACATCACTAACCTTAGCTGCTTGAATTACACGAGCTTGGAATGCTTGGTCAAACTCTTGTCCCAAGAACTGTGCACGTTGTTGTGCAGCAAGTACAGCACGTTGTTGACGGTTAGACAAGTTCTGTGATTCAAACTGTGCCTGTGTCTGTGCATCCATTTGTGCGATAGGCAATGCAGCTTCCATAGCAGCTTGAATTACAGCTTGACCTGCCAAGCTAGATGCTCCCAAACCACGTGCAGACAATGTAGCCATTGCATTACGCATAGATGCTGCAGCCCAAGGTGGATTATCACCACCTTCAAACTGTTGCATTAAACCTTCTAATTGTCCTGCTACTGTAGCTTTAGTAGATGGTTGTGCAGTTGCAGCTTCAATTTGTTCAGTAAATTCTGCAGCTTTTTCAGCGTTAGCTACACCAGATATAAGTTCACCATCTTGGATTTCCCTTTGAACAGGGTTGTCCATAGCAATGCCAGTACCTTGTGCGGCTTTTAATTGTGATAGGCTACTTTCTTCTAATTGTGCAGCATCTATCTGTGCTACTTGCTCTAGTTGTGCAGCTTGTGTTTGATCTACAGTTGCACCAATAGCACCTGCAGCTTCTACAGGAGACATCAATGTTGCCCCTCCTGTTACAGGCATCATAGCTTGTTCAGTTGCAGCTAATGCAGTAGGCAGTGCTACAGAACCAGCCACTTGGCCTGAGTAAGGAGATACAAGTTGATCTGCAGTTACCTGAGTACCAACAGGAACCACAGTTGCACCAGTAGGTAACCCTGGAGTTTTAGCTAGTGCAGCTTGTACCTGAGTAATATCTTGACCAGTATAATCAGGTTGTTGTGGAATGTACTGTTGATTTAGTGCACGAGGATCATACTGCTCTAATGATACAGTAGTAACATCCCCACCTTCTTCGTACTTTTTAACCATACCACCCTCTGCCATTTGACGAGCACGAGCAGTATAGTTATCCATCTTTTGTTTTTTATCTGGGTTGTCATTCAAGTATTGACCAAAGCCACCCATGTCACCTGAGTAACCAAGGTTTTGTGCAATACGTTGCAATGCTTCTGGTTTAAATCCACCAAACTTATTACCTGAAGGTGTAGGCATAGGTGGTACGATGCCGCCTTGATTCATAAACTGGGGCGTATAGCCCGTTACTGGTTGAGGTATAGGTGTTTGCACTTGAGGAACCTGTGGTTGATACGGCATCTGCCCTGCAGGTTGTTGATCTACAGGATAGAACCCAGAGGGAATTGGTGTCTGCGGTTGACCATTTACAAATGTAATACTTGTAGTCATGCCAGCATTATTACGATACATACGTACATCATAGGACTGTTGTGCAGGAGCCTGTGGTGTAGGTGTAGTTGTCTGACCAATAGTATATGTCTGTGATGGTTGTGTGTCCAACATGCTCGTACCTACAGGTTTAGTAAATGTACCTGTCATAGGTATCATAGTAGTTGGCGTCATGCCCATAGTTGTTTGATCCATGTACGTAGGCATAAACCCCGAACCTTGATAACCTTGTGGCATTTGGTAAGATACGGTTTGAGGTAAATCTTGTGGTGTCTGTATAGCTTGATTAGCAGCCTGTGCTACTGCATCCGTACTAGTTGTCTGTTGTTGTGTTTGGTCACCCGTTACTTGTGTAGCTTCCGTACCAACTTGTGTTGTTTCAGTACCTGCTGCTGTACCACTAAGTGTTTTACCTGTCACAACTTGAAAGTTATCAACTGTAGGTGCAACACCAGTAGTTAAACCTTCCATTCCCCAAATGTCTTGATAATCAGCCCAAGGGTTATACGTATTCTGCAAATCACCTAGTAGTTTTAAGTTACGTTGCATTTGCACTTGATCAAAACTACCAGATTGTTGCATAGCATTCATAAGATCGCCAACCCAATCTACAGTTTGTACACCAAACGAAGTTAATTCTTCTGTCATTCTATCTACGTTATTAATATTGAAACCACGTAAGATAGTACCATTTCCACCAACAATATATGCTCTAGGTGGTAGCTCAACAGGATTACCATTGTTATCTACTACAGTGTTACCTGCTTCATCTGTTTCATAACCACCTGATTGATACTTAACTGTAGTGCCACCGTACATTTGTGATGTAGCAATTTGTGTAGCGGCTACAAACTTTTTAGCATCTAACTCTCCTGTGTTAGGGTCAGTAGCTGCAGCAGTGATAGCTAAAAAATCACGGGTATCTTCATTAGAACCTACAGAGCCATATAATAAATTAGATGCTTGTCTTGATATGTCTTGCCAATTAGAGTTAGGATCAGCATAAAGTTCTTCTACACTTCTACCTGCAATAAGCTCCATCATCTCACGCATGTTGGGCTTACGTGGTTTGTCCACATTATAGCTATAATCAGGGTCTACCCATGCAGGTACACTACTTGATGTAACTGTAGTTTCGGCAGGATTTACAGATGCTTCTAACGTAGCTTTTGCTTCATTAACAAGAGCTTGTTGTTCTGCTCCAGATGCATTTAATGCTTGCTGTAGCTGTAGATATGCTTCATATGCTGATGCCATATTACTATTCCTTATTTACTCATTGTCATCCACACTGCACCAGCTATAAATGTCAGTACGCCGACAGTGACTAATTTTGTTATTGTTGCCCAAACAGACCTACGAGTATCCCGCCAAGCTTCTAGTAAGCTACGCATCTCTGTAATGTCTTTGTGTGCATCATCATCAAGTAGACCAATAGAACGTAAAGCTTCTTTAGCTCCACGTCTAGCTGCACGATCTAGCATAGCTTCTAGTTCATCTGGGGAAAGTTTTACTTCACTCATAGTTTAACTCATAAATCTAAATTTGTCAAGTTTAACTTAACTGTTCAAGGCTGTAAGATCATCCCACACACGTTGTGCATGTGCAGCCGCATCAAAGTCAACTGTTGCATTTGGATCATCTGGGTCTAGGTCTGTCCAACTATTCGCTGTTGCTTGTGTTGATAAATAATTTTCTAAGTCAGATTGACTTGTAATTTCTTCTATTGCATTAGCAATACTTGCACCACTTGCAGAAATGCCAATCATAATCCAATCTTGCGGTGATGCTGTGTCTGGGTCTTTAACTGCATACATACCACTTGTTGATTGTGGAACACCAAATGTTAGCCAAGTTGGAATGGTTCCATCATCTTCAAGTCTATACTTTACTAATTTATGAGCCATTAGTTTTATCCTCTAATTGTGGTGTGTTAGTTAGTGACGTTTCATCTAACAAATTAAACCCACGACTTTCTGCAAATTTAGATGGACAGTCTGCCCATTTTTCTGCACAACCTTCTAACCATGCAACTGTGTGGTGATGCTCTGGTGCCTTGCCTTGCTTGATTAGTTCGTTCTCCCATTGAAGGTAAGAGTAAACTTCTGCTTGCGCCTGTGCTGCGTTGATGCCCAGATCAAACACATAGATAAGATTACCTTCATCTATGTTACCGCCACGACTACGTGCTGCATTTAAAGCTTGTTTCATACAGGTCATAATATGATACTTGACCTCTTCACGTTCATAGTCTTCTTCGGTCAATTCTTCTTTGCCGATCTTTGTCATTAGATTTTCATACTGATTACTAAAGAAGTTTAGCTTGCGAACTGCACCTTCAACATAGCCACGAGATGATGCAGCTTGTGCTTCCATTTCGTTTATTTTAATTTCTAACATTTCACGTTCAAGATCGTCTGTCTCTTTTGACAGTTTGCGTTCTAGCTTCTTGAGTTTAACCTCGTTCTTTTTCATTCGGAAGTAACCTTCCTGCAAAGCAGACTTGGTTTTCTCAATCTCCGCAAGTGTGTGCTTGATAGAACGAATAGGCGTGATTGCAGTAACGTCTAGTGTTACAGACATCATCTGCGAGTGCGACTTATAAAAGTTGCTAGACGCTTGACGTATTGCAGGAGCTTTTTCTGCAATGTTTGTCAGCATAGATTTATACTCTGGCTTTGCCGCTGGAAGCTGAATGTCTATGTCTTGCGTGACCAGATGTGTTTCTTGTGTTGTATCTTTTGGCATGTTTTTCCTTGTTATGCGATTGCGTAGAAGATGTAGGTGTGACCATTGCTTGCAAAATAATTATCAATTATAAAGCCAGAGGAATGTGGCCGTATTACATCAGCTCCAAAGTAAGCATTTTCTGTAAATTGGGCATCTGTGTTATTAAGAGCTAAAGCTGGGTCATTAGAAGTAGATGTAATACCTCTAGTGCTATCATAAATCATCCAATCGCCTGTACTGTCTGTACGCTTAAGTAACACAAATCTAGCCCCTGCGCTAAATCCACAATCAATCGTCTGGCTAGAGCCATTCCCAGTATAACTCCCCACCTTAGACACACCATCTAGGCTTGCGAATAGGTAGGATATAAATGTACCACCTGAATTTACAAAAGGCGCACCAAAAGTGGTATCAGATACAGCGTAATAGTTACCTGCACTGCCTACTGCTGCCGTACTATTTAAAAATAAATAGTTATTTAAACCTGTCGCACTATGATAAACAATCCACGATCCTGTGCTATCTCTTCTTTTTGTCCATATCATCTCAGGTGTAACACCAAGGTTATGGTTAATTGTCATTGTGCTGCCCGTACCCGTGTAAGCAACGACATCACAGAAGTTAGGGGCACGTTTCCACATCCAAGAGTAGACAGTTGAAGCTGTACCTGAATTGCTGTACCATCCGTCCATAAAGTCCCAAGTTACATCGCCTTCTCCTGTTTCTGCTGTTGTAGCATTTGGTACCAACCTTGTCTTACCCGACAGTCTATTCACCGCCTTCCAGTCTTGAGACAGAGTAGAATGCTTATACAAAGCCATGTCTGTAACAAAAGAACTTTCAAAAGTAGGTAGTGGAGGAGCATCATAAGTATCAATAGCAAACACATCAGTCGCAACAGTCGGCACTTTCATCGGGCCACGGCGAATGGCGATGTAGATAATTGTTGCGCCGTTAACGTCTGTCCAACCATTGTTCTGCACTTTAAAACCAGTTGCGGTAGGTTCAACAAAAGTAGATGCGCCTTCCTGACCAATTGCATTGGGTCTAAGATAAGCATCAGCATTAGCCAGATCATTATCAACAACCATTCCACGCATGTTGTCTATAACAATCCAATCGTTTGAATTTGTTGTATCTTTAAATAATAACCACTGTGGTTCCCATCCTAAGTCAACTGTTACACCATCAGTAGAACCATTACCAGTATAACTCCCACACTTTATAATATCAGCATCACCATCAGGGCCGAACTCACCGTCACCATCGTTGTGGGCGAATAGGTAGGCAACGTAGGATTGACCCGACTGATTTACACCCACTGAGTTACCAACAGTAAAAACAGTGTCGGTAGGATTGGTGCTGTTGAATGTGGTGTTGTTTACCCCAAAGGCGTCTGTAGATTGCAGTGCGCCACTATTGCCCCATCCAGCGCCAACGTGACCAGCAACCCAACCATACCCAATGTTTGTGCATTTAATGAATATCGCTCCAGGGGCGACACCAAGGTTATGACTGATCGTTCTACCCGCAGTCCCATCCCCAGTATAAGTCACCACATCAAAGAACTTAGGGGCTTTGCGGAATGTCCAAGAGACGTAGTCTCTGCCGCTTGTGTTACTGGAACCATCTGTTCCAACGGTAAAACCATTAGAGGTAAAAGCGGATATTTGAGTGCTGTCACAATATTCAGCGCTTGTTGCATTTGATTTTAGTAAACATGTAACGCCTCTAGCACTATCGTGTAACGAGTGATTATGCGCCCCTCTCGATTTAGTCCAAACCAAGCCACCTTCTGTTAAATCAATACCATTTTGTATGGTGTGCGCAGAACCCGTGCCAGTATACAAATAAGTGCTGAACACATCTTCTGGCGACAGTGGAAAATTTCCAGCAATAGGCCACAACCCTGCTTTAGTATATGCATTAGCTTCTGCAACTGACCATACGCCGCTTGCTGCACTAGTTGCAAATGATCCAGCAGGTGCTGTAGGAGTATCCGTTATAATGTTACCTAGATAGCGTTTAGGCATTATTGAAGTCCTCCGTGACCGTTAGAGCATGCGCCAAGAAACTTTCTAGCCGCTGTTAGATCGCCAAAATCCGTCCCATTACCAGTAGTAGATATTGTTACATACTCAATAGCGTTAGATGATGAGCCGCTAACAAGACCGCCTCCAAATATAGCACGAGATAGGTTTGAAGTACCCGCAGATTGAGAACGAGTTGCCAAAAAGTCGCCAAAGTCCGTAGCATTTCCAGTTGATGCAATAGTTATATATTCTATTACATTCAAATCACTATATGATGAGTTCATTCCCCCGCCGTTTAAACCTCTAGTGCTACTAGATGCCCCAAAATTACTTACAACATTGTTTGTACTATCTCCAAAATCGGTAGCATTCCCTGTTGTGGCTATCGTGATGTAATCTATCGTATTTGTAAAATTGCTGCCATTGTCCAAGCCACTAATAAATACGCCTCTTGTGCCTGAATTTATACCAGAACCGCCTTGTCTACGTCCATCAGATTGATATTGCGTAAGGTTTCCAAAATCGGTAGCGTTACCCGTTGAGGCTATCGTGATGTAATCAATAACATCCTCAAAATTGCGGCTAGCACTTTGCCCCCCTGCAAATACACCTCTTGTTCCGTTACTATTACCGCCAACTTGATTTCTACGACCAACACTAAGATCACCAAAGTCAGTAGCATTTCCCGCAGTAGCTATTGTAATATACCCAAGTGTATTGTCTGAAGTTGAACTAGCAGATGCAAATACACCTCTTGTTGACGAAGATACGCCACCTACGACATAATTTAAACTTACTGTTAAATCTCCAAAGTCTGTAGCATTTCCTGTTGTAGATATTGTAACAAAATCAATTACATTAGTTTGATATTCACCACCCGCAAATATGCCCCTTGTTCCATCTAATTTAGGCCAACCACTAGCATTCTGAAACTGCGTCGAGAGCGACCATACACCTTGATAATTTGGCATTATTGAAGTCCTCCGTGGGCAGATGAGCAACCAGCATGTTGCCGTCTTCCAACAGTTAAGTCACCGAAATCTACTGCATTACCTGTCGTATCAATTGTGACATATTGTATTACATTGGTATCACCCAAAGCCCCACCACTCCAAACGCCTCTTGTGTTTGATGATAATGCTGCCAGTTGATACTGCGTTCTTACCAAGTCACCAAAGTCAGAACCATTGCCTGTGGTAGCTATGGTAATATAATCAATAGAGTCAAGGAACGAACCGTTAAATGAACCACCCACTAAACCTCTTGTTGATGAGGAACACCCCGCCGTATATGTATAATTAGCAGATAGATCACCAAAATCAGTGGCATTTCCCGTAGATGCTATAGTTATATATTCAATTACATTTGAATAGCCGCCCCTGAAACCACCCGCAAAAATGCCTCTTGTTGGTGAACTAAATGCTGCGTAAAATTCATTCTGCGTAGTTGTCCCATCGCCAAAGTCAGTGGCGTTTCCAGTGCTTGCTATTGTTATATAATCTAAGACGTTTTGATTGCTGCCGTCAGTTCCTGCCCCGAACACACCTCTTGTTGAGGAACTTAAACCAGAAAGACTACTTCTTCCCACCGTCAAGTCGCCAAAGTCTGACGCATTTCCTGCTGATGTAAATGTAACGTATTCCATGACATTTGTGTATGAAGTCCCACCACCAAAGACACCTCTAGTAACAGATGAGCATGCCCCTAAGTTTAATTTAACTGCACTCAAATCACCAAAGTCTGTAGCGTTGCCCGTTGTTGAAATGGTTATAGTGTCTATAACATTGGAGGTTGAACCCGTTGTGCCACCACCAAATACACCAATTTGCGGAACGGCTGGCGTCACACTTCCACTTGCATCACTCGCCACAGACCAACCAAACGCATTGATCGCCCAGACGTTAAACGTGTAGCTTGTACCGTTGGTTAAGCCAGTGACAGTGACGGGCGACGACGATCCAGTTGCCGTGTGCGTCTTTGTGCTATCCGTTACGAGATATTCAGTAATAGCAGACCCGCCAACGTCTGACGGGCTTGTGAAGCTAACATCAACCTGTGCATTACCAGCAGTTCCGCTAACCCCAGTTGGGGCATCTGGCGCATTAAGCCCGTCTTGACCTATGAAACCGCCTTTACCTTTAGCCATAAAGGACTCCTATTAGCTAATTTCTTCGTAGCTTACAATTACTTCTAAATCGCTTGCAGTTCCTGCTGTTGCAGTAATAGACATATCTTCTTCAAGATAGATTGCTGTGTTTTTAT
>Ga0208898_1001653_pt1 | contig 14451 bp, 7 predicted proteins | sample VirMetDEL_Mar_4_FD_184513 | JGI IMG/M metagenome (GOLD analysis project Ga0208898, IMG submission 184513) | Aqueous microbial communities from the Delaware River and Bay under freshwater to marine salinity gradient to study organic matter... | ecosystem: Environmental > Aquatic > Marine > Coastal...
AAAGCGCGTACAGGAACAACCAGACAGGGGAAACAAATAAACCCCCAAGACTATCTGGCGTGAGGTTAGTATGAAAAAATACCAAGAAGGCGGCACAACAGCGGGCACTCAATTAGGGCAGTCTTCTTCCCTTTCTCCTTGGGCTGGCCCGTATGTCACTCAAATGCTTGGCAAAGGCGCTGCTCTTGCCGATATGCCCTACACGGCGTACCAAGGGCCATTAACTGCTGGGCAGTCTGGGCTGCAAGGACAAGCGTTCCAAGGTTTGGCTAATCTCGCTGTACCTACTGCGACAACCACAGGGTCTTTTACTGCTCCGGGTGTAGCCCAGCAGTACATGAACCCATACATAAATGCGGCCCTCCAACCGCAAATGGAAGAAGCGCGTCGCCAATCACAGATAGAACAGCAGAACCTCCAGAGCAGGTACGGTAGAGCCGGTGCGTATGGTGGTGGCCGTCAGGCTGTAGCTGAAGCTGAGTTGTCCGGGGCGCTGCAAAGAAACCTTGCCAACATATACGGTACCGGAATGCAGCAAGCCTACGACAGGGCCGCAGATTTGTTCGGTCAAGAAAGGCAGTACGGGTTACAGGGGCTTCAGCAACAACTTGCCGCAGGCCAACAGCAACGTGCTATCGAACAAGAAGGTGTACTGGCTGACATTGCGCAGTTTGAACAAGAACGGGATTATCCGTACAAGCAAATTCAGTATATGCAGTCGTTGCTACAAGGACTTCCGATTTCCACACAGTCCTACCAATATGCGCAACCAAGTACGTTTGGAAGTGCTTTAGGCGGCGCTACAGGTATTGGCGAGTTAATAAAAATATTTGATAAGTAAAGGTATTACGAAATGGTTATGGGAATAGATAGAGAAATAGAATCTCTTATGGCTTTAGGCCCGGATCGTTTACAGCAAAAGTATGCTATGGACCCGGATACTGTAACCCTTATTGCCTTACAGAAAACGAATAACCAAATAGAAGCTAATAAAAACGCCATACAAGCCAGTATGCAAACTAATCCCGCCACGGTAAAGAATCAGTTAGAGCAACAAGCAATAGCGGCTAACAGAGAAGGTATAGCTGCGATGATGCCGGGTATTCAGATGCAAGGCCAACGTATGGCCCAAGCCCAAGCACGCCAAGCCGCCGGTATCCCGTCTCAACCCGCCCCTAACATGGCCCGTATGGCTGGCGGTGGTATCGTTGCGTTCCAAGAAGGCGGCGATATAGCCGCAGTACGGGAATACATCCGGCTGCGCGAAAAACTTAAAGACCCTAATATCACACCCGAAGCTGCACAGGCTATCAGCATGATGTTGGAAGATATGAAGCGTCAGGCACAAGACCCGTCCCGTTTTATACGCGATGTAGAAACATCAAGCGGTTTTGACCCTGCTGAAGAATACGAACGCTCAATGCAGGAACAAGGCATGTACGGCGGTGGGGGAGTAAAAAGCTACCAGACCGGTGATTTAGTTGAAAAAATGGAAGAAGAAGTTAGTAGTGCTTCAACTGAGATTGTCGGCACAGATGGGCAAGGTAATCCTATAAGACGACGTGACCTTAGTAGAATTACAGCAGAACCCGGAAGCAACCAGTCTGAGTACTATAACCCACGAACAAATTACACTGTGCGTAACATACCCACAGAAAAAAGAACTCCTGCTGGGCCGTCTGATCCCGTTGCTGGTGTAGCCGCGTTACTTGAAAGTATGCGTGATAACCGCGAAGAAATATCTCCTGAAGAACTAGAAAGGCGTAAAAAAATAAAAGCCGAACTAGAAGCTAGATTAAGGAGAGAACAGGAAGAAAGGGAGAGGGAGGCACGTATAGTACGTGACCCGGAGACTGGAGAAATAATTGAAGACCCCCGTGCTTGGCGTGATGCAAAGATGGCAGAAAGGGCAGAGGTAAACAGAGAAAGAAGTAGAAGATTCGAAGAACTGTTTGGTGGAGAAAGACCCCCTATAGAATATGGCCCCGGTACAAGTCCTGCCGCAAGAATATACAACAGACTTGTAGACCGAACAGAAACAGATTTTTCTGACCCACGTTCTGCTGGAGAATCTGTACGGAACATATTTAGTGCTGTTGGGGACATACCCAGTGAAATGGGTAGGGAAATAGCTGAAAGTGATTTAGGGCAATTCACAGCCGGTCTTTTTAATATGGGTCAAGGCGAAGAAGAAACCGAAGTACCAGTACAGGATGCTGTAGATAGGTTAGAAGAAACACAAACTTCATCAGATGAAACACCCGAAGCAATTTTCGCTGCGCAAGATAAAGTTGCTCAAGATTACCGGGCGGCTATGGTTGAAGCCGAAAATGTAGCTAGACAAGCAGAGCAGATAGAAGACCCAGAAAAGAAACAAAACTTTATTATGCGTGGGCTTTCCGCTATAGGTAGCATATTTGATTTACCTGACGAAAAGTTTGACCAACTTATGGCTTGGGGTACTGGTGCAGCAAGCGGTACTAGCATAGCAGAATCTTTACGATTAGCTGGGCAGAACGCTGGTGCTACGCGACTAAGGCAACAGGCAAGACGCGACGCGCTTGAGAAACAACGTCGTGCCGAAGAAACACAGAAGTCGCAGTTTGAAGCTACGTTAGCCGCTGACTACGCTAAAATGGGGCTTGACAGAGCTATAGCAGAAATAAACGCTTCTTCAAGAACGCAACTAACTGAGGCAGACGTAATTGCTGGAATAGCAGACCAAGCAGAACAGCTACGCACCGCAGAGCAACTGTCTGGAAATATTAGGAGAAGTATAGCCACGGAAAGAGGTATAGACGAAGACGAAGTAACGCAAGCTCAAATTAACAGCGCAATACTGCAACAAGCAAGAGATACGTACTTGGGCTTCTTTAAAGTGTTCGGCAAAACGGGGGAACTTGTACAACCTTCCGCATCCGAAGAACAAGACCCACAATTAGCGGCAGATATGGCTAAATACGGCGTTGTTGAGTAATGGTAGACAAAGCCAAACTAATACAAGCGTTTAAAAATGCTGACGCCGCTGGCGATACGGAAGCTGCTACTAGGCTTGCTATTGCTATAAAGCGTGTAGACGACCCGTTCTATACCCCTCCAAAAACGACTATAGGTGGGTACCTACGAGAGATACCTAAAGGGTTAGCGGCAGGTGCTGCGGGGCTTGTTGAATCAGCGGCTACAGGAGCCGCCTTTTTACTTCCTGAAGAACAGGAACAAGCTGCCCGTAAAAAGATAGCCGAAATAGGTCAAGACGTTCAGGAAAGTTTAGCCCCCCGTAGAGGCTACCGCGATACTGTAGTGCGGAAGTTTTCCGAAGCCGCTGGTTCAACTGTACCGTTTTTAGCTACTGCCCCTTTTGGGTTACCGGGTCTTGCCGCTGGTATAGGTGTTGGTGCCGCCGCTGGTGCTGGTGAAGCCGCCCAACGTGCCGAAGCTGCTGGTGCTACAGAAGAACAGATAAGTAAAGCCGCCGGTCTTGGTGTATTACCGGGGTTAGGTGAGACAGTCGTACCGTTTGGTATTAGTAAATCAGCTATGGCGGTAAGAAAAGCCCTAGGTAAAGCCGCAGGTGAAAAAACCACAGAAACGTTAATAAGAAGTTTACGTAGAGTTGGTACGTCAGCCGGTGCTGAAGGACTGCAAGAAGCAAGTTCAGAAATAGCTCAGAATCTTATAGCGCAAAAAATATATGACCCAGAAACAGGACTTCTCACCGGAACTGGGGAGTCACTTGGGTATGGTGCTGGCGTAGGCGGCTTGCTGCAAGCTATAGCCGAACTCGCGTTAATACCCGCTAGACGAAGAGCTAAAGCAGCAAGCAAAGTAATGGCGGCAGAGGAAGCTAAAAGAGATATAGATGAAACTATCTCTACCCCAGCCCCCAAGATCGAAACAGTAGAGGGAATGCCGGAACAAATGGATATGTTCCCAGTAGGTCCCGAAGACGCTAGTATTATGCAAGCGATGGATGAGCTAGACGCTATGACCGCAGGGCGTACACCAGAAACAACTGCACCCCCTACACCAGAATCACCAACAGCACTGCGGGTTGACCCCGAGTCTAGGCAACTAGACATGTTCCCTACAGATATGTCGGACGCCGACGTTGTAGAAGCCCTGCGCTTGTACGGAGCGCAAGAGGGTCAAAGTTTCGTTGAAGAACAAGAAGACGGGGAGGTTGCCATATCCCCCACACTTACCGCTGAACAAGTTAGATCAGCCGTACAGCTACTGGAAGCGCGTAAAAAACAAGATTTGGCCCGTGTTCAAGAAACAATAAAGCTTCGCGAGCAACCCCAAACCCAAGCCAAAACTACACCCAAAGCACCTGCGCCCAAAGCACCTACAGACGAAGCCCAAGCCCAAGCCCAAGCCCAAGCCCAAGCCCAAGCTGAAGCCCAAGCCGAAGCAGAAGCCCAAGCCCAAGCCCAAGCCCAAGCCCAAGCCCAAGCTGAAGCCCGAAAGCAAGCCGAAACCGCAGCCGAAGCTGAAGCCCGAAAGCAAGCCGAAGCTGAAGCTGAAGCCCGAAAGCAAGCCCGAAAGCAAGCCGAAGCCGAAGCTGAAGCTGAGTACATACGTCGCCAACTCGAAGGTATGGGTCGGAGCACAGCCGCAGATGAAGTAGTTACACCTATAGACAAAGGGCCACCCCCTACAGACGAAGCACCTACAGATGAAGTAGTTACACCTACAGACGAAGCACCTACAGATGAAGTAGTTACACCTACAGACAAAGGGCCACCCCCGACACCTACAGACGAAGTAGTTACACCCGAAAAGCGTACAGATTCCACTAATAAAACAGAAAAAATAACTGTAGACGGTAGAGAATACATATTGCAGTCCGGCGTAGAAGGTACCACGCCCGCTTTTACTGAAGACAATATAGCCGACCAAAATTTAATTGCTAGTTTGGATAAAAATAGCCCGATATATTCCGCATTTGAAGGCGTAACTGTAGATGGAGGTCTTTATAATTTAGCAAACTTGTACTTAGAGGAACAAGGGGCTAGAAAGAGAGGAGAGACATACTCTAAAGAAATTGTTAATGCATTTAATAATTTCCGTACCCGACTAAGTAATACGGGTAAAAAAATGTTAAGTGAACAAGTAGATATTATAAGACAAGCCGAAGAAAAATATTTACCCGCTTCTGCAATAAGTAAACTGACCTCTGTAGTAGACCCTGCCGTAGCGCAAGCAGTGTTGGACAATGATCTCAATACTGCGTTTGAAATACTTGGGCGATCAAAAGACAAGACCATATCCAGAATAGCTAAAGCGTTGCAGAAAGAAATCGGTACAACCCAAATAACTTTTGAGAGCAATATCCGCAACAGTTCCGACAATATAGTTGCTGGGTTATTTAACCCCAGAACAAATACCATAGTTATCAACAGGGATATACCGTTGACTAACCATGTTTTAATGCACGAAATGACTCACGCGGCTACTTCACACACCATAGCTAACCCGAATGACCCTATAACTAAACAGCTACAAACTATATTTGATGGTGTTAGAGAAAGACTGGATACCGCCTATGGCGCAGAAAGTCTTGACGAATTTATAGCGGAAGCCTTCAGTAATCCCGAATTCCAAGCTGCATTAAATAAAATAACAAGTGCCGGGGAAAAATTATCAGTTTTAGATAAATTCGCTAATGCGATTATGAACATAATACGTAGGCTACGCGGGCTACCGTTTAAAACAGTAACCTCGGCTAAAACAGATGTAGATAATTTAGTCTACCAGCTACTGTCTCCTGCCCCGGAAACACGTAGCGCCAACAGCATATATTCAGAAATCGTACGTGGGGATGGGAAATCCTTACTTAACAGGTTAGTGCCAAAACAAATCGGATCAGAAAAATCTAGTATGGATTCGGTTCGCGCATGGTTAAACAATAACGACCTAGCGGTAAAAGCTCAAAAAGTTGGCTTCCTTGACCTGATATCGTTAAATTCAATAGCTAAAATGAACGAAGACCAAGTGCCAGCTATTGGTGACCTATTGAACATCATACGAAATAAAGTGGGTGCTAGGTCAAACGGGTTTGCCAAAATAAATGATACAGCATTAAAAATGGAAGCTGCGTTTAAAGGTAGACCGAAGGAAGAAAAAGAAACCTTTGATACCTTAGTATCCGAATCCACACTGCTTCGTGTTGACCCAACGCAAAAGAAAAGTTATTACGAAAACTTCTGGTTTTTCTATGAAGACCCTAAAACCAGAACTACAGTAAAGTCGGCTCCGTTTACCACTAAACAAGACAGAGACAAAGCGTTGACAGACTGGAGGGGAAAGAATCCAGATAATGAAACGTGGCGTGTTATTGATAAAGACCAAGCTAAAATTGATGCGTGGGGCAAAATTAACGGGCTGTACAACAAGCTGCGCCCTGAGCAACGTAAAGCGTATGAAACATTAAAAGAAGCGTATGCTACAGCTTACGAAGAACTACGTGAAACTATGCGGGAACGTATAGACGGGCTAACAGACGACAAGCAACAAAGAGCATCGTTAAAACAAAAGCTAATCTACCAGTTAATGGCTAAAGAAGTTATCGAGCCATATTTCCCGCTATACCGCAAGGGTGAATTCTGGATGTCCTATTGGGTATACGACCCAAAAACCAAGTCAACTGAACTTTATAAAGAAGCGTTTGAAAGTTTAAAAGCTAGAGATACAGCCCGTCAATTACTGGAACAAGACCAACAACGCAAGACAGATTTACAAAATATATCTTCTGGTAGTTTAAATAAATACTTTACAGACAGAGGGCTTACCGAAGAAGAAGCTAAAATTGAAGCTGCTAAAATTGTACCTTCTTTAACCGAGATATCTACTTTTGACAACAGAGTAGAAACTAGAGCCAATAAGAACAAACAAGGAGTTTTACCTACCGCCTTTGCGTATGACGTACTGGGCGAACTTAAAAAGGTAAAAGCACCCCAAGAAACTTTAGATTTAGTAACGAATATGTTGCTAGATGTTATGCCGGAAAGGGCTTTAGCCCGTGCGTTTAGACCAAGACAGGGTGTTTTAGGTTTTCAAACAGACGCCTTAAAAGTATTTAGAAGCCGTATGCCCGGCTTTTTGAATCAAATAAATAACGTTAAATTTGACATACCGTTAAGTAACGTCAAAAAAGAAATAAACGAACAAATAAAGACGGCTATAAAAGCAAACCCAAATTCAGAGCAGTTCTTAAAAAATCTGAATATATCCATGAACGATTATATAGATTTTGCTAATGACCCGTTCTTACCGTCGTGGAGTAAATTGTTTAAATCTGCCGGGTTTGCAATGACCCTTGGGTTTAACGTGTCTTCTGTTATTGTGAATGCCACAAACGTACCTATAGTAGTTTTACCCTACCTCGGTGGTATATACGGCTACAAAAATGCTACTAGCGCTATTTATGATGCTATGGGTTTATATTTTGGGGCAGGCAAAAGTAACGAACGCGTACCTTGGCTACCGTTTGTACGTAAAAGACAACGTAAAACAACCACATACGGAGAAGGTGAGAGTTTAGTAACTGCTGGCTACAACCTCACAAACGTGGATTTCTCTGATATTAACGCGGTGCCAAAACAATATAAGCCGTATAAAGAACTAGCTGAAATATTAGATATGCAAGGCCAAGCTACCCGGTCTTTAGTTTCGGACGTGTTTGAATTGGAAGATTCCGATAAAAACATGGTAACAAGAATAAACGCAGTACAGGGCTTTATGTTCCACCACGGGGAACGGGCAAACAGGCAAATCACAGCGATTGCCTCATATAAACTCATACTAGATAAAAAAGCTAAAGCTAAAAAAGTTAGCGACCCGATGCAACTTAGTGAAGCAGATAGAAAAGAAGCAGCCCTTGAAGCTATAGACATTACTGAATTGACAAACAGCGGCGCTATGACCGAAACAGCTCCTAAATGGGCGCAAGGCCCGATAGGTAGCATAGTAATGATGTATAAGCGTTTTGGCTTAGCTATGTATTACCTACAAGCTAGAATGGCTAGACAAGCATATATGAGCGCTGGTGACCCGGAAAAAGCAAGACGTAGGGTACTGGAACGGGGTGGCACTGAACAAGAAGCAGAAGCTGCTGCACAAGAAGCTATAGAAATAAAGAAACAAGCTCGTCGTCAGATATACGGTATATTTGCGTCTTCCGCTGTATTTGCTGGAATTCAAGGTTTACCGCTATACGGTATTTTAGCCGTTGTAATGAACCTATTTAGAGAGGATGACGAAGAAGATTTTGAAAGTTGGACAGCTAAAACTTTCGGTGAAGGGCTGAACTCTGGTCTTATAAACTACCTCACTGGATTCGATATAGCCCCACGCGTAGGTATGACAAACTTGATATACAGAAGTCAGCCAAACCGGGAACAAGATAATTTAATATTCTACGCTATAGAACAGATGGGTGGCCCTGTATTGGGTAGCGCACTTCGTGTACAAGACGGGGTTAAATACATAAGCGAGGGTGACGTATATAGAGGTCTTGAAAGAATGCTTCCAGCCGCGCTCAGTAACGGTATGAAAAGTATGAGGTACGCAACGGAAGGTGCTTTAACTTTACGTGGTGACCCAGTTGTAGAGGATATAAACGCGTTTAATGTAATGGCACAGTTTTTTGGAATTGCTCCTGCTGGCTATACAAAACAACAAGAAATAAATGCACGTGACAAACGTATTGACACAAACATATCTAAAAATCGTTCAAAAATGTTAAAGAAATTCTATATGGCAATGCGTGTAGGTGACTATGACGAGATGATAGATATACAGAAGGATATGGTTGAGTTCAATAGACGCCACCCAGAAGTAGCTATAACCGGCGACACAGTGTCTAGGTCTATGCGCCAACATGCAATTACTTCCGACATAGCCAGACAGTTGGGCGGTATTACGCTAAACCGGCGCAGATTAGTCAAGGTACTACAAGAACGGGCCGAAGAATTAGGCTTAGACTACAGGTAAAAAAAGCCCCCTAGGGAGGGGGCTAAAAGTTTCTCTCTTGGAGAATGATGAGCCTGTATGGTATCAAAATCTCTCCGATACAGTCCAGTAGCATCCAATAGCATCCAACACCACACAACTCACTGCAATCGCCAGACTCGCACCCCGTACTTACCATTCTCTATACAAACGCGTTTTTCTATCTCGTTTTTATTGAGGCGGGCTGCTTTTCTTACGTGTTCAATGGCTTTGTCGGTATTTATGGTGGGTATGAAAATAGAAGTTCCGGGCACAAACTTGCTCCAATCTATAACTATACGCACCCCGTCCGGGGATATATCAGCTATGTTTATCCGCGTCATCTTTAGCCCACGACATTTCTATAACACGTTGGAGGGGTAGGTCTAACTTGGTACCGCGCCCCAACCTAAGTCTAGTTTCCTTACCATGCAGTTGTTTTTCTATTAGTTCCTTCACGCTGTCAAAATGATGCCCCTTGGATACGCACCACTCCCGCAACGCAGCCGGTCTAACGTAGAATTTAGATACATCGTACTCATGCCTACCAACCCACTTGTACATGGGCGTACCATCCGGCGTTACTATGTTCTGCATATCCTCGTCCAGCACCCCCATGCTTTTCACGCGTAGTATGTTGCGGACGTGTTCGGCATAGAATTGCGCTATTACTTCGTGTACGTCTAACTTCATTTCTTCCAAATTATGACGGGACATCATAAGTTTGTTTATTATCCAGCCATACAGGTTATCTAAATCCCAGTCTATCAGCCCAAGTCTTTTTGCTATAGACAAACCCGTATAAACCGTAGCCGCTTGTGCAGACCAATGCCTATGCTGGGCTTCCAGATTAGCTTCTTTGATAATCTTGTTACGTATGCTGTTTACAAATTTCTCGGTGGCTTCGTACTTCTTTATGATTTTCTGTATGTACACTACACCGGCATGTCCGTAGTTTGCCGCTAAGTCAGAGTTCAACGCATTACCTATTATGGCCCCATCAGAACCAAACAACCGCTGGTGTACGGTAGCTTCCAGTACGCGTCCGGCTTCACCTTTAGGCATGGCTCGTTTACTACTTATCGTCTCAAGCAAACTACCGTTACCTGAAGTACCGCAGTTCAACCCCCATTCTTCGCCGCGATAGCGCTCTACGTTTGCCCCCTTGTTTGAAAGCCGGTTTCGTTGTTGTCCGGCAGATATGGCGTAGGCAAAATCACTAGCTTCCTTTGCGTTGTAATTAGATAACTCGTCTACATATAACGGTATGTTCTTGTAGACTTCGGCTCTGTTCCATGCGGAGTTAGCGGTATCATTACCTTGCAACACTAGCAACTTATGGTTGCCCCACACTGACGCGCCACCCCACATACCTGTGGTTTTACCGTGACCTGTCTCACTACTCATAACGTGGAATATACAGCCTGATATGTTCGGTATCATCGCCATCAAGGGCGAACCAAAACTCAAACCAAACATGTACTGATGTTCTTCAAAACCGGGTTTGTTGTAAAACTTGACGGTTTCTTTCCAGCCATCCAACGTGCCTTTGCTACCAAAATGGGGAAAATACTGAGCAGTTCTACTACCCGCAGGGTTCTTTTCTACACGGTCAGCAAATACTTCTCTATCTCCTATGACAAAAGACTTGTGGTCTGGTGTCCACCCAAATTGCGTACGTACATGTATAACGTCTTGTGTAGCTTTAAGTTTTTCAACCCACTTAATCATGTAATTTTGTAAATCCGATATGTTTTTAGGTATAAATGTTATGTCATTTAAGGCTATTTCTTTACGAAACTGCTCCAGTACAGCTAGTTGAGTAGCTTTAAGTACGAATCTATGTATACCATCTCGCGGAGTATGGTGTACAACCTCATAACACGGCCCACCCTCTGGCCCCGGCTCGTGCATACGTTTAGTTAAATACAAGTCTTGCTGGTAAATCGTTTCTGTGTCGGTATTGCCGTCCTTATCTCTTGTGTACCTGCCAACACCACCCGTTGCTAATCTGAAATACGGCTCTGGGTATTCAGGAATGTCTATGCGCTGTGTTCTTACAGGTTCTACTATGTCTTCTTCGCCTTCAGCCATAGGCTGTATAACTTCTATGGGCACCTCTACCGAATTAGATTCGGCTTCCCGTAACTCCATACACAGCGAGATAGGCGATTTCATCTTAGCGTTTTTCTTATGTGGACATCCTTCACAACCTTTAGGATTGTTTGTTTCAAACGTAGTGCAGTAGTGAGGGGAGTTTATAGACGCGGCTGTCTTTTCTGTTTCTTGTTCGCTGTAACCTTCATAGCCACATGATATGGCATGTATCGCGCTGTCTTTATCGTCACAATGTTTAGCTATAGACAATAAGTCAAGCCATAACTGATACCCAACTGAATTAGGTTCCAGCATTGCATCACGTACTTGCTTACAACCGCCGCCGCTAAGTGATGCCTTCAATAGTTTTATGAACGTCTTTTTATGGGTTTGCCCCATAGCGTTCTGCATATCTTTTTTATCTAGTTCACTGTATTCGCGAACAGCAGGAACTGGTGTCAATGCCTCTGGCAGATTTTCAACAAACACGTTTATATCAACGTGGTTTTCGGTAAACGTAAGTATGCGCACATCAGAAGCGGGGTCTGATTTAAAATTATGCGTATTAGGTATGCGTAGTATTCGGGCGGCGTCAGCAGTAACAACCGGGTCTGCTTCTAGCCCAAACTGTACGCATGCCGATTTTAATCTTTCGGCAACGGGTAGCCATTCCTCCCTAGAGTAGCATTGCGACAAACTCCAATAGACGTGTACGCCACGCCCGGAGTTCACCATACTGGTCGGGTTGGGTAAATTAAAGTTACGGCAAAAAGCTAGTAGGGCTTTTAACGCCTCGGTCTGTGTGGCGTACGGTTTACCTTCGCCACAATCTAAATCAAGAAATAACGCACGTATTTCTAGTACGTTATCAGCTTTGCGTGTTGTGCCTTCTTGGAACGTGCTTAGTGCGAAATAGGTATCGTGCCCGTTGCTGTCTAGGTTAGTAGCAATCTCGGCTATATCATCAATAGATTCGTAGAATTTCTGATGTTTAATTGTTTTATCTTTAATGCCTACTACGCAATATAATCCCTTCGGACTCAACACCGAATTAAAGAATTGTTTTGCATCCATATTCTGACCATACAAAAGAGAAACACGGGCACCACTAGGGTGCCCGTTGCAGTGGTTTTAATCATCAAACTCGTCTAGCAAATTAGCAAGGTCAACTTGTTCCGGCGGAGTTTCCGTATTTTTCTTGGATTTCTTCACGGTAGGTTCCGCAACAATTTCGTTTGCTTCAGCTTCCACCCCAGCAGACTCCTCAACCGCCGGGGGTAGGGGGGAGACTGTATCATTAGTCAACTGCTTTGTGCCAGTATCTTCTTTAGGTTTTACTGACATCGTGACTAACTTCTGTACATCCGGGTCTTTTTGTGCGTTTACCACTAAGGCTAGTTCTTCCTTGGATACCACACGTTCCGGCTTGAACAATAGCTTAGGCGTACTGCTATCAGTATCAAAACGTATTTCTGTAACTATGGATGCTAAGTAAGCGTTTTGAGTATTGAGCAGTTTAGCGTAGCTTTGTAGACCCATCTTCTTTTTGTCGTCACCGAACACGCTGGTAGCGGGGAGGATAAGCAGGTAGATTTCGTTGCTACGTATCACGCCATCTTGGTCAGCCAGAAGCACCGCAATGCGCTGTTGGAACCTACACGCACGGCTTTCACCCTGCCCGGAACCCTTGATATTCTGCTTGCAATCGAAACAGGAGGCAGACTGCCTGTCAGTAACCAATACGTCCTCAGACGGTACGCCTTTAGTAGTATCAGCAGACCAGCATTTAGGGGGATTGTTCTGTCCCGCCACGTACTGTCCTTCGTAGTAAGTCCTTGATATAGGTGAGGTTTTTACAATAACAGCTTTGAGGCTACGTTCTTCCAACTCAGCTATTTCGTTACCGTTTACCACCTTACGAAAGACACCACCACGGATACTCAAACGGCGCATACCACCAGAGTTTGCTACGTTTTCCGGTTCTAACTGCGCCAGCAACTCCTTATAGTCATCCGGCATGTTTTCGAACAGAGTGATTTGTGTACTCATATATCTTCGTCCTCGTTAAAATCTAGTTCTAATTGTTCTGTGATACCCTCACCCTCGGAGTCAAAAAGTTCTTCCTCAAAGGACTGGACAATATCGTTTATGTGTGTTGGCATTTCTTCCTGCGGTACAGGCTCTTGCTTTAATCCCGCAACTACACTAGGGATATTAAAACGGTAGGTACTGCCAACCTTGATATAGCCAGTCTTGGCTATGTAGCCTTTCTGCACCCAAGTGCGCACGGTACTTACCTTTACCGATAGATACTTGGCTAGTTCGTCTATCGGGACATAGGTGTCGCTCATTTCTTTCTCCTTACGGTTACGGTGTATTCGCTATCGACATTCAATCCGGGCGGTAGCAAATCTGGGTTTTCCTCAAGGAACAGACGCATATTGCCTTGATGGATACGTTTCTCCATTAGGTCTACCGCGTCATGTTCGATAATAAACTTACCCATAGCCTCCCAATCGCCCGTCCAGTATTTAGTTTTGGTAGAGCGATAAAAGGTACCATGTTCGGTGCGCACTGATTCCACATTGTTTTCTTTGCAATGTGCTAGTAACGCGTCGTTTACTACCTTGAGTTTAGTATCTAGTTCGGCCAACTTAGCATTTAACTCGTTGGTCAACTGTGCTTTTTTGTCACGTATTTTTAAGTATACAGCGACAATGCGGTTAAGGTCTGCTTTTACATCAGACATTTCATCATCCTCCGGGCTTATTATGTTTTGTGTAATATAGTGCAGTATTATTTATAATTCAAGTACATCGTTATATAAATCTATCATTTTTGTATGTACATCTATTCTGTCGTCCAGAAGGCTATAGATTCGCTTCTCAACGCCGGAACCTTGTAATTGCACCACGGTACAGGGGTGCTTCTGACCTGACCTGTGAACGCGCGCATTCGCTTGTGCGTAAGTCTCTAGTGAGGATACCGGCCCCCACCATACAATCGTATTTGCCGCTGTTAGTGTTACCCCATGAGCCGCCGCTTGTGGTTGGATAATCAGGACTCGCGGGTCTTGTTCTTCTTGGAATCGTTTGAATATCTCGGTACGTTTTTGTGCAGACACATCTCCACGAATCACATCACTCGTGATCCCATCGCTAGTTAATTTTTCTTTAAGTAAATCAATGACATGCTTGAACGGCACAAAAATAAGAATCTTCTGGCTGGACTCGTCTATGACTTCCCGCAGTACCTTGTAGCGGTTCTTGATGTCAAACTCCACCGTCTCTCCAGTGTCGGTGTAGACGGCACCACAAGATATTTGTAACAACTTGTTCATAACAACGGCGGCGTTAGCTGCCG
>Ga0208898_1001654_pt1 | contig 14448 bp, 14 predicted proteins | sample VirMetDEL_Mar_4_FD_184513 | JGI IMG/M metagenome (GOLD analysis project Ga0208898, IMG submission 184513) | Aqueous microbial communities from the Delaware River and Bay under freshwater to marine salinity gradient to study organic matter... | ecosystem: Environmental > Aquatic > Marine >...
TTTCTAGTCAACGTGTTGCTTTATCTCAGCAAGAAGGTTCAGTAAAGAAAGCAACTAAACTTGAAATCGCAACTAAGAAAATTATTAATGGTCAAAGAGTTTTCAATACAGACGCTGTATCCAGAGAAGCTGCTCAAAATATAATTAGAGATGATGCTGGTCTTCCTAAAGATGTAAGCATGAATGAGTACTTTGGTTTGCCTCAGTCAGTAGGCAACTCAACACTCAATACTATGCTTTACAGAGGCTTGGTTCCTGATGGGTTAATGCAAAACATTGGTCTTGTTACAAGTGGCGATCAGCCAGCTAGTGATGAGTTTATTGAAACAACATTTAATCATTACCTTAACTACAGCAGCATGATTGATAGCAGTGGTCAAAGAAGAAACCTATTGCTTATAGATGGTGGCATAACAAAAGAACAGGATGCAATGATGCGTTCTGCAATTGCTATGCGTAACTTTAGAGGCGGCAACTTAAGAGATATTCTTTCTCGTCAAAGAGCAATGTTAGAAGATAAGGATGCTTTTAACATCAGAGCCTCTGATGTTTTCAAAGAGTATAGTGATGATGGAAGAAGGTCGGCTGGACAAAGCATTGATGTGTTTATTTCTAAAGAATTAGGAATTGGCAATGATATATATGCAATAAGAAATATGCGTCCTTTAATCAATCATATGATTGCTACTGGTCACAATCTTGACAGCATTAAGACTGAGACAACAAATCTTCTTGATGAATTATATATGGAAGACGATGAGGATCTGATTGCTGATCCATTTAACTTTGACCCAAACAAATCTTTCTATGCATTAAAGCGTGTGTTCCCTGATGACAAAGATAGACAAACTTTTGTGGTTGAGGTTCAAAAGCAATTAATTGACAGAGGTTTTGAAAACTTTGCTTTTTCAGCAGCAATGAAACAAAAAGATATAAAAAATGTTCGGCTTGTTCCTTTGCCACAACAACCACTAAGCACTGAGTCAACAGTAATCTATATGGGTGTGTACAGAGATGACAATGGAGATATGGTTCCGTTGCAAGATGCAAGCGGCCCATTTATGATTTCAAGTGATCTTATTTCTGAACAACAAGAAGCAAGAATAGAAGCGCAAAGACAAGCTCTTATTGCAGAACAAGATAGGATTATTGCAGAAAAAGAAAGACAGAAAGAAAGACAGCAGCAGTCTATCAAGGCACTTAAGGGATCATTTGGTAAAAACTAATGGCTGATGAAGTTGTAAACGAACCTAAAAGCACTGGGATGCTAAACATCTATGGTGGCCCTGTGCCGCTGCAGATCCCAAGAACTATAGATGAGTTTGTACCAATTAGTGTAGAAGAAGATCCTACATTTGGTGAGACTGTATCTGCAACTCTTGGCTATCAGTACGCCCCTTTGTTCAATGCTATAAAGAACAATCTTAAGTACAGGGACGTTGAAGAAGTCGGATTCAATCCCCTTGAAAACATGCAAGGTTATGAAGAGTACAAGTCTCACTTGTATGAAGCAAAGTCATCACAAGAGATGGCTGAACTTAAGCAACAGATAGATGCTAATAAAGAAAGACGCGAAGTCTTATATAGATCTTCAATTCCAATGCAGTTTGCTGCTGGCATCTTTGATCCGATTAACCTAGTTGCGCTTCCTTTTGGTGGCCCAGCCGTAGGTCTTGGTCGCTCGTTCCTAAGAACAGGAACTTCTGTTGCTGCGCTGCAAGTAGGCTTAGAGGCTGTTCGCGCACCATTTGATCCATTAGCTACACCAGCCGAATCAGTTATGAATGTTGGCTCTGCTTTTGTTACTGGCGGTATGATTGGCACTTTGTTTAGCATCCCAGCGTCAAGACGAGCCGCTGCGCTTAACAAAACAAATGATGAAATAAAAGAGTTTGTTGAAGTAACAGAAACATTTACTGTTGAAGACCTAGCTGTTGTAGGCTCTAGGGATGCGCGTAAGTTAGGCACAGAAGCTGATGAGATCCTTGACACGCTTAGAACAAGCTTGCCTAAAACCATTGATGGCTTAACAAAATCAATTGATGAGATTAGATCTAAGATAGACAAAGTAACTATCGATGAGGGTGTTGAAGCTGCTGCAAAACTTCAGAAAGAATTAGAAGTAAAAACAAATGCCAAGATTAGAGACACAGAAAGACTTCAAGAAGTTAAGCGTGAGCAACAGTTCCGTAGGCTTGAGGGCATCAAGGATGGAACTCTTAAGGATCCTTTCGGTCTACAAGAAAATATCTTTACTAGCTCTTGGTTTTACAAGGGAGTTACAACTCCATTCAAAAGAATTGTACAGGGAAAGATTCCTTCAAGTGTAAAGGAATATACAGTAAAGCTTGCTGGCGATGGGGCAATGATGTTCAATCTAAACAAGATTGGATTTGCCACACCTAAGTCTGTGCATCAATATTCCTCAACACGCAACGGCGAATGGCTTCAAGTATACATGGGTATGCTTAACAACTTTGGTCAACACACAGGCAAGGGTGTGACTACTGTTGTTGACATGAATCTATCAAACTTTGATGGATCAGTCAGTGCGTTTATGAAAGAGGTTAATAGAAAATACATTAACGGCGAACAAGCTACAACTTCTGCAGAGGCTGAATCTATTAAGCTGTTAAGTAATTTCTACAAGAACTGGGAAAAGCGTCTTGTTGAAACTGGTTTGATTGGCACAGAGAAAAGTCTGAGCGCAAGAATAATTAAAAAAGAAAAAGACCTAGAGGCTCTTAACGAAAAGATTAAAGAGGTAGAGTCAGGCTTTGACAAGGCAAAGCGTGGTGGATCTTTAAAGCAAAAAGATTATTTAGATAAGCTGCGTAATCGTGCAGAAGAAATAGAAAATGAATTAGCTGCTCTTGAGATTAGTCTTGCCAAGATGAAAGACGATAGAGACATTGGCCCACAGTTTCGTGAGGAAATGTTTCCGCGTTTTTGGAACAGAGATGCAATCAGAGCAAACAGGCCACAGTTTGAAAAGATTCTTTTTGATTGGTACAAGAACAATCCAGACATTTACGAGCCAGTCAAGGGTAAGGTCAAAGCTGGTGAGCCAAGGTTTGTAAAGAGAACATTGCCAACAGACGACAGATCTGTTCAAGGGCGTGTTGAGTCTACAGTTGACGAGATACTTGGTGTATCTAAAACATTTGATGAAGGTGCTGATGCAAATGCTTTCTTTGGTGCTGGGGTATCAAAGCACTTCCGTCATCGTAAACTAGATATACCTAATAGGCTTGTTCTTGATTTTATTCAGAACGATCCGCTTGCTGTAATGAGAGCCTATACTAGCCGTGTTGCTCCTCGTTATGAGTTTGCCAAGATGTATGGTGGCAAAAGCATTGATGATGTTTTGGCTGACATTGATGATGATATGTTTGCTGCTGGCAAGTCAGTTAAAGAAACAAACGCTGTTCGTAGAGATTTCTTGCATCTGTATGATCGTGTAGTTGGTAACGTGTTGCGTGATCCTACGTCTTGGGATCAACGTGTAGCTACTGTGCTGCGCGACACTGCACAGCTTAGTTATCTTGGTTCTGCTGGCTTTTCAACGCTTCCTGACTTTGCCAAGATTATGATGGAGCATGAGCTAAAGGATGTGTTCCGCGCATTGTTTGGCACTATATCAGATCAAAGATTAAGGCAAACCTCGAAGGAGGCTGGTCTTAGTGGTGAAGCAATTGAGACTATTGCTGGTGAAGCGCACATGAAAATGGTTGATGATGTAACCAACAACCCATTTTCTGAAGGCACTTACAATAAATACATGAGCAAAGTTAAGTGGGGCTTTTTCCAAGCGAACTTACTTGGCCCAATGACAAACGTAATGAAAAAGCTAGACGCTATTGTTCGCGGTCACTCATTGATTCAGATGTCAATACGTTTATCTAAAGGCACAGCTTCTAAGTTCGAGACAGAGTATCTTGCTAGATATGGCATCGGAAAGAAGGAAGCTGATGGTTTTAATAAACTTGTAGACGATGGCATCATTGAAAACACCAAGCCAAATGGTGCTGGTCTTTGGCTGCCTAATACAGATAAATGGCCTGATGAGTTTAATGCACTGCGTACAGAGTTTCGCAGCTCAATGAATAGCGGAATTATGAACACAATACTTATGGGTACTCCGGCTGACAAACCAATCATTACTGATGGTGTTGCTTATGTGCCGCATAGGATTGCAAAGCAATTTGGTTACAAGGAAGATCCAAAGTTCCGTGGATACTCACGCATTGAGAATGGATTTCTTGGATTACCATTCCAGTTCTACTCATACTCACTAGCTGCAATGAACAAGATTACCGCATCTTATGCAACAGGTGCTGCCAGAAACAGAGCAGTAGCTATGGCTACATCTATGGGCTTGGCTTACTTAGGCATGGAGATAAAGTATCCAGACTTTGTAATGGATGAGATGAGTTTGTCAGACAAGATTGCAAGATCATTTGATATGTCTGGTATGGCTGCTTTGTATTCAGATGCTGTATATAGATCAATGGAAACATCTATGGCTATGGGTGGGCCAGACATGTCTATGGGATTGTTGTCGCCAAAGTTTCCACAAGAAAAGAATTACATGGATGCAGTAGGTAGTGTATTAGGTGCTGGGCCTAGCGTTGGCATTGAAATAGGCACTGGTGTAAAAGAGTTGGTTACTGGCGAATACGGTGAAGGATCAAAAAGAATTATGCGAAACTTCCCATTAGCTAGACTATGGATATGGAAAGATTTAATGAATGAAGCATCGAACTCATTTACTGCAAGAAGATACTAATTGTGAGTTGAGCAATTTCAAATTGGAAGGTAGGATTGCGCCATGACTATTAACATTGCTGATAACAACCCAAGAGTCTCGTACTCAGTAAGTTCTGGTGTAACACAGACTAGCTTTGCTGTGCCTTTTGAGTTCTTCGATGAAACAGATGTACTTGTTTACATTGATTCAACTCTTAAGACTATTACTACAGACTACACAGTATCCGGTGGTGATGGCACTACTGGCACTATTACTATGTCTGTTACTGGCCCAGCTACTGTTGCTCTTGTACGCGATGTAACAATTGAGCGTTCTACTGACTTCCCTACCGCTGGCCCATTCAGTATTCAATCTCTTAACGTAGAGCTTGATAAGCAAATTGCAATCGATGCTGATCTTGAGGATCAGATTGATCGCGCAGTAAGAAGCCCTATTGAAGAGTTTACAACAATGACTCTTCCTAACGCTGCTACCCGCGCTGATAAGATTCTTAAGTTTGATAATGCTGGTAATGTAGTTGTAGAAAGCGCATCAGCCTTGTTTAGCGGCGCAGTGGTGGGTGCTAACTTTACCAACAACACATTCACTGGCGATGGCTCTCAGACAGCCTTCACGACCACTGTAGAGGCTGGATCAAAGAACAACGCACAAGTCTACATTGATGGCGTTTACCAGCTAAAGTCTAGCTTCTCTGTGTCTGCCAACACCCTGACATTCACCGAGGCTCCACCTCTGAACTCGCAGATCGAGGTTATCATTGGTAATGCCATTGATACCGTTGATGCTGACAGTGGCAATGTAAATTACAACCAAGGTGGCACTGGCGCACAGACACGCACAGTAGAGAACAAGCTGCAAGAGTTTGTGTCGGTCAAAGATTTCGGTGCTATCGGTGATGGCGTGACGGATGACACTGCGGCGTTAAATGCTGCGGCTGCTGCAATTTCATCAGGCCAAACATTGCTTATTCCAGAAGGCACTTATCTTTATAACCCAACATCTTCGCCGCTTACATTTGCAAGTAATAATATTGAAATCTGGGGCAAAGGTACAATCAAAGCAACTACAAGCGTAGATAAAGTAGTTGTTCTGTTATCTGGTAATTATATTACTTGGGATGGCCCATCTATTGTTGGTGATGGAACTGCTTATAGTTCTTATTCAGTAACAACAGAAAATGATCGTTGGGCGCTTCTTCGCGTTACTGGTGATGATGTTGATATTCGCTCTGCTGTAATTGATAACGCTTATTTGATTGGCATACACGGAAATGGTTGTGACAACTTAACCATTGGTAATGGTGTTGATGTTCTTGGCGGCCCTATTTCTGCTGCTGTTTCTACTTATGCACAAGGCATAAGAATTTATGATTGTACGAATTGGAGAATTGAGAATCCACATATCGGCACAAGTACAGCAGGTGGTAAATTTGAAGAAGCATTGTTTGCAACAGATGGTGAAAATGGTTTTGTTCAAGCAATTGTAACATCGGCTTGGGATCACGGCGTTTACTGTATTAGTGTTGATGGTCTTATTATTGATGGATGCACAACCATAACAGATGGCGGCGGTATTGCTTGTAGTCCACCTCAATATCAAAACGATAAAGTAACGCCTACTAAAATTACAAACAACAATGTACGAGCTTCAGCAACAGCAACCTCTACTGTTGGTTTTTATGTTCGCGATATGCACAACGCTGTTATTGATGGAAACTTTGTTGAAGGTTTCCCTCGTTCTTATCAAGTATCACCAGTGCAATACAATGATGCTGCAAATAATATAGAAGGAATCAATTTCTCTAATAACATCGCAAGAGATTGGGATGAATACGGATTATTATTAGCGGGTGGCGGCCTTACCTTAGGCAAACTTCAATACATCAAAATATCTAATTTTGATAGTTTGCCAAAAAGAGCAACACAAGCTGCTGCGTCAACTCATATTCAATCATCATTGAGTGCGGGTATTACTAATAGCCTTATTATTGATAGTTGTACATTAGGAAGCAATGGGTCACATTATCCTGAAAATGGCATATTTTTAGCTAATGTTGATAATGCCATTGTTACAAATAATATTATTCGCGATGTAACGACTAAGGGCATTGATCTTAATAATTGTGATTATGTAAAAATTATAAGCAATGACTTGAGTGATGCGGGAACTACAGGGATAGATATTAGAGGTGCTTGCTCAAATGGAAATGTTGCAAACAATAATATTGTCGATGGCGCACTTCATACATTAGCGTATGGTATTGATGGCAATGATGATTGTGTTGGCTTTACTTTTAGTAACAACAGAATCTTAAATGCAGGGACAGTTGCTATTAGACGCTGCCAATATTCAGGCCATACCAATTCATTCTTTGGTAACAAGACAGGCAATGATCCATTGACTGGTACTGTAACGCTTGCAGCAGCTATAACAACAACAGTTACAAATGACAATATTAATACAGGAACAGGCTATATTAGTTATGTCCGCTTAACGCCTATTAACCAAAGTGCAGCAACTCTTGTATCTGGCGCAAATAGCCCATTTGTTACTTCTGGTGATCACACAGCGGGAACATCTTTTAAGGTTCGTCAAGCAGGATCAGCGGCAGGAACAGAGCAATTTTTTTATGAGATTGTTCAGTAGGAGTAAATAATGACTATTAAATCACAAGGCGGAATATTTGGTAGAAACCCAACCTTCAACGATGTTGAAGTTGATGGCACTTTGTCTATTGCTGGCACGGCAGTTCCAGCCCCAGCGGATACATTGGTATCCTCAGACATTGGCTCGACTGTTCAGGCTTATGATGTTGATACAGCTAAGTTAGATGCTAACCAGACATTTACAGGGTCAAATAATTTTACTCAGAATGTTTATATTCAAAACAGTTCATTTCCAACATTTTCTCTTTATAATGCAGGTGGGGAAAGAGTAAAACTTTATTACGATACAAATACTGGCTTTGCTGTATTAGGAACAACTGTAGCTGCTCCTGTTAAATTTTATGTAAACAATGGCGAAGTTGCTTCATTTACAACAAGTGGCAACCTAGCTTTTCCTTCAGGCAACGGCATCGACTTCTCTGCCACTGCTGGCACTGGCACAAGTGAACTGTTATCGGATTACGAAGAAGGTACATTTACGCCTAGCTTTGTGGCACAAACAGGCTCACTTGGGTCGATAACTTACGACTTTCAAGAAGGCAATTACATAAAAACTGGCAATATTGTTCATTTCTTTATCAACCTAGGAACAGATGCAGTGAGTGTTGGCACTGGGTCTGGGTTTTTGTTTGTTACTGGTTTGCCATATTCTCCCGCAGAAGATTCTTATTTAACTGTCGGGTATTCTACAAATTTTGCATCAAACAATCCAACACAGGTGTTTGTGCAAAGTGGCGGCTCCGATCTTTATGTGTATTCCAGATCAACTTCAGCAGCCACTCCTATACTAGTTAATGTAAGCGACTTAGGTACAGGAGCCAATGACAACAGAATAAGATTTTCTGGATCTTACATTGCTTCATAAAAGGATAAGCAAATGGCACTAACAAAAGTTTCTCACTCTTTAGTCAGCGGGTCGCAGATCAATGTAAAGGATTTTGGGGCTACTGGAAATGGTACTACTGACGATGCAGTAGCAATTCAAGCTGCATTAGATAGTGGTGCGTCCACAATTATATTTCCTTCGGGAACATACATTTGCGGCACAGCCTTGAGCAAAACAATGACAGGCGGGGAGATAAACCTTGTTGGGCAGGGCAACGCCACTATATTTTCAACAGTGCCTGCCCCATCAATCCTTCTGACTATCGAAGGAACAATTAGCTCTGGGTCAGATTTGCTGGCAAACGTGTCTAAAGGTGATCGCACAATTACAACAAGTGAAAGCGTAGCTACTGGCGATTTAATTCGTTTAGAGTCCAATGATCCTTTTGTCCCACACCGATCTGGCAACTACAGAAAGTCAGAATTTTGTCGTGTTATTGGCGTGTCAGGGACTACGGTTGATTTGGAGTGGCCTCTTTATGATGACTACACAGCAGCTACAACTGACGTTTTCAAAGTTAGCGCACCGAAAGTATCCATCGACAACATGAGCTTTTTGCGAGAAAAAGCAACAGCCTTGGAGAGTGGTCTTGAGGGTCTTAACATTCGATACGCCCAAAACTCAAGATTTAATCGCGTTATAGTCAAACATTTTACGACAACAAACTTTGAAATTGAGGATTCATTTGATGTTGTTGTTAATCAATGCGAAACATTTGGTGACTATTTTGTTGGTGAAGGTCAAGGCTATGGCCTTCTAAACAACTCATGCCAAAACTTCAATGTCTATGGTGGTATTTATGTAGGCGGTAGGCATGGAACAGTGAGTGGCGGTGGCAGAGTTACTAGAAACTACCTAGTTGATGGAGCAACGATTGCAGCCGAAGGTTCATTTGCGGCAGATACTCACGAGGGGACTGCCGACTCAACACATCAAAACTGCGATATACGCGGTGGTATATCTCTCTTTGGACAAAGTTTTGTTATTAAAAACAACCGTATTCTAGGTCGATGCAAAGCCAACACAACCAAAGGTGGTGGATTTACTATTATGTCTGGCAACTATGTCACCGATGGTTCAATGGAATTGCTTGCTTATGAAGACTGCGGGGCTATTTCAACAGACTTTATCAACATTGATAGCAATTACGTTACCACATCAACAACTAGAGCTTTTCGCTTCAGCACAAGCCTCGATGCGGCAGATGATTGGGAAGTCCTCAATTTCAACATGACAAATAACTTTTTCAAAACGACAGCAGCAGCAACAAAATGTTGCGACTTTCTTGGCAACGCCGCAGACGTAGAATTTGGACATGTGAACATTTCTAACAACCATTTCTTTAGCGATGATTCATTGTCTTTTGAGGTTAACGAAAATCAATTTGATGCGGGGTCGGTAGTTATCAGCAATAATTTATTTGAAACTTCTAATACCGGATCAGGTAACGCCAAAATTTATTTTGGGGCAAATCGTGCAACTGAAGCAAATATTTCTAATAACAAATTCTTTGAGGGAACGTATGGCCTTAATTTTAATTGTTACCTAGGCGCGTTATTTTTAAACGACAACGTGTTTAAGAACAGTGATTATTCATTCGAGACAAAAGGAACGCCAAACTTCAGCAGTTTGATTTCGACAAATAATATTGAAATTGGCGTGACAAATGGGTGGAACTCGTTACTGCAACCCTCATCAATACAAGATCCGGGGACAGAGGATGTTAGGCGTATCATCTGGGGTACGGCTGCCCCTACAAGCGGCACATGGGAAAGGGGTTCGATTGTATTTGACAAAACGCCAACTGCCGCAGGAAAAATTGGCTGGGTTTGCACCACTGGCGGCACATCTGGAACATGGAAACAGTTTGGCGTAATTGACGCATAGGAGAAATGAAATGGCGTTGCAATTAACAGTAGAAACACAACATGGCTTTAATGCAACAGATGCGTATCATCGCGTTGAGAATGTTGCTTTAAAATCAAAATCTGTTATTGAGTTTGATGTTTTATCATACAAGGATTCAGGCTCAAGTGCTGCCTTTGATGCAAAATCTTTCTTGTGCGATTACAATTTATCTGGATCAAACCCAATCGCACAGGCTTACGAACATATTAAAACGCTTCCTGAGTTTGCAGGAGCAACAGACGTTTAATGCGCCATGAGCGTGGACAGTCCAGCCATAGGAGGTAAACATGGCACTGACTAAAACAACAGTAAACGACAAGATCGAGGTTATCAATCATGGTGATTGGTCTGTGGTGCAAGTACGCACTGCGACTATCATTGCAGAGGATGGCACAGAGATTAGCAAGACCTTTCATCGCCACACAGTAGCCCCTGACGCTGATCTGACAGCCGAGGATGCTGACGTACAAGCTATTGCTGGCACTGTATTTACTGACGCGGTTAAGGCTGCTTACGCAGCGCGACCAACGGAGTAGGTAGATGGACAACGAAGCACATACCGACATTGCTCTGGCAGTAGGTGCAATCACTAGCCCAGTTTGGTTACACGCTCTCAATGAGTGGGTGACGCTGGTTGCTGGTCTTATTGGTATTGTGCTTCTTGTTATCCGCATCCGCAAGGCATTGCGGAAAGATGTTTAAGGCAATCGTACTAGCCTGTGCAATAGCATCCCCAACCGAATGTATTGAGTTCCACGATACTCGCGGCCCTTATCCAACGATGAAGGCTTGCGAGGAGCGTGCTATGGAAATGGGTCGTGACATCGGGGAGATGGCTCACGGCCTGATGCCGATTAAATGGCAATGCAAACCGCTTAGAAAGGGGATGCTGTCATAGACCCGATTACTATAGGTGCGGCTGTCAGTGGGGCTACAGCGGCGTTTAATACTATAAAGCAGATGATTAACGCTGGGCGTGACCTCGAGTCTTGCATCAATGATGTGTCTCGTTGGATGAAGGCTGCGTCTGACATTGACCAAGCTGAGAAACAAGCTAAGAATCCTCCTTTGTTTAAGAAGTTGCAAGGCGCAGACACTGTGCAGCAACAGGCATTGCAAGTATATGCTGCTAAAAAAAAGTTAGAAGCGCAACGTGCCGAGCTTAAACAATACCTACAGTTTACCTATGGGCCGCAAGCTTGGGCTGACTTAATTCAACTTGAAGGACGCATCCGCAGAGAGCGTCAAGAGATGATCTATAAGCAACAGGAGGCAAGGCAGAAGATTGTTGAGGCAATTGCAATTGTAATTCTTGTCTTGCTTTCTGTAGGTGTAATGGGCTTTATTGGTGCATTGTTAATTTCTAAGGGGAATTAAAGTGACCAACGAGGAAAAGATACTAGAGGCTCAAGACCTTGTTAATATGCATGGCAGCATCAGGGCGGCAGCTAGAGAGTCGGGCATACCCAGATCCACAATCATCAACAGATTAAAAAGCGGAAGATCATCCGGCATCCTTGATGATAATGTTGGTTACAGACTTCCTCCAAAGCTAGACGATGACATACCAGTCGATGATATTGTCGATCAACTTCATCAACGTTTCAAGAAAAGAAAGAAGTATCGTGAGTCCAAGAAGTGGAGTCCGATTTATATGAATACAGACGAGCCTATTGGTTTGCTCTGGCTTGGTGATCCGCACATCGATGACAATCATTGTGACTGGGATGCTTTGAGAGAACACCTAGATATTATTAATAACTATGATGGTGTCTATGGTTGCTCACTAGGAGATCAACAGAACAACTGGGTTGGTAGGCTTGGTCGTTTGTATGGTGAGCAGGATACATCACACAAGACAGCATGGAAGCTGGTCGAGTGGTTAATCCAAGAGATGAATCCAATGATTCTTATTGGTGGCAATCACGACATGTGGTCTGGTGCTGGCGATCCATTGAAGTGGATTGCAGAGTCGCATACAGTCTTTGAGAACTGGGAAGCTAGGATTGCTTTGAAGTTTCCAAACAAGCGTGAGTGCAAGATCTTTGTCGCGCATGACATGGCTGGGCATAGCCAGTGGAATCCATTACACGCACAGACAAAGACCGCAAAGTTTAGATCACATGCACACCTGTACATCAGTGGTCATAAGCACAACTGGGCATTGGGACAGATTGAGCTTGTAGAAGAAGAGCGCACTGCTTGGTTAGCAAGAGCGCGAGGTTACAAGTATCACGATACCTATGCTTTTGTTAAAGGCTTCGAGCAACAGAAGTTTGGTCAAGCAATCATGCAAGTGATTGACCCAACTAATCCTTCTGAGGTTTCATGGGTACAATGTTTTGCCGATCCTCAGGAAGGTGCTGACTATCTACAATATCGTAGATCGCTTCGCAAGTAACGGCAGCGTACCCAGCAATGTCAACCCAAGAGTCAACATGAGTAGGATCAGAATGTAAACGAGCTAACTTATTTAGAATGTGTAATGCCCCAACATCAAATGGAGTAATAGGTATAGCTAGATGAGCCTCATAAAAAGCAGCGGCAATAGAAAAATTCTCAGAAGGTTTTCCATAATTTTCACCGCGTTCTTTTACTGCGTCTTTGGCTTTAGCTAATATATCATTTCTAATTAGTTCGCTCATTTTTTTCACCGAGGTTTGTTATGATTGACAGGATAGAGGATCGAGTATTAAAGTGAAATTATTGCCAAGAGCAATGATGATTATGATGTCATTGATGAGTTGGCGTGTAGTTGAATGGTTTATGGCATTGCCTGATCCTAGTCCGGCACAAGCTGGGCTTGTATCTGTAGTTACTGGGGCAATGACCGGAGCCTTTGCAGTGTGGATGAATCACGAAGGAAAGCATCATGTGGCAAGCACTAATCAATCCCATCGCTAGTTTAGCTGGCTCTTGGATGGAGTCAAAGGTAGAGCAGACTAAAGCCAAGGGCGCAGTAGCCAAAGCTAAAGCTGAAGCAGAGGCAGAAGTAATGAAGACCGCAGCCACTCACGAAGCTGGCTGGGAAAAGATCATGGCTCAGGCCAGCGACAATAGCTGGAAGGATGAGGCATGGACTGTCTTGTTTATAATTATTATTGCAATGTGTTTTATTCCAGTGACGCAGCCATTTGTTGAGCGTGGCTTTGATGCATTGTCTCGTACCCCTGACTGGTTTCAGTGGGCAGTGTATGCATCTATCGGTGCATCGTTTGGCTTGCGTGGTTTAAAGGGATTTAAGAAATGAGTTATTATCTGTCACCCAACTTTACCTTAGAAGAGATGGTTAAGAGCCAGACTGCTGAACGCAGGGGGATACCTAATGTTCCAGAGCTGCATCATATAGAAGCAATGGAGGCGTTGTGTGAGAATATCTTACAACCTATCCGTGATGAGTTCGGGCCATTCATAGTGTCTTCTGGCTTTAGAAGTGCAGAGTTGTGTCTTGCTATTGGCAGTACTATTAACAGTCAACATGCCAAGGGAGAGGCAGCAGACTTTGAGGTAGGCGGCATTGATAATGCTGACTTGGCTATGTGGATTAGAGATAACCTACCATTTGATCAGCTAATCCTTGAGTGTTACACTGGTGGCAACAGTGGATGGGTCCATTGTAGCTATTGTAGCTACCAAGATAATCGCGGTGAGCTGCTTACGTTTGATCGTGTGAATGGCTACCGTAAGGGATTGATTCTTTAACGTCAGTAACTCTGAGGCTGCAGACAAGGCACTCTCGCTGCCTTCTCTTTAGAGTATCCTCAATTGTTACCAGTAAACTTCTGCAGCTTGGGCATCTGTCTTTAGATAGAAGTGTTTCCCAGCTACCATCTCCTGTTTCAAACATATTGTCCTCCATATAAAAGAGGCAGACCTGTAGAGTAGATCTGCCTCAGTATGATGAGTAAGAAGAACCACCAACCTCATCACTTATTATAATACTTATTAGAACGGTACATCATCTCCATCTAGAATCTTGACCAGCGGATCTTCTTTCGGCTGCGCTGCACCATTTGTTTTCTCCGATAGTTCAAAGGACATGTAGGCAGATCCGTCCTTTGTTCTACGCCATGCGGCTATGCGTAAGTTATCTTGGTAAGGGCCAGTGTAGTCTGGCTTGTTCTGGTTGTCGCCCTTATCGTTCTCGAATAATGCACCAACCTTTTGGTATAGGTCAATACGCGGCGTGCCATCTTTTGATGTGGTCTTGACAAGAA
>Ga0208898_1001661_pt1 | contig 14387 bp, 18 predicted proteins | sample VirMetDEL_Mar_4_FD_184513 | JGI IMG/M metagenome (GOLD analysis project Ga0208898, IMG submission 184513) | Aqueous microbial communities from the Delaware River and Bay under freshwater to marine salinity gradient to study organic matter... | ecosystem: Environmental > Aquatic > Marine >...
CGCAATCTTGAAGGTGCTCGGCTGAGTGGGATCACTCGGGTCAGCAGGACCGGTGTACTCACGAAGAGTCACCAGCACTTTGTCCTTCACGATATTGCGGCTGTTGGCAGTACCAATGGTCTGCTCAGCAGTACGCTCGCGGGATTCCTTAGAGCCAGGATTACCGAAGAACCGGTAGCGATCTAACTGAACCGTCTGGCCGGGCTGCTTCGAGAAGTCGTGAACAACCACGGGCTCCGCAGCCATCTCAACGATGTATGCGGGGTGGGGACGGTAAAGTTCCGCACCTAGGATCTTCGGGAAGTCGTTGTCAATAAACAACGCTTATCTCCGAAAAAACTACAGTACTAATACTAAAACCAGAAAAGGTTTATGAGTCAAGTTATTGTCGCACTTTTAGAGGTTCAAATTTTTGTCCCAGGGCTAAATGTACGCACCATGTTACGCACACCTTCTCCAAGTACACCGTATACAGAACCGTAGTTAGGAACGTAACGTAAGGATTTTCCTCGATAGCTGTTACGAACAGGTGATCCCATCTGACCAGGTACACCTGTGTATCTCGTCTCCGTAAATGATTGACAGTAGACGGGATAGTGATACACCCAAGCCGCCCGTGAACCAGACGTATCGTTAGTCGGGTTAGTCAACGTGGGCGATTGGTTTGTCGGGTGAGAAACACCACCTCCCGTAATACCTCCTCCATCAAGAGTGTTGTCGTTAGAGCCAGGTGTCTTAAAGGGAGCGTAATTCTGATTATCCGGGACCTGCTCCCCATACCAAGTGTGTGTCCCGAAGTTTCTCAACCCCGGCTGCGGACCAAAGGCACTTTGAACCGTGGAATTCGCTGTGCTGTAAAGACCTTGTGCCCTAAAACCGACGTAACTATCTAAAAGTCCCGATGCGTGAGGCTGAGTGTTTTCGTAATTTGTCCAGTACCCAGAGACTGCTGGGGGGACTGCTCTCCACTCAGTAGTGAAGTAACCACTTGAATTTGGGGGTCCTACTGGGATCGTCCCAAAATCAGCTCCCTCATCAATTACCCCATACCAAGTTTGGGATATGCCGGAGGGAGTTACATAGCCACTAGAGATCGTTAAATACGTATCACGTAGATCTAGATCATCACCTGTTCTCTGAGGACCAGACTGAATAGGGTGATATAAATTTTTATCGTACTTCCAGTTAGTAAGCGGCGTATACACCATAGTGACACCTCAGCTAATTTAATTTTACCTGTTTTAAGATATTTAAGAGATACAAGGGTCTGATGATTCCACCCGTTGAGAGGACCCTTACCGTCTTTTTTGAAGACCCAGAGTCATCTATAGCCTGCTTTTCGGGCTCAATAACCGAGAGTCTTGCTCACCCACGCGGCCTTAAAAAAGTTATACCGTATCTAATTAAGGCGTCTTTAGTCGGTTATCTACTCGCTACCTTCGTCAGTCCAGCGATAGAAGAACGATTCAAACTTACAAGAAACGAGGCCATTGCGACCTCGTTCATTCTCGGGTATGCGGGTATTCGGATTCTTGCAACAGCGGAAAAACTCGCTGAGAAAGAGGTTGAACGCCGTATGAATAAAAAAGACTAACTAATAGTTACGGATTCGTCGAAGCTCTGAGTCTGTTGATCAGCAGGTGCTTCGGCAGTAGAGCTCTCAGGAGCTTTCGTCTCCTCCTGCTTCGTCTCCGGTGCGCTCTTACGCTGACGATCTCCGAGGGTACGCATAAGACTTAATTCTTTGAAATAACATTAGCAAGAAAAAAGCTCCTCCCAACCGTGAGAGGAGCTATTTAACCTTGGCTCTTTTATTTTATCAAGCAGGATCCATAAAGAGAAGCTTGCTACGCAGAGCTTCGGGACCCATGTTGCTCAGGTAACGCCAGGCATTCTCGGGGCTGCGATTCATCACATCGCTGAATTGCTCCCACTGCTGCTGGGGTTGAGCGCCAGCGTTAGTACCTCCGGCATTAGCGGGAGGAGCAGGCATGTCGTAGTTGGGCTGGTAAGCCTGAGCCTGCTGCTGGAACTGAGTGTCGCCATCAATATCCACGGGGACCACCTCAGTGAAGTAACGGTCGGTGTAGTTAGCCAGGTGATCAGGATCAGTCAGGATGGTCTGCATCGCGTCGTGGCGAGCAGTAAGAGTGTCCAGTTTCTGAGCCTGATCAATGAGGAGATCCTCGAGACCACAGGCGTACTGGTTCAGGATCGCGGGGGCCTCGATCCCGAAGTGATTAACGACCTCGGCGGTTACGGGGCTTACGCTCGTTGGCTGGGCCGTAGAAGTCTGCGAGGAAGCTTGGGTCTGTGAGGCGCTGGTAGGCAAGGTCTGCGCTACCTGCTGTTCCTGGTAAGCCCAGGGTTGGGCCTGTAAATTCTGACTGCTCAGTTGAGTAGCCAGTTGCGAAGTTGCCTGGTAAGGCGACTGTTGACCCTGGCTGGGGGGCTGAGAATTGACCTGAGTCAGCACCCGCTCCAGCGTACCCATCGCTGCTTCCCAGGGATTGCTGGGGGAAGACTGCGACGTTAACTGGTTGAACTGGTTGCTGATAGAAGGGTCCGTAGCCGGTGCCACCTGCGACGGCGGTTGGGCTGTAGGAACCGAAGCTACCGTTGGGGTAGCCGATTGGGCCACCCACTGTGGGTAGGCGGTTGAGCCCTGGTCCGAAGTTACCGCCGGGGCTGCCGCCGGGGAGACCGGGCTCGGGGTCGAAGCTTGGATCTGCTGGCTCATAGCTACCCGAGTAAGTTAGTTCTTCCGCGAGGTGGTCGAATGTCCTATAAAGGAGCGGAGTGATATTCAGTCTAGGATCAGCCGCAAGAGGCTGATTAGGCGCAAGAGGATGCGGAGACTGCAACATCTGGCTTAATAATACCAGAAACTGTTGCATCGCTGATTGTGTTTGTTGGACCATTCGGAAGGGGAAACCCTTCAACATTTCGGCCCGCTCAGAATCAGTCTTTTCGGGGAAAAGAAACTTAAGTGCCTCGATACTGTCGACACCAAGTTCTTGTAAGTTACGAACAACAATAGACTTTTGGTTGATGTCGTAAGCGGTGTCCTCGTAGACATCCCCTTGGAACCGGTAAGAAACATCGCGATCCCCATCCTCGGGCATACCAATAACACCCGGAGGAACCTTGTTCTCCTCCAACGCCACCTGCATTGACTGGGTGACTTTGTTCTTGAATTTAAGGAGAGAATTTTGATACTTCTCCAGATTTTCTTCCGTTTCTTCTGTAGGCGGCTTGGGCTCCTTTAAGCCCGCAGCTGCAATAAAAGACTCACGGAAGATGACCTCCTGGTGATAGATCATCATCTCCAACAAACGGCAAAAACCGTAAGTAAGGAAACTCTTGTTTTTACGAAGAGCAGTGGCTTGGGCGCGACCCATCAAGCCCTTGATCTCAGTAGCGGTTGCGCCAGCTGAAATCGAGATTTCGTCGACGCCGCCCAGTGCGGTACGAATCTCCTCCCTAAGAAGGAGGGTGTACCGGTTCATATCCCCGTTAACAGGGTCCGGGGTCATATAACCCACACGGTCTGAGGGCTCAACGTTCGCAATAATGCGAGGGACCCGGAGACCTCCTCCCATACTTGAGCTGAAAGGCTCACTTACGCGAGTAGAAGGTGCGTCAGTACCGGCAAAACCGCTCTGACTACTGATAGTCGGTCGGAAAGTGCTCTGAGTGTCGTTGGCTTCCACCAGATCACTCCGTGGACGCGAACTAATCAGCGTCGGGTTGCCAAAGAACTCAATATTCTTCGCAATATTGCGAGTTAACTCGTCATGGAGCACAATTTGCTCCATAAACGGGTCAAATTCACCTTCTCCCTCGGTTCCGCTGGCGTTTGGCTTGTTAAGAACCTCTACAGCAGGGATAAATCCGAGAGTATTCGGTCTTTTCTTCGTAGGAGTAAGAACTGATCCAGGTTCAAGATCAAAACTGAGCTCAGTATCAGTCTCAATCTCGCTAATTTCGTCCTGCGTGATGGTCAGACGGACGTAGCGCTTGTTTTGCCCATAGCTATTACTAGGTAAGCCGAGATTGGCGTTCTTTACCTTATAGCTATAGACAATTATGACCTCTTCTACGTTACCGTTTACGTCATGGAAGACACGATACTGGTTTTTATTGAAAAAGTAGATCTGATACTTAAGTTTCGGGTCCGGTCGAAAGTAAAAAAGGCCGCAGCCGTCGATCAAGAAGTTCCGAATGATTGCGGGAAAACGAATATCCAGCTTGTTCAGCGAGATAACGTCGTTTAAAAACCGGTTACGAGCTTTGAAAGTATCTTGATCGCAGTAGAAAGCAAGACCCTTCTTGATCATCAAGAGGGTCATTTGCTGTAGGTGACTCAAAACAACCATGGTCGATGCCTGGTTGCTTCGATCCTGAGTGCGTGATGCCTCTAAGATCTCGTTGAATCTTTTTCTAATTTCAGTCGAGGTAGACATCTATACGCACAAATGAGAGGGGATCCTCAGAGGATCATTTACGGAAGATGCTCTCCTTAGCCTTCCGTGCTTTGGCGGCTGCACGCTTACGAGTTTCGGCAGAACCACTCACAGCTTCACCGCTCGGGGCTTTTTTGGCCTCACGATCGGCAGCAAACTTCTCAAGAAGTTCAGCAGGCATCTTATTTGCCATCGGGAAGTAGATACTTACGAACTCTTTCCAGTTTAACTGCTTCCTCAGGTAAATCTTCGATGGGATAGGAGGTCAGTAAATGATCCTCGCGACCCAACATGTCGGTATTGCCCTCCTCAGGCTCGAACTCATCACATAACTTCTGTACCTCAGGACGATCCCAGATGTACGCCTCAGCAATAGACTTCAGTTTGGTGCGCCGACGATCAGCGTCGCCCATCCACGACAGGTGCCAACCCGCGTCGCGATCACCAAAGTAATAATTCTCCTGGCTTGACCTCATAGAGGACAAGGTCCCGAGCTCCTTGAACTGGCCAACAGTGCTAACCACACCGCAACGCCAGTCAAAAAGCTCCCCCGTGGGCGAAACAAGCTGCCGGTCCGCCCGGCCATAGTGCATACTCATGCTGAGACGAACGATCTTTTCCTTCTCTCGTTCGACAACCTCAAGAAGCTCCGGAAATTTCTTGGGGTTGGCGATCTCGTCGCAGTCCGAACAGATAAATACAGTGTCCTCAGGCATCATATGAAGCCCAACTCCAAGCGCATCCCGCTGGCCCCGCTCACGAATCCAAGGATCCGGAGTTTCTTCTGCGGACGGAAGTTCAACGTGGAGGACTTGAATCTTGTCTTCGGGGAGCCCGAGCTCTCGGATGGTGTCCAGGCAAGTAAAAGCCTTTTCCTCACCCATGTGAGTTCTGTTTGCGTCGGTGATCAAGAAACCATCGACATAGTCCTCAAGAGTCCGAATACGGAGCTCCAGGATCTCGCGCTCAGTGAAGTAAGGAAAACAGTCGATTAACACCAGCAACAAGCGCTACTGGCAACATGATAACTCAGTCTTTCTCGTTTAAATACTTCGAAACCTTACGCTTGGCTCGCATAAGAGAGTTACCGCTCTCGTCGCCAACTTCGACACCATTGTCAGGACCAACCCCAGAGTATTGCTCGGTAGGGGGAGCGGGGGACTGAGGATTTGGTTGGTAGGTCAGGCTGCTCTCGATATCGGAGACGCCCTCAGCGAAGGCATTGTCCGCAGGTTCATTAGCCCGTCGCTGCCGGTCAGCAGCCTGCATATTCATTTGGTAAGCCTGAGCAAAACCAAAAGCAGCCTGGTTATAAGGATTCATGCCAATCACCAAAGAGCAATAACGCCTTGAACTGAGCCGCCACTAACAGCGGTAACCCCGAAAGGCAGCACAGAATTACCATCGAGGTTCTGGATTTCAATCATCTGACCCTGACCATCGTTGAACTCAACGAAGACATTGTCAGTACCCGCGGTGCTTTTCGCTTCTACAAAAATCGCACGCGTGGTCGGAAACCGCGCCTCACCATCAGAGGGCTGCCAGGCATAACCGCTCGCATAAGGCAGAACTGAAGTCTGGCCAAACACCGAACCAAAGGCGCGGATATCCATATAAAAAGACTCTTTCGCCTATCCTAGCTTGATGGACTGTTTAATTCCAAGTAAGCAATAAGACGATCTAAATACCACTTCGCCTTTTTAAGATCCTCTAACCCGTTCTTGTGCTTCTCTCTAGAGATGTACTTAATGATATTGAATTTATAGCCGCCACAGATCTCCTCGCGGCTCAAGCAAGATTCAATGTAGTCGATCGTCTCAATCGAGCCTTGGTTGTAGTGGCTCGGGTTGCTAACGGGATCGTGAGATTCTTGGGGCATGAGTAAGTTGCAGGTTGAAAGAAACTAATCTCAATAGGTCTAACGGGAAGCGTACCCAAACATTTCCGAGATATCCAGGACAGAGCCCAACTGCTCTTCCAGCTCTCTGCTGTATTTGGTATCACAGTGCTCGAGAAGACCGCACGGAGCGATCTGGACTCTGTCACCATTCTTCACTAACGGCACTGCCCTTCGGTGCTCTTGCCCTGGCCTTAATTTTTCAAAAGCAAGTCCCATAGAACTTCTGTCAGCCGTCGGCCAGCAACGAAACTGTGTCAGTTCAAAACTTTTTATAAAATCTGAACTAGGGGAGAGAATGTACTCCTCAGCCATTTCTTGGTCGAGGATCATCATTCCCGCGTAGGGGTTACCCAAAGTCACAAACCCCAAGAACTCATCGTTAGGCGTTAAGTACGATTGAACTTCGTAGGGACGCTCACCCCAAACTGCGTCTGTTTGTTTGTTCAGCTGCCATACCCTGTGGTTATCGAACGGAACGAGTTTTGACTTGTAATCTTCGTACCTGCAAAAACCTGGCTCGAGATTTAACTTTTTGAGTCGATCCTTCCAGTAAAACCAGTAGAGAAAGTTTTCACTCGTAAAAACCATATCGTTCTCTGTATAGATATAGAAGTCATAGATTTTATTGACGACTGCTTCCCTGAGCAAATTCTTGTGTGCCCACGTCAGTGTGAAGCCCTGCCAGTCTTCCGAGGCGACGATTACGTTGATCGTTTGAATTCTGACGTTTGGTTCTAACAGCTCCTTGAGAATCTCGGCATCGGATTCATGTTCGTAGTCGATAAAGATAAATACATTCTTAACGCCAGGAAGTTCCGAGTACCCCTTTAACGTTTTTAAGAGGGCGTCGAAACGCGATAAAGGATCATGCGCCGTAACAAGAATCAGAAACTTAAGGTCTTCCATCAGTACTCCATTTCGAAATTGCCTCTGCGTTGCAGGTAGCAAACCAAGTGTGTGTAAGCGTCTAGAAGGTCATCGTGCGAGGTCGCACCGATGTTAATTAACTGATCAAAGAGGACATCGAATTTACGGTATCTGTTGAACACCACCCTTTTGTTCTCCAACAGCCCGAGCGTACCCCTAAATCGAGCAATCTTATCCCCTCTGAATCCCTTCACCTCGTGGATATGTAGATTGCCGAGACCCCACTCGTTCAACATCACCCTCCTTAAGTCTGCGGCCAAGGATGCCTGGTAAGCCACGGACTCCACAACTAAAGTGCAGGTTGAGTATGTGGGGAAGTACTTACCCTCAGTATCCTCCTGAAGTATGCCCCACTCGACGAGCATTTTGCACAGGAGGTCAATCTTCTCAAGGTTCCCGATGGATCGGACTTGATGAGCATCGATGATGTAGTACTTATCTTTGAGTCGGCCACCCAGAACAAACGCTGTGTAGTCTGAGGTTTCGTTTTTACTAGCTGATAAGTCGATTCCTACAGCAAGACTATCGAACTCAGTTACGACATCTCCCTTAACAAGCAGATCAGGAGAAAGGACTAAGTCCGAAGTCATCACAGGTTGTTGCTGGTACTGGAAAGCAAAAGCAACCGGATCTAACTCCTTTTGACCGAGAAGGTAGTCAACCGACCACTGCTCGGGCCAGTAGGAAACTGGCTCACCGTCATTGTCATAGGTAAGAGCTTCCTGCACGACCTGCTTCCAGCCCTTGTCAGGAACAAACATCGTCTTGTGGATATCGAGTGGGTGGAATCTCGTACCCAGACAGATGGAGCGTCCGCCCTCAAAGATAATCGGAGCAATAACGGAGCTCCAGTTGTTGTTCATCTCCTCCCGAATCGTTGGGTTTTTAATGTCAGTGCTTGATTTAATAGGGTCATCCACGATGACCAGGTGTGCTCGCTTAGAGGTGATGGAGCCACGAAGGCCAGCTGCCCTGAGAGTAAATTCCTCATCACCGACTCGAAGGATCCCGGCGTAGTCGAAATCAATCGACCAACCGATATCACTCTGCATCCCAGGTCTTAAACGACAGGTAGGGAAAATTTTCTTAAAGGTCGCGCTATCTACAATCTGCTTAATGATCCGACTTTTAGGGATTGCCGTGGCGACGTTATAAGACACATAGATGATCTGTAGTGGTCTCTTTGCCGCTGTATGTCGACCGATACACCAAGCAGTAAACAAGTTAAGGACAGTCGACTTCGCACTTCCTCGGGGACTGAGGATGTCGGTATTAGGTCCCGCGATGTCTAATAAGTATCTGTTGCTCTCACCCGTAACCAACTCTCTATGCCACTCGAGCATGTGCTGAGCTGGCGGTTTATCCATCAAGGTACAGAAGGTTAGAAAATCACTATGAGCCCTAGCAAAGACATTATCAATAGATGAGTTTGATTCGCTCTCAATCGCTTTAGCGGCACGTAATTTTAAAGCACGACGATAAGCAAACGACTCACGACTAGGCATTTTCTTTTAAATGTGTCTGTATACTGTTAGCAAGAGTCTACACCCAAATGGCAAAAATTCTGTGGTACGGTGATATCCTCTCGAACACAGGATTCGCTAGAGTATCACACAGTATTCTTGAGCACCTAGCGGAAACCAACGATATAGTCGTCTTTGGTATTAACTACGCAGGCGACCCGCATGAGCTCCCCTACAAGGTATACCCCGCTGCAGGCAAGAATCCATCGGATCGATTTGGTGTCGGTCGACTGCCACAGGTCGTCCAGGCAGAAAAACCAGACTTCGTTATCTGCCTAAATGACATCTGGGTTGTTAACCAGGTGTGGGAGAGAATCCACCTTTTAAAGGATTCTCTAAAGTTTAAGTTTATTGCGTACTTCCCGGTAGATTCCATGTACTACGTGAGCTCTATGCTCTCGTATATTAAAGACTGGGACTTCGCGATCACTTTCTCAATCGAGCAAGCTCAGCGCTTGATGAATCAAGGAGTCCGACCAAAGCTTCTTGGGGTAGTTCCGCACGGGTTAGATCAGGGCAAGTTCTACCCAATGGAACAGGCCGCTGCGCGAGACAGGTTGCGCTTACCTAAAGATAAGTTCATCGTCCTCAACGCCAACAGGAATCAACCACGCAAACAGATCGATCTAACGATCAAGGCGTTCGCAGAGTTTGCTGCGGATAAACCAGACACGCTTCTCTACCTTCATATGAGCGAGAAAGATCTGGGTTGGGACGTTAGGGATCTGTTCGATATAGAGATGAAGCGGAGGAATCTCAGTCCTGACAATCGCCTCGTAATGACTTCAAACAATATCGACTACACAAACGCACCGTCCGACGAGCTTCTCAACGTTATTTACAACGCTTGCGATGTCGGCATAAACACGGCCAACGGCGAGGGTTGGGGGCTCGTGTCCTTCGAACACGCATCATGTAAAAAGCCTCAGGTGTTGCCAAACCACACGTCGTTCAGCGACATCTGGAAGAAGAGTGCTTGCCTGGCAGACATCGCAGCCTGGATTTACGACAAAGATCTTGGTGTCGAGCGAGGCATCGTGGACGTAAAAGATATGGCAGCTATGCTCACCAAGCTGTACGAAGACAAGGGTTTCTACAACGACGTCGCTGAGTCTTGCTTTAAAGTCACGCAAAACCCCGCTTACCACTGGGATCGAATTGCCGACGCATTCAACCAAGCCATGGAGGAGCTGAGCAAGTGACCCAGTTCCATCGTTACCGCACGTTTAATAACCGTGTCCTGCAGAGAGCCTTTTTTCCTGCAGCCTCCGGCTTCCCGACTGTTTTTGATCAGGCTTACGAACTAGGCGGTACTTTCACACGGATCACGTCTGGTCTACCGGAAAATAGTTTCGCTAACTTCAGCCCTTGTGTAATCAACCATAAGGGAGCGACCCTGATCGCGTGGCGGTCGCAACCAGAGCACTTCGTGTTTAGACACGACATGAAGTACTTCTATTACAACAACACTCCTACCGACATTTGGATCGGTCAGATGCTTACCGACGATACAATCGTCGCTCCTAGGAAGCTGATCGATAAACCTCACAGGCTCAGTTACGAAGACCCACGGATCTTCGTCTCTCCTGACGACAACCTCCTGTGTCAATTCGTCACGAGTACCTACGCGACTAAATGGGACTCAACTAGCCACAAAATGATTAAGACGCCTAAGGTTTGCACAGGCGTCGTAGACGAATACGGTTCCCTTGTAGATCGGTTCTTCCCTCCTATCGGAGCCAACTTCGAAGAGGGTGGGTCTGAGAAAAACTGGTGTTTCTTCAGCGACGATGAGCAGTTGCGTCTCCTTTATTTGACTCAACCAATCGTCATCAAAACACCTGGCCAAGAGGATATCGTCATCGACGCGTCGTGCTTGAAGGAAGTAACTGGCGAACACCCCACCTTCAACTCCACAGCTCCAGTTTTGTTGGAGGACGAGTGGCTCGTCTTCTATCACTGGAAGTTTATGTGTCGCGAGCTAGATCGCCGTCCTTATCTCATGTATGCCCTCGGTGCATACACACTGGATAAAGACTTGACTCGAATCACTCGCATGATGAAGGAACCTTTATTTATCGGTTCCACTAACGACGACCTCGTCACCTGGACAGACGCAGTAGGTAACGACATTTCGAACCAACCTGCCTGCGCTCTTCCCTTCGGGTGCTTTATCGACGAAGGGGATGATTTAGTTATGTCACTAGGTGTTAATGACTATTTTATGGGCATCTTCAGAACTCCTGTGCTTAACGTGCTATCTTTAATGCAGTCCGTTAGTTGAGGGGACTCCGCTCCCCTCAGCTCTGTAGCCAAAACGGGCAAGAAGGTAGGCCTAGGTCTACCTTCGCAAAAAAGATTTAGGTCCTCTCTTCCTTCTCAATCGTGGTCCACACCACGAGTGAGGCTTCCTCAAGCAAAGCGTAGACAGAAGGAACATCCTCAAAACTGTTCATTAGCTCGCGCATACAGCGATCAGCCCCTGCCAGAAGCAGACCGCGTCGATCCAAGCCATCCGTAAGCTGCCGGACTGCCTGAATGTGGCTCCGAATTTCCTTCTGTAGAACGGCAATCTTCGTAGCTGCCGTGGCGTAATCGAGCATGCCCGTCAAAGTCATTTGACGAACGTTATGCAAATCAGTTTTTAGCGAATCGATCTCAATTAAGAGGATCTTTCGTAAGTCCTCCTTTGGGTACTTCTCTTGAACCCACGCGGTCAGATCGGAAATTGATCCTTCGTAACCAGGCTTCAAAAACCGAGCATAGAGGTAAGCCTCAATATCACTGGTGGCGTTCTTGGCGTAGTGCTTAAACGCATCCTGCTGGGATTTGTCTAACGAAGTAAGCCAAGAGCCAACAGTAGTGGAATCTCCGATGCTCGATTTAATCATGCAAAAGCGCGAGTACCTGCGAGTGCTTGGTTTGCACCAAACTTCTTAAGAGCAAGCTGACCTTTTGTAGCAGCTTTGGTACGTGCCAGGTCACCCAAGGTCCGAACTTTATCAAGCTGTGCAGCATTCTCGAAAGATTGAGCACCTAATGCGAGTGCACCCTCAGTAGAGGCACGCTGCTGGACGATGTCGTTAATCGTCTCGGCCATGTTGGAAGCAACGTCCCCGCGAAGCTGCTCTTGGTAAGACTTAACACCGATGTTGGTCTGACCTAATTGATTAGCAAGCTGATTTTGGCCAGCGAGAGAAGCGGAACCAGCTTGGGCAAGAAACTGAGGAGCTTGAAGTTCAGTGCTAAGCCGCGCTTGGCCTAAGTTGTAGAGGGTATCTAAACCTTTACCGGAAGCGTATCCAGCCACAGAAGACTGGAGCGTGGCATCCTTCTGTGCACGCTGCAAAGCTTCTTGCAGAATGCTCAGCTGGGAGGAAGCTTTTGTGGTTGTCTCGGTACCGACAGCACTTGCTAAGGCACCCTGCAACAAGGTCAGACCTTGAAAAGCTGCGGTTAAGGGACTGTTTTGAGCGGCGAGCTGTTGTGCATAAGCGGCATAGGCATCACCGCCGCCACCGCCACCGCCACCGCCACCGCCGAATAGACCCCCTATGAGGGAAGACCCGACACCCGTACCGAGGCCCATACCAAGGGCAGGAAGAAAAGCCATGGCTTACTTAAGAACGGAGGCTGGAGTACCGAAACCTTTACCGCCAGCTGTTGCCAGTTGAGCGGCGGATTGAAGCAGAGCGCTATTGGGCATACCTGACTGGTAAGCCAGGTTCATCATGCCGAGACCCATTGCGGCATCTCGCTGAATCTGAGCTTGAGTTACACCCTGCCACGCGGCAATGGTCTGAAGTTCAATATCGCGAGAAGTCTTCTCACGCATTTTCTCGAGACCTGCAGCCTCCGCAAGTTGCAGCTGCTGCTTGTAAGTCTCTAAATCAATTGCAGCTTTCTGGGGGTAGTACTCCCGAGCTTGTGCTGCTTCCTCTTTCTGCGCCTGAATAAGTGCACCCAGGAGGGCAGTGATATCCCCACCCGGCACACCACCCGTGGGCAGATCTTGTTTAACAGGTAAATCAGGAGTACCTGCGTCCGGTGCCGGAGTTTGCGTTACAGAGTCTTGCTGAGTTGTCTGAGCTGCTCTACCTGACTCCTGTTCCTCAGGGGCTTTTTGACCCTTAAGTAGGAGTTCACCAAACTTAAGAGCGCCTGTAACAGGGTTCGATTGAGCTAATATAAGCTCTAAAAAATCCTTGCCCTCCATCAGAAAGCCCTCCCAACTTCACCCATAATAGTTCCATAATCGGGTCTATTTAAGGTAGAAGCAATACCTTGTTTGATCACCTCAGACAAAGCAGTACTGCCAGTTCCTGCGGCTTGAGCAAGACCCGATTGAACCGCACCTTGTTGACGTAACTGCTCGATAGCGTATTCACGAGCACCAGCTTCAGCTGCCGAACGACGAAGCTCAGACTCACGCTCCTGAATAATCTGATTAGCGTCGAGCGGTGCCATACCTAAAGCCCGGCGCTTGAAGTTTTCGTTATCTACATACTGCTGGATATCACGCACATCTTGTAGCGTGATCATAAACTTACTACCTGACCCACCCTGAGTCGTAGCCGGAGTAAGCGCCTCAGTAACTCCTGCAGTTGCGGCTCTTACCCCTCCTGACGCCAAATCCGATAGAAAATTAGAAAGAAAGCCCATACCTATAGCACGGGCACCAGTACCCAGGACGGCAGGAGCGGCGGCAACGGCAGGAAGAGCCATAGTGGAAGAACCGTAGGTGCGAGATGGGAAGAGAGCAGTCTGTCCGGGGGTGCCAGACGGTACACCGCCATAGCTATAGAGACTCACCTTTAGAAACCTCCCGGATTGTCGTACTTAGTGCCACTAAGGGGCTTCTTCATTAACTTTAAATCATCTCCAGGATTATTAGTATCTAAACCACGCTGCATCTGCTGTGGCGACGGGAGTGCTGAGGTCTGGGGAAAATTACTTTCCATATAAAGACGCATGAAAGTATTTGCGTCTAACTCAGGAGAAAGCTTCCGAACGTCGCGCTCGCGAAGCTGTTTTTGACGAGCGTTGGATGGCATCAGCTTAAGGGTTGGAAAGCACGCGAAGGTTCGATGCCGTTAGACGATGGTGCGTTTAAAACACTGTAATTAGAGCCCAAATTAGGAGTGTCGTACTCCAGAGGACGCTGAGAAGACAAGCGATCAGCTTCCTCTTGATCTTGATCAGCTAGCTGCTCGAGGAGCATAAGAATCAGCTGGAGCTGCTCAGGGTCTAGAGCCGATAAAAGCTCAATCAAATAGCCATCTTGGCTAGGGGGCTCAGTTTCGGTGCGAAGGCGAGAGGCAAGCTTGGCCTTCTGCATAGGCATCGTGTTGTCGGGAGGAGCGTTAAGCGAACGCGTCGCCCCGGTGTATAAACCTTCCTCCTCCATACCAGGCATGGGAGGGAGCCCAGTGCCAAAGCGGCGGACAATCTCAGCAGTAGCCGGAGTAGCCGCTGCCATCTCTGCTGGCGTCTGAGGGACGGGAAGCCCAAGAAGACGGGCAGCTAACTCGTAATCGGCTTTAGAAAACACCGGATACCACCACAGCTGAT
>Ga0208898_1001662_pt1 | contig 14385 bp, 21 predicted proteins | sample VirMetDEL_Mar_4_FD_184513 | JGI IMG/M metagenome (GOLD analysis project Ga0208898, IMG submission 184513) | Aqueous microbial communities from the Delaware River and Bay under freshwater to marine salinity gradient to study organic matter... | ecosystem: Environmental > Aquatic > Marine >...
TAAATTTGTATGATCCGTTGTCCGTGGGTGGTGGTTAGTGATTGATAAGTAGTTTAACCTCTACTTTTCATTTAGGCTTTAAGAATACGCTCTTCCTTTGTACTGGTGGATTTACCTGTGTCAATAGCTTATATATGCATTGTTCAGGGTTTTTTGGGTCTGGAGCCAGACCATATTTGATACCCAAAAGGTCAAATTTATTTAGTTTTTTCATCCTTTTTCGGAGGAAGAAAATTATCATAAAGATCTTCTAAATTTAAATCAATAGGTTCGTCTAATATATCCATAGCACTTTTATCCGCCTGGTCCCATATCTCTTTGATTAATTCTTGGTGTGTTTTATCTTTTGTTTTTGCTTGTGTCATATTTTCCTGCTTTGTATTTTTCTGGTAGGTTTTCATAAGTTTGATTTATATCTTTAATTAATTGTTCATTTAACAATAGGTCAGAGTCTACTACTCTATTTGTACTAAGCATCCTTGCTAAATTTCTCATTAACAAAACTTCTCTGTCTGCTGTCACCAGATACACTTTAGGTGTATATCCATATTTTTCCGCTCTTTTAATTTCTTTTGCTAATTTACCTTCATCTCTTCCAGTTGTTGGATACACAATATTATCTCCCCTTGCTAAAGCTATTTTCATTATTCTTTGATTTATATCACTACTTTCTTTATGCACTCCTCCAGCATTATATCCGTCTGTAAATTCTGGTAATAGTTTTTTAATTTCATCTGAATCTGCTAAATAAGATCCTGTCTCTGGCACTAATTTATCTACTAAAGAACTTGATTTACCCGAAGAGGAAGGCCCCATCACAATAAACATTTCTTTATTTTTTTTAGGTGCTCCATTTCCATATACCTTTTTAATAAAATCTTTATATCCTACTGTGTCACCTACAAACTTTCGGTTTGCCCAATAATCAGCAGTTCCGTATCCTTCTTTAATAGAGGTGTCATTATATGCTTTGTTACTACTTTCTATTTTATTTTTTATTATAGGATTATTTTTATATTGTTCGTACATATCTAATGTAGGATTGTTTTGTGAAAGTTCGAATAAATCTTTAGCTAAATTCAGTTCTTGGTTTCGTACTTCTTCACTTGGGTATTCAAATTTAACTGGTGCGGCTGGCGCTTCTGCTTTCATTTCTTTTGTTAAAATAGATGTGTCTACAGATTTAGCTGGTGGTGTTTGTAAAATTTGTTTTTCTGGAGTTTGTGCAGGAAACGATTCTGTTTTAGTTTTGTCCGCTTCACTTAAAACTGGTGTTTCTAATTTAGTTTCTTCTTTAGGAGGAATTGGTGTTACTAAAGGTTTAGGTGCCGCCTCTTGTCTTTTCTTTTCTATTTCAGCTGCATCTGGCCCTAATACCATTCCTGATGGAGTATCTTTAAATAAAAATTGTCTTACTTCAGGAGAAGCGAAAAACATTCCTTGATCGTCTGGGCTAACCTCTGTTTCCATAACTTCTTTTTTAGTTTTTCCCTGATCCGTGGTTACTGGTTTAGATTCAATTATATTTTTTAATATATCTGGATTAATCAAATCTTTAGTTGGCCCCATAAACACATTTTTTAAGGCTTCTTCTATTACTTGTGGGTTTTGCTCCATTTCTTTTTGCATTTGTTTAGCGGTCAAGGCTCCGCCAACAAGTAGTCCTGATCCTACAAGTAATTCGTATAATGCTGGTATTCCAGCTGCAACTGGTATTGGCATAATCATATATTATACACCAAATATAAAAATGGAGCAATTGAAGTAATATTACATAAATATATATAAGATTATCCTATGGGATTTTAAAGAAAATAATTTAATTTTATGGGTTGACTTGTTTTAATTCCATATATACATCTACAGTTAATATGATGAAAAAAATAAACTCAGAGGCTTGGAAAGAATTTGACGAATCAGTTCGTGAAATTTTATGTTCCGTTCCTCTAGTTACATATAAAGGTGAACCAATTACTGATAGCGACTCACAGTTTAAAGAAGCAGTTAGTAAATTGATTGTTTTACCTTTATCCATTCAGGACACTGAAATTACATTATTTAATGAAAGCACAGCAACTTCGCTTGTTTATGATGAATTATATTGTCGTGAAGAAAACCAACAATCCGAATCAGACGAAATGCTAATGTCTGATTTAGAAAACTATAAATTAGGAGGAAAATATGCATAACACAAATAAAGAAATTAAATCGGTTGTATTTGAAACAAAAAATTACAATCAATTTAAAAAAGTAAGAGGCAATCGAGATGTTGATCAATCTCATGTCGATCGTCTTAAACGAAATATAGCGGATAGAAAATTAGATATCCCTATTATCGTCAATAAAAGAGATATGTCTCTTATGGATGGACAGCATAGGCTGGAAGCATACCGACAATTAGGATTACCTATTAAATTTATATTAGGTGATTTTGAAGATCATTTAGATGTTGCAAGAATTAATGCAAATCAAAAAAGATGGTCTCTTAATAACTACGCCAGCTTTCATAATAAAAGAGGTAAGCAAGATTACGGTATTGCTATACATGTTTCTGAAAAATATGAAGTTACTATTGAAGCCGCTATTCTAATGTTGCTTCAAAAAAGTGCTATGTATAAAAACATTGCTAGTGATTTTATGTTAGGTAATTTTAAAATACCGTCTGGTAATTTAAGAAAAGCGCATGATTTAGGTGAAAGGATGCTTATAGCAAAGCAATACATCCCTAATTACAAACGTGCTTTTATATCAGCTTTTATTATGACTAACAAACACCCAGATTTTAATTGGGATCGTTTTAAATCTTCTTTAAAAGTTAATGGCATGAAACTTATGTCAGCAACTAATAGAGAAAGTTATTTACAATGGTTTGAACATATTTATAACTCTGGTTTAAAAGGTGATAAATATAAAAAAATAAAATTAATTCAGTGGGTCAAGGATCGTGGGTATAACGAAACCGATCAATTGGATCAATAAGAAAGGAAAAGGAGTATGGATATAAGTAAGTGGAAATCAGTAGCTGTTGGATCCAGCAGCTACTATATCCTACAGGCACTTTGCAAACATGGTTATCGTAAACCTGGTGCTATGATTGATAAAATGGTTGATCAGGAAGTTGCAAAAGTTGCTAAAAAAGAAGGAGTTCCTCATGATAAAATGAGAGAACAAATGTTAAAAGAAGGCAGGGAGATGAAGAAGTGAGTAACTGGGCTACTTCGGTAGCCCATTCTTCAAAAAAATATGATGAATAAATTAAAAAGAAAAAAGTTTTCTATGGAAGATGTAAAAGCTGCGCATGCACTTAAACCATACTTACCAGTAGAAAAGTTTATTAAACAATTTGCGTTTTTAAATTTAAAAATATCTCAAGGATGGGATATGAATAAGGTAATAAAACATGTGGAAACTATCACAGCAGATGTTAAATAAATTTTTAACTTATCAAAATAAAAAATCAACAAATTGTCATGTCTGTGATGGTCAAGGATGGATTACTATGATAGTGTCAAAAGTTCCTTTAAAGACTGTCACAGATTCTTGTAGACAGTGCAATTCAGATAAAATTCCAAATCCTAATTATAGGACTAAAAAATTTACGTAGCTACAGAAAGTGCATCATCTGCACTATCTAAACTTTTATATTCAAATCCAGCTTCTTCTTGATCTAATTTAATCAACTGCCTTCTGCAGTGTTTTATTTTTTCTTGGATGATATTCATATCTGGAGTTATTCTTCCATTTTCTAAATATGAAATATTCCACTGAGACTCAAGTCTCATTTTTTCCGCTAGGATCTGTTGCGAGCTTTTCATCATATTGCTCTATCTCCTCGTAGGTTATAAACAATCGATCTCCTCGATTGCTATTTTCTTTTGCTTTAATTTCATCATTTTTAATTTTTTCGACAAAATTAAATCCTGCTTCTTTTTCGTCTTTTCCCCAGGTTATCCCATCGTAATATAAATTTTTATATCTAACCTGATATCTATATGCTTTTATCATAATATCTTAGCATTTATTTGTTTGTAATACAACAATTTATGCTTTTATCTTAAAGTCTTTACCATCTGCTGTACGGTATAGTAACCAAGATTGTTTACCATCCCAATAATACCCCTGAAGGTCATTTTTTTGATTTGATTTGATTTTCTTTGAATTTAACATTTTTTTTATACTCATTTTGTATCTCCTTAGCTTGTTTAAAAAACCAGTTCCAATAACTATTCTTTCTTTTCTTTTGCTTCACCCCAACTCCGTCCTATTGCTACATCTACTTTAAAAGGTACTTTTAAGCCTTCTATGCAATTTTCCATTAAATCAGATATCTTTTTAATATCTTCTTGTTCCTCATTTATTGAAAAACATAATTCATCATGGATTTGGAGTAAAGGTCTATAACCAGCTTTATAACAATCAATCATAGCTTGCTTGGATTGATCAGCTGCAGATCCTTGAATTAACCTATTTAATGCTTTGTATGTGCCCGCTCGTTTAATGTTATTACCATAATGAGCCTTAGCTTCTTCATACTTCATTGCTTGGAACATACCAAAAGTGGTAGGTTCCCACATATCGAATCTACATTTACGACCTTTAATTGTTCTTATAAAACCAAATTTACTAGCAGATGACATTACTTCAGATGCTAATTTTTTAACAAAAGGAACTCTAGCATCATATCTTTTTAGTAATTGTTCAGCATCGTCTTTAGATATACCTAATTCTCTTGATAATTTATTTTTACCCATTCCATAAAATATACCAAGATTAATAGTCTTGGCAGCAGATCTTGGTATACCAGCCATTTCAGCCACCAGTTGATGGAAATCAGCCTCTTCATTTTGGTATGCTTTAATAAATTCATCGGCTCCAGTAAATCCTTGTTCAATAGATGCTGCATAGTGGGCAACGAGCCGTGGTTCTTGTTGCGAGTAATCAAATGACCCCCACTGTCTTCCCTCTTCAGGTAAGAATAAACTTCTAATCTTATCTCCATAATCTTTATTTTTTGCTGGTATCTGCTGTAAGTTCATATTTGAATAACTTAATCTACCAGATACTGTTCCTCCTCCATCCGATCTCAATTGATGAATTTCAGAATGAATTCTCCCTTTAAAAGAATGACGTTCAATAGCATCCAAAAAAGTAGAGTGGAATTTATTAACTTCTCTAGCATCTCTAATTAATTTAGCTATTTTATGTTCACAGTTTTGTAACCAATTAGAAGTAAAACTTGGTTCTTTTGTTTTTTCTGTTCTAGGATATTCTAGCCCCAAGTGATCAAATACTTTTGCTACTGATCTATTCGCCCAAATATCTACCCCCATTCCAGTAAGATCTTTAATCTCTCTTAATATTTTATTTTCATCACTAATAAATTCTTTTTTTAATATTTTAATTTTATCTAAATCTACCCTTAATCCAGTCATCCTCATTTCAATTAAAATTGGCAGTAGTTCCATTTCTAAATCAAATACATCTTGAAGATTTTCTTTTATAATAATTGGTTTTAAATGCTGCCACAGTTTATAAGTTAATGCTGCGTCTTGTTCTGCGTAATGACCCACAAACCCAGCTGGCATTCTCCATAAATCTTGTTTAGGATCTAAACCCCATTCTTTTGCTTTTTCATTTAAAAATGCTTCTGATTTAATTTCACCTAATAGATCAAATCCTAAAGAATTTAATGCATAAGAATATCTGTTTTCATTAACTACAGCAGCAGCTACCATAGTATCAATAATTTTGCCGTTTATTTCAAATCCATTAATTTTTAACCAACCTACGTCATATTGAGCGTTGTGGAATATCTTAGGGCAAGGTAATTTTAATAAATCTTGTATATACGCAGTGGTAACAGCTAAATCCATATTGCCTCCAGCATCATGTTGTATAGGAAAGTAATATTGTTGACCTGCTGTAGCTATAGCAAATCCAACAATAGCACCATCAAATCTAGGCCATCCAGGTCCCAATGTTTTTATATTAGGATCTTTAGTTTCTAAATCTATAGCTATACAATCAGCGTGTGAAAGATCTGGGTATTCAGATGGACAAACCCAATCTGATTCTTGATAAATAAAATTAAGTTGATGTGTCATTAATTTTTATAATATAAAGTTTCGTTTTCTAATGTAGATAATTTAGGTAATACTTTATTTACAAAAATAAAATCTACGGCCATAAGTTTGTTATTAAAGAATATTGAATTAATGTCAAATACTTTAAAATTAGAATTAGCCATGTAGTTTATATAATGTTCAAATAAAGGAGCACCTACATTATTAGGATGAACAGGACATTCTAATTGCACAAATTTTGTTTTTAAAAATAAATCTAAAGAACCTTCTATGATTTCAAGTTCTGCACCTTGAACATCCATTTTAATAAAATCAAAGGTAACATCCGATGGAACTACATCTATTAATCTTTTAGTATGTTTAATAATTTTATCAAAGTTAACATTGGAGTTTTCTGCATATAAAGAAGATCCTGTATTATTATTTTTATCTAAAGAATTATAAAATTCTCTTTCTCCTCCTTTTTCAGATAATACTTCACAATAAAAAGTACCTAGTTTATTCAATTCTTCTTTAAATTGATCATTAGCATCTATTAAATAATAATTAGCATCAGGATAACTTTCTTTTGTTTTTTTAGTCCAGTTACCTTTATATGCTCCTACATCAATTATGTTATGAAATACTAATCCATTTAATTTCATTCTGTCAAAAAATCTTGTATTAAATTCTTTCGGAACAGATAAATTATTTTGCATTTCGTAATTGTTCAATTTCTAATTCACAATAGTGAATAATTTTTTTTAAATCTTCTATGCCATTTTTATCTTTATACCTTACTACATATTTAATTACATTCCCTTGAAAAAAAGATAGATTGTTAACTGTAATAAATTCGTATGGTTGTATTTTATGTTTTTGATAATGATCTCCTCCCTCTTGTCTAGAAGATGGAAAAGCCTTTTCAAGTTCTGATTTTGTTGTCATAATTACTTTTATAGTTATTGTAAAATTTTCCAAGTGGAAAATGATATTTATGATCAGTATTAATCAAATGTAAAGCCTTTTTTGCACGGGTGATTCCTGTGTACCATACTCTTAATTCTTTAACTTTTTCCTCTATGTTTTTTCTTTCGTAATGAGAAGGCCAATTAGATTTGCTTAAAATTACTACATTATCAGCTTCTCCTCCTTTAACCGCATGAATAGTATCTACAATTATTTTAGATGATTCGTCTAAGTTAACACCAGATTCAGATAAACGAATCAAATATTGTTTTTCCTTATCTTTAAATCTAATCTTAAAAGCCTGCACCCAATGTCCTTTTGGCTCCCTCAATCCAGCCCTCAAGGTTAATTCATCGTAATTAAAAGGTTGATTAGGATGTGCAAATGTCCATGCTTGACTGTCGCTGCTCCTGTAGCCGTGATCAATGTTTTGAATATAATGATACATAATACAAGCCTCTTCCTTAGTAATAGATCCACCAGCCATTAAATGATCCCATGCTTTTATAGCTTGCCACTGCTCTACTTTAAATGATTTGCGACCTTGAACATCCTGAAAATAAATACCCATATCATAAAGATCTTGCTCCACCTCTTCTTTAACTGATCTTATTCTAGAAAGAACCATAAAAGATCCATCACTAGTAAAGTCTACATGTTTTAAATTAGTATAAGTAAGTATATCTCCTTCAGATGCTCTTGGATTAAATTGTTTTTCCTGCCTACGTCCTTTTGCTGGAGCAATTAATAATTGAGAAAAATAATGAACTTTACCAGGTATTCTTCTTGATTGTTTTAATATTTTTACTTTACCTGGAAAATGTATAAAAAAATCAGCGTCAGCACCATTCCATTCATAAATGGCTTGATCATCATCTCCTGCTAAATAAATTTTATCTGTATGATAAGATAGTTTAATGATTAAATCCCATTGTAAAGGAGTTAGATCCTGCGCTTCGTCTACCATTAATATTTTTAATTTAGGGCAAACTCCTTCTTGAATGAACTTATCAATCATGTCGGTAAAGTCTAAACGATCTTTCTGTCTAACCCCAGATTGATTCTCAAACATTTTAAAATTTTCATAAGCAGATATAATAGATTGAAACTGCGCCAGTCTTACTTCTTTTCTTTCTTGTATCCTGTATAAATGAGTAGGATCCTGTTTCGTGTTCCGTGCTCTGTCGTATACTCGTAATGACCAATTATTAAATACTTTTTGTTCTTCAAATCCTTTTTGAGCATTTATTTTAATAGTTCCATAATCGCTATGAAACTGGATCATATCTTCTGCTGGATCCAATACAGGAATTTCTGAAAATTGTTTCCTTGCAAAACTATGAATAGTACAAAAATAAGGAAAGTCATCTATGGTATAGTCTGGTAAAGCTAACTTTAATCGTTCTATAGTTTCATTCACTGCTTTATTGGTAAAACTAAAATAAGCTATTTCAGAAGGATGTACTCCATTTCTTATAAACCATCTAATTCTCTTAAGCAGTTGGTAAGTTTTTCCAGTTCCAGGAGGACCAAATATCTTAGTGGTCTTGCCATGGAGCTTTTGCTTTATCATGCTTTACCTCTTTCCTTTTATATTCTGGTAACTTAGGCATTGGGCATCTCCAGTGTCTTGTTTGTATATTAGCATGTTTCTTTTTAGGTTCCGCCCCACCCACTTGTAAAAAATTAATACATTCTCTGTTGTTCCAATTACTTCCCATTTTTTTCATAAACCTTTGAAAGGTTTGTATTTTAAATCTCATTTCCGTAGCATCTGCAGCACTTGGATTATCTAGCCAAATATATCCATTATCCACCTGATCAAATTCCTCATGTGTTTCGCTATCTTCAAAAAATTGAACCATTCTAGAATTAAATAAATCATCTTTATCAGCCATGGCATCGTATCCTTCCATGTCTATTTTATTTTTAATTAAATCATCTTTAAAATCAGACCATGGATCTGGATTTTGTTTAGTTGGTTTTAAGGTTCTCCAAACAATATCAGCTGTTTGTAATTTTTCAGCAAATAGTCTTTGAGCATATAGTTCTTTATTATCTAATTTTATATTAATTCCATTAACAGGTAATACCCAATAAGGTTCAGGGTACACATTATATTTTACCAATCTTCCTACTTCGGGCATAGCCTCATTAGGATTGATACCAAATTTTTTAGTAACGCATTTTTTTGCATCGCAGTTCATCTTAGCGATAGAAGAATTACATCTGTAGTTATAATCAGTTTTATTATGCTGATTAATTAATACATTTAATTCTTTTGGGTCTAACGGGGGCTCACCAACTTTTTTATTTAAGTCTCGTAATTGCTCAGGCCAGTAGTCTGGATCTGGATTAATTTTTTTACAAAGAACAGCGCAATTAAACATTGCATCATTTCTTCCCTCTCCCTCTTTTACTTTATTTTTAATAAAGTGCGCTACGCATGGAGGAAAGTTTTTAGTCTCTGGATCTGAAGTTGATTCTGCATTAATATTTCTTAGTTGATCTTCTGTTACTTTAAATTTTTCTACATGTTTAAATAACTCTTCTATTGGTATGCTCTTTCCATCGTCGTACATAGCAGTACGAGTGGATCTTTTACAATTTTGATAAGGTAAATTAACAAAGTTTCCTTTTCTTTTATCTTCCCAAGCCTCTGGTGTTAAATCAACTACATCTTGCGCTGGATAAATATCAGTTGTTTCATCTCTTACTCCAAGATCACTAGCTATCTCAATTAACTTCTGTCGCATTAAAGAAGCTGGAACAGTATCTTTAGTATGAATAAATAAGTGCAGACCATTAGATTTTGACCTGTAAGGAACTAATGGATATTTTCTTTCTCTAATAATTTTGATTAATTCTAAATGATTAATATTGTATCTATCTACGTCTATAACCCCCCAGCTGCAGTTGGAGTCATCTCTAATAGGAACAGTTCCTACATGTCTGGATCCATCTAAATGCTCTTGCCAGTCTTTATCAGTAATAGGCCACTGGTTAATCCAACTTTTATATTCGGATTTACCATTAGGTTTTTTCTGACCTGTTGGTTTAGACTCTCCATAATAGGTGAGTGAACCTTGGAACAGCTTTTGAAACTGTTCCAAGATTTTTAATTGCTCTGACATTAGAAAGGTGCTTTTTCAGTTGCTTCCTCAGTATCGTATTTAACATTAACTTTATCTCCAGAGCAAGCAAGATAAAAATCATGCGCTGTCTTTAAGATACTTTGATTTGGTACTGCTCCTACATGAGTAATATCCCAACCATACCAAGATCCTAAATTATTTTTCTCAAGTACAGTTTTAAGATTATATACTTGAGTAAAAGGTGCTGGAGTATAAAAACCACCATCTTTCTTTTTAGCTTTTAAAGACATCATCATTGAATTCCATTTCTTAGATTTTTTTCTTTGAGTGGACTTCATACTGATTAATGCTGTTCCTGTAGCGATAGATCCATCTAAAATAGTAATAAAATGCGAAGCTGTTTCTTCTACATAATTACCGTTTTCTAATCTATCTTTATTATCTTCTGATCGAGTTGTTTTACTCATAATATCAGAATCACTTTCATAAATATTAACAGGAGCATTAGATTTTTTTTGTCCTCTGTCTGCCCATTCAATATATTGAAGTTTATAATAACAAGGAACTACATGAATTCCTTTTACCCCATCGTACAATTGACTTGTTACAGTATTGTAGATCATGCCAGGTCTAGCATCTGGTATAAAATTAGAATCACCTTGAGTTACCTGTGGTGATAATTGACCTAATATTTTTAGAAAAGGTAATGCTAAATCCTTAGCACTAACATTTTCAAAACCAACATCTGCAAACTGCTCCATGTTGATTGTAGCTACTTCAGTAGTTTGTTTTTTTACTACTGTCTTTACTTGTTCGTTACTCATCGTTGCTCCTTATTTTTTAGTTATTTTTGTTTTGTTAGTTATGTACACAGAAAACAAATCCATAGGTATTTCTTTACCGCTTTGTATTTGTTCTGATACAAATGCTTTTAAAGTCATCGGCTCTACCTTTTCTTTTCTCTGATAGCTATAACCTTTTTCTTCAAAAAGCCTCATTAGTTCAGATGCCTTAGCATCCTCTTCTTTATTAAAAGAGGCAGTAAGTGTATTTTTAATTAAGTCCCCAAATCCTTTTTCTCTAAGCCATGAATACGCTTTCTCGGCATTATCCAAAGTTATTGAAGATTTAATTGAGGGTTTCACTTCTACGGTACTTCCATCCGAAAGTTTAATTAAGGACACTCCTGCCTCTTGCATCAAGTTGGGTATGACCCGTTCTTGAAGATCGTTTGCCTTATCTTCTATCTCAGACAATTCTTTTTTCTTGTTAGAAATCTCTCGTTCTAGGTTTTGTAACTCTTCACATTTTTGTGAAATTTTACCTACCTTTGTTTCATCTATATTTACTGATATGTTTTCAAAATCCATGTTTCCTCCTTTTAAATTATTTGTTGCACATGTCAAGAAATAGTCTATAAACTTTTTTTATGGATTATCAATTTAAAACTTCACCATATAAACATCAAATAGATGCACTTAAAGATTGCACAGATAAAGAAAACTGGGCTTTTTTCATGGATATGGGAACTGGTAAAACTAAAACCACTATAGATAATCTTGGAATTTTATATTTAAAAGGAGTTATTGATTCGGCTCTTATTGTTGCTCCTAAATCAGTATATGCTATGTGGGAGAGAGAAATAACGAATCATTTATCAAATCAAATAAAAACTTGTATTCAAGTTTGGAATCAAAATAAAAAAATTAAATATGATTTAATGCAACAGATGGTTCCTGATCATTTAAATATTTTATTAATGAACGTAGAAGCATTTTCTACTCGCAATGGCACTAATGGTGCTATGATGTTTTTTCATAGACATCCTAAAAGTGCTTTTGTTATAGATGAAGCCACTACTATTAAAAATCAAAAAGCTAAAAGAACTAAAAGTATTTTAAAACTTGCTCCGTTAGCCGTGGTTCGTAGAATATTAACAGGTAGTCCTGTAACTAAATCACCTTTAGATTTATTTACACAATGTAAATTTTTATCACCTCAGCTGTTAGGGTATGATTCGTTTTATGCTTTTAGGGCTCGATATGCAGAAATGCATGCTGTGTACACAGGCCCTAATACTCAAATTATGTTGCCTAAATATTATAAAAATTTAGATGAATTAGAACGTAAGATTAAAACTTTCAGTACCAGAGTTCGTAAAGAAGATTGTTTAGACATACCTCCTAAAGTATACGAACAACGAAAAGTTCAACTAACTGGTAAACAAAAAGAAGTTTATAATAGATTAAAACAACATGCCATCACCGTATTAAATGACAGCACTGTTTCTTTTAATAACCAGTTAACAGAAATATTAAGATTACATCAAGTTACTAATGGTTTTGTTAAAAATGACGATGGTCAAGTAGAAGAATTTAACAATCCTAAATTAGAAGAACTAATGACTGTCTTAGATGAAATTAATGGTAAAGCTATTATCTGGGCTAATTATATACATAACATAGAACAGATAGCGGATAAAATTAAACAAGAATATGGAAAAGATAGTTATGTGACCATGTATGGAGCAACTGATGTAGAGGATCGTAAAAGAGTTTGTGATGCTTTTCAAACAGATCCAAAAGTAAAATTTTTTATAGGCAATCCTACTGTAGGTGGATATGGATTAACTTTACATGCTGCAAGTTATGTTATTTATTATTCTAATAATTATAATTTAGAAGTACGGTTACAGTCTGAGGACAGGGCTCATAGAATAGGTCAAACTAAAAATGTTTTATATATAGATATTATTGCTGAAGATACTGTGGACGAAAAAATTGTATCTGCTTTAGATAAAAAACTTTCTCTTTCTGCTAAAACTTTAGGAGAGGAAATTAAAACTTGGCTATCTTAAAATAGGGCAACCTAAGTTGCCCTATTCTTTTAGGCAATCAAATTAAGGATCCAAATCCCCATTATTATACCTAAGCCTAAGTAAGCAACGTGAGTATTATTTAGTTTCATTATGAGTTTATATTTAGTCTTCGTCCTCATCATCAAAAGAATCGTCATTGTCGTCCTCTTGATCTTCCATCTCTTCTACCTTATCTCTTAAAGTAATGAGATCTTCTTCTATTCTATCAATGATGTCCGTTAAGTTTTCTTCTTTCTTCTTTTTTGGCATGTCATCCTCCTTTTGGTTAGAACGAAATGGTAACCTAAGAAGGATGACGATGTAAGTCTAGGCACTTAATTTATTTGTTAATAAAATCAAGTTCCTCCTCTGTGTAAGGAAACATTATTTTATTTCAATGTCCTTAACTTTTATTTCTTCTGGCTCATTAACACCTAACTTAACTGTTAATACACCATCTTCCATTTTCGCTTCGTCCACGATTACATCGTTTCTTAATGAAAATTGTTTGAAGAATTTTCTAGCCGCTAATCCTTTTTGGATATATTCCTTTTCTGCATCATCTACCTGACCAGACACAGTTAATACACCATCTTGGAAAGAAACTTTTACATTTTTTTTATTGAAACCAGCAAGACCTAGTTCAATTCCATACTCACCTTTTCCATATTTTACCACATTGTAAAATGGAAATGATTGTACTTTTGATAAATTCATAAACATTTCGTCAAACGAACTATCAAATAATTTTACTGAATTATTCCAAAGATCTTTTTGGATTTTATTAATTAAATCTAAACCTGTCATATAACCTCCTTGTTAAGCAAAGTTTATAGGCCAGCCACATTGCTGCACCATGACTATTATATAGTATGTGTCGTAGTTATTTCAACCCTAGATATTTCTAGGTTCTAGTTTCAAATGTTTTAAAACTTTTCCTTTATTACTACCGTTCTTTAAAGTATAGCCAGAAGTTCCGTTGCCATTTATTTCAACTTCTTTTCTGCTTGAAAACAAAATATTATTTTTGCTTGTTCTATCTTTTAACAAACTGTTTTGTAATATTAGATCTTTTAATCGTTCTCTTGTCATACCTAAATGGTATATCAGATATGCGTTTACTTCAAGTGTCCACCGCCAATATCTACTAGGCCAGTTTCTCTATTTAAAAACTTATATTCTATTTTAGTTATTTCAAAATCTTTTTTAATTTTTTTACAAATGGTTTCTGGATTAAATTCACCGCAAGAGTAGACATCAAATTGCATTAAGGCAGGAGATGGTTCGTCCCAGACATGCATGACTATATGAGAGGTTTCAATAATAGCCGCACCTGTAATTCCACGATTACCTGGTACATTATGATAAATAACATAAGGCCCCATCAAAACTTTCATGTTGA
>Ga0208898_1001663_pt1 | contig 14379 bp, 28 predicted proteins | sample VirMetDEL_Mar_4_FD_184513 | JGI IMG/M metagenome (GOLD analysis project Ga0208898, IMG submission 184513) | Aqueous microbial communities from the Delaware River and Bay under freshwater to marine salinity gradient to study organic matter... | ecosystem: Environmental > Aquatic > Marine >...
AGTCATCGGGTATAAACAAGAAAAAATCATCGCTACTTTGCTTGCATATTTCGAATGCGTATTGCCAGTTTATGTAGTATTGCTCGCGGCCTTTATGGCGCAGCCTATGAAAGTAACTCTTGCGCACTAAAGGCATGCAATCAAAAGTAGAGCCATCATCTATTACATAGGGTTTTTCCGGGCATTGGTCTATAACCTGCTCCAACATATCCGGCCTATTGTAACTAAATATTATAATCAAGTAAGAAACTCCGGTTTTATTGGCTCGTAAATTATTGTGCAACGGCAATTAATTGTATTACCAGGGCTTGCGCCTTGGCTACTATCGCCAGGGTACTGCATGGGCTCACCATTAACATCGAAGTTGCCTTTAAGTTCAGTAGCTTTTTGGCCATCCATTATTATGTGGTCAAACTTGCCAACTGCAAAACTTCTAGTGCGCCCATCTATTGTGCTTAACCAAACTTTAGAAGCAGCAACACCGCTTGCCTGCGCGCCCAATAAAGAACCCGCATTACTTGCAGCAACAATTTCAGTACGGCCAATGGTCATACCACGTTTTAAGCTAAAGCCATAATCGTTACGCAACTGGCTTGCAAACTTAGGTACTGGCGTACCATCTTTTAAAGCATTGTACACCTGGGCTTCTATGCGCCGTTGTGTAAACGCAGTTACACCGACTATTTTAGTAGTGGTGCTGCTAGCTTGTAAAAACTCACTGCCATTTAACCACTGCGAAACTAAAATATCCCAATTTACATTGGTTTTACGTTGTTGTGTTAGTAAGTAATTATAAGTGTCGCGCGCAAAAGTTGGCATAGCATTTTGGTACACATCTAGGTACGCCGCTTGTATAGGTTCGGTAGTTACAACACCAGTTAAGTCAATATCTATACTGCCAAGCCTTTCTACTTCCTTGAGGTACGCATCTAGCTGCTTTAATAATGCGGCATGGAATTTACGCGCAGCACTTTTTTCATACCTGCGCCGCTTACTTTCTATGGCTTTAAATGCCATGTATTTTTTATGGTGTTCCAGTTTGTTTGCTTCAGCATACTGGTTGTAACAAATTGCAAGCGCCTGCTCTTGCGGTGTACCCTCATCAACTAAAAATGTTACACACCTGCCCATAAATGTGCTTTGTGGTTCGCCGCTATTTGGTTTTGGTATGGGCATGGTAAAAAAAATACCAGGGCTATTCACACCCCGGTATTTATGTTAAACATACAAATGAGATTATGAGTTAAGAAGCTCGTTTAGCACCTGCATAAATTGCTCCACATCATCGGGTGTTAGCCAACCCATAACAAGTGCAGTCGTAAGCATTATTGCCACAATGTTGCGCAGCGTAAATGCTTCAAGAATTTCTTTTTTAGTTTGCTCCCACTGGCCTTGAAAAATAGCTTTAATCGCTTTGCCCAAGAATTGGTTAGGCAGTGGCAATATGTCGAGTGCGCCGTGCAACACTTCCCCGGCTTTGTTTTCGCCTCCGGCAGTTTGTTGTATGATACGTACAATTTTCCAGTCCTTTATTTTAGTCATTTTATTAACTCCGCTACTGTGTTTACTACTGCGCTTGAGCCTAAACCTGCTGCGGTTGCCCAGGCTATTACTTTTTGTTTAAATTTTTGCAGTTCTGCTATGTCAGTTTGATTTTTAGACACCCTTTTTACTAACCCTTCTTGGCCAAATTCATTACCAATAAGCGCTTCTTTTATTTCCTGGATATCTTTAGCCAAAATTTCAATCATGGTTTCCAATTTATCAATATCAAGTTTAATTGCGTTTAGTTCCTTATCCATAATAGTGCCATAATACTTTTTCGGGTTTAGCCTTGTCCATATCTACGTGAATAAAATCCTTGCCAATACCTATACGGTTAAACCCAACTGAAATTAGTGCATTTATTATTTTAAATCTAGTAACACTGTTGTCAGCTTTAATATCTACCGCCAGGCCTTTGGTATGCGAACTGCTTCCATCGCGGCCCTGCTCTATTTCGTAAATTTTGCTTCTAAAGCCCGATGTTAGAATAAATGGTACACCACTAAGATGTCGCGCACTATCTAGCAGCTCAAGAAAAATTTGGCTTAAATCATCCTTATTACATGGTGGATTACACTCTGCAAACTCACTATCTGTAAAATATCTAAGCGCCATACTGCTCCTTTAGTAATTTTACTTCTTCTTCAGTTAGCCCGCTTTCACCTTCCGGCATTAAGTTTACTGGTATATATCTATTATTGTCACCGATTGGCTCATAACCCATTTCGGTTCTTTTTTCATCAGCAGTAAGCCACCATGCTTTACTCAACCAATCCACCTTATCTGCATTATCCTGGTTAAGCGCGTCAATACTTTGTATATCGAAGTCCAGATGGTATTGCCTACCAGTTGCCCTATTAAATATTGGCACTATACATCTGTTAAGTTCAGCAAAATCCCTACTAAGTTCCGGTATAACATTATCCAAGTACAGTTGTTTGCGGCTTTGCTCTTTATTGGCATTGGTTTTGTTATCCGGGTCATTAAGTAATTCACTAGGGAAATTATAAACATTACATATATCGCGTTGCGACATTTTACCGGCTTCAATTATTTCCAAATCCACTGGTGGCATACCAAATTTTTCAAACCCAAGTTTCACACTGCTTACTAACCAGGTTTTATAACTATCCGGTCCTTGCATTTGCCGCAGGTATTGTTCCAGTTGGCTACGCTGCATTGGTGTAAGTTGCTCTAAGTCCGGGTCTGTTGGGAACACAACACCACTAGCACCGCCATTTTTTAAAGCCTTGCTTAATGCCTGGTCACCATCGTTGCCCAACCGTATTGAACGGCGCGCCGCTTTTAAAGGGCTCATGCCGTATAAGTGTGAGCCTACTGCATCATAGTCAGGATTCCAGTATTTCCAGTGCATTACACTTTCAGCGCTTAACTTATGGCCATCATGGCCGTACATATCAATTATGTAACCCTCAACCAAACTTTCATAAGTAGGGTTGGCAACTATTTTTGTGTACTGCGAAGGCATAACCCACATCTCCCCAAATGTGCCATCGCCTAACTCTATAAAGTGCGTATAACCATTACCAGTAATTAGCTGAAAGCCCTTCATATTCTCATACCATTCCGGGTAACCTTGTAGCGGGTTGGGCTTGTTTATAAGTTTGTACAATGGGTCATTATAATCATCAACTTCTTCAAATGCTTCGTTCTTTAAGGTTAGCAGGTTATCTAATGTGGCCTGCGTTGCCTTTGTTCTTATCGACCTGCTTAACTGCTTATACTTTAATGCCTTTGTTTTGTTTTTTTCAACATGCACTATCGGCGGAACTGCTGCTGCGGCTTTTGTAATACCATTAACAACACTGTAAACATCGGGATTATATTCGTACCCATCATCTATATAAGCATATTGGGTATCATCTAGGCTAATTGGTAACCCGCGATGAAATCGAAATAATTGTTTGTTAAGTTCGTTTACAATTTTTGTTTGCGGCGCTTTTGTTTTGCTAAAAGGCAATAAATCTAGTAGGGTCATGCTGCGTAATTTTGGTTATAAAGAAATTAACAATTATTTACAACATTAGAAACATACAAAAAAGCCAGTGACTTTTCACAGTCACTAGCTTAAACAATACATAATGGAGTATGAATCTACTTACGTTAAAATAGAAAATAGCCTTCTATATTCCTTATCAAAATTTAAACGCTCTTTGTGGCTTTGCCGCATGTGTATTACAGTTGAGTGGTGTAAGTCTAACAACCGGGAAACTTCTATCATACTTATAGAAACCCAGTTTGCAAATAAACACCTATAACGCACGTGCTTTGTTTTTCTACTTTTAGCAAACAATTCATCGTAGGTAATATCTAGAGTGCAACAAAATTTATACACATAGTTACTGTAATCTACAACTGGTAATTCACCAAGTTGTTGTTGATAACGATTAAAAGCATCTAATGCCATCGTGTACATTATTGCTCTTGCTTTTGTTTTTCCAACTGCAATTCTCTAACTGTTTGAAAACTTGGGTTTTTTGCAGTACCGGCTCGCAATCGATAAAATTTACCTGCATCCATTCTTAATTTTTTAGCCAGTGTTGGTATGTGTTGCGTGCCTAACCACACTCGGATTTCTTCTTCTTCTATGTATGATTGTAGCATATTATTCCTCCACCCAGGTTAGCTGAGCGCCGCTATACATTTTGCGCACCTCGTATGTGATACGGTCTGTAAATCCAATTTTACTTTCGCCCTCTAAACTAAAGTAAGTAAAGTTGTGATAGGCGTGTTGAAATTTTAAGTCCATTTCATAATAAGTAATGGGTTCACCTTTCCAGTCGGTCAGGTTTATAGTTTTAAGTGTTGCGTTCATTGTTTTGTACGTTTAGTTATTGTTCTTATTAGTGTTGAATCTTTGTAGTTACTGCCGCACTCCTGGCACAAATAGTCAAAATCATGCTTCGCTTCTATCCAGTTATCTTCGGTATATAAGTAGTTGCAGCCATGGCAGTGTCTTATTTCTTCGTTTACATACCCAAAAGCAGTAAGTTCCTCTAGCCTACCCTCATCAATGTCAAATGTACTGCACATAGTATTGTAAGTTATAGGCCGCCGGAGCGGCCCTTGTTAATGTTTAAAGTTGGCGCTCTCTTACTGCAAAGTACTCTCTGCCTTGCACCACATTTATTATTTTATCAGCAAGCGCAGTGCCTGCATCGTTAGTTGAGGTGCTATAAAAAATCCACCCATAGTAGCCATCTTTTTTGCACCCAACCTTCTTAGCAAACCGCCAGTCCTTACCTACATACTTTACACAAACCCAGTTGGCATCTTGGTATTTCATTTCCGGGTCGGCCTCGTGTTCCTGCACTACCCTATCTAGGTTTTTTCTAAGCATGTATGCATCTATTTCCATTAACATTTTATCTTGTTCTTTAGTTATTTTTTTAAATTTTAGCATTGTTATATTGTTTTAGTTTAGGTTTATAATAGGTTTATTTTTGCTAGTAGTTGGAAGTAGGCTTTTTCTCCTAAGTCACTATCAACTTCCCCTAGGAAGTATTCCTTAACTAAATCGTATGTTGGAAATGTTTCCTCATCCTCTACATATATGTACTTTTTATCATCAGATGCTTCTATAGTTAAAGTCCATGCAACTGTACTTTCATATTTGTTAAAAATCACTTCTGATTCTATTATTGCTGAGTTAATTGTTATTTCGTTCATCGTTGTATTGTTTAGTTATTGTTTTAAATGGGCCGCCGGAGCGGCCCTGGTTGTTTTTATTTTATTTTTAAGTAAATTGGTCGGCCTACTTGCCAAAGCTCAACCTCAACACCCATATCAGCTAATTTTGATTGTGCCTTTCTAGCTTGAGTGTAATTAGTGTACTGCGTAGCGTTTACGCCAAATTGCGTTTTCTTAGCTACAAATTTATAACCTTTAGCAATTCTAGTATTTAATGTAGTTGTTAGTGTCATCGTTGTATTGTTTTGTTATCGTTTATCTTACTTAATGATACAACATTCCTACATTCAATGCAAATTTTTTTTAAACTTTTTTTTAATAAAGTTAAAAATGGGCCTTTTTGGGTATATAAAGCGCGTTTTTTTATAAAATTTTTTTTAGGAACGAGCGTTCCTTGCTTTAAACCAGGCTTATATCTAGTGTCTTTTTCTTTACCCTGGCCATTACTGCGTAACGCCCGGCATCTATTGCGTGGTTAAAATTATCCACTGGCTTGTTTGTAGGGCTACCGCTTCGGTCTTTGGCCCAAGTATAACTGCTAAACTCCTCGACTATATTCTTGCTTTGCGCATGTATTTTTATCGGGTAATCTTGCAGCAGTTGTATGCCATACATTACACTATCTTTGCCCTTTTGTGCAGGCACTACCCACACACCATTGTTACGCAGCTCGGCTATACTTTTTGGCTCGGCACTATCTGCCACTATATTATCCGTTATCCCTAAATCCTTTATTATTCTGCCAATACTTTGGTTGGTAAGCTGCTTCCGGTATATATGTTCGCGCCAGTATAACGCGCCGTGTGCGTAGCGTATTTCAACTAGGGCAGTTGGGTCATTGGTAAAACCCCAGTCTAAACCGTACACGCGCCATTTATAATTTTCGGGCCATTCGTTTACCGTTTCAAAGTCGGGGAACACCAGGCCCTCTAACCGGCCCACCTGGCCCATGCCATATACCATCCATCTAAATTGGTTGGCAGTACCCGCCTTAATGTTATCCGGTGTAGGCTCATAACTTTCAATCTTGGCACGTATTGTTGGTTGTATAAATGCGTTATCCCGGTAAGTACTAACAAACCAGTCCACATCTTCGCGGCCCTGCAATTTATCATGCGCCCAAAAAGCTGCACTAGGGTTAAAATCTATAATCGTTTGTGTGGTGGTACGCATGCTTATTTGTTCGAAAATACCATAGCTTATACCATTAGCCTCGTTAAAAAAACTATGCGTGCGCTTACCACTTCGGGCATCTATTTCATCGTTGTATGAATTGAATTCAATTTTGCTGCCAGTGCTAAAAGTGAACACCCTATTACTCTTATTATGGTCGGTAAGTTCTTGGGTAAAGTATGGGTCGTTGAATATTATGTTCTGCGCATCGCGGTAAGCACCCACCCGCAGGTTAGGTATGTCCTGGCCCACAACTGTTATTAGTAAATCTTTTTGGTCCTTATCAGTTGCCAGGCTTACAAGGTATTGTAGTATGCTATAAGTCTTGCCGCTACTAGTACCACCCTGGTGTACTATGTATGGTTTATCGGAGTGCAGTGTCCAAAAAAATAAGTCATTGACTTGTATCTTGTGGCCGGACATATTCGAATGTTACCTTGTTAATCTTTTCACCGTCTGTAGTGTGGTCAAAGTGCTGCATACTTAAAGCCTTCCTTTCTTCATCGGTACATATAAGTTTGTATAAAGCCAGTAACCCAGTTGGTGATGTACTTTTATGTAATTTAGAACGTATGCTTATCTTAGTACGTGCTTTATTTTTATCTAACTCTTCTTTTATAGCGTTTGATTCGTCTGATTCCAAAGGGAAATGCCTATAAAAAGTATCTTTACTAATACCTAAATAAGCAAGAACATCAGCCACAAAGAATAAGTTGTATTCTTTAATTACGCCAAGGGCATCTTTATATAAATCTTCAGTCTTATACGCCATAGGGTTCACCGTTAATTTTTACTTCTAACGTATCATCTAGCTTGACCATTCGGTCTATTATAACTTGGCAGTATTTAGGGTCTAACTCCATACCATAGCATTTACGGTTTAGTTGGTGTGAGGCTACCATTGTTGAGCCTGAGCCAAGAAAGGAATCAATTACCAACCCATCATCAGGACAACTGCTCTTGATTACTCGCTCACATAATGGAATAGGTTTAGGTGTTGCGTGATTGCCTTCGCTTCCGTCTTTGTAGTGTCTATCAAAATGCCAAACGTTATTCATGTTATCGTGCGTATTGTTGAAGTAGGCACGAGTTGCATAGTACTCTCGTTTGATTTCTTCGTACTCTCGTTTGATTTCTTCGTACTCTCGTTTGAATGCTTTGCCATTGGAGGCTTCTCTTAATTTTTCATAATCCTCTCGAAGTATTAAACGGAATCCGCCTTTTGTGAAAGCAGACTGCGTCATGTTTGCTTTACCACATATCTTGTTGCATTCATCCGTTGTGAATCCTGCCTTTTTTCTTTCTCCATCAAGATGCAAACGGATTGGCTCCCATCCTTCAAAGTAGTTGTCTGCATTTGTGTTGAAACCTTGTACGCCCATCATAACAAAAAGACATTTTTCATCAGCCGTAGCATAACTTCTCGTCAGTTCTGAATTTTGACTTTGCCCATGTCCTTTATCCCAAGTAATAAGATTACGAAACGTCAGCTTTTTATCCTTAGCATAAGGCTTAAGTATGTTGCTATAAATATCCATAAGTGGCTCGTCTATACCCCAACAATACCACGAGCCGTTATCTTTTAAAACAGAAAACTGCAATGCAATCCACTCCTTGTTAAACTCAAGTAAATCGTCATAGTTAAGATTATCATTGAGTACGCCTTCATTCTCTTTCTTCATTCCATAAGGGGGGTCGTTATGTGCTAAGTCCGCCTTCTCCCCATTCATCAGCTTGGCCACTTGGTCGCTATCGGTGCTATCTCCACAAAGTAAACGATGTGGGCCAATCTCGATTAAATCGCCCAGCACTACATCAACCTTTATATCATCAGGCTCTTGATAGTCATCTTCTTCTGCTTCTACTTCTTCAGCTTCTATATTCCCGAATAGTTCTTCATTACTAAAACCCCAGTCAGTAAGTTCTTCCACTTCAAAGTAATTAGCTAGGGCATCATAATCCCATCCGCCAGTATTTTTATTAAGCCGAATGTTAAGTTCTCGTTCCTTATCACGGTCTAGTTCTACTTCTACACACGGAAAGGTATCCCACCCTAGGCTTTGTGCAGTTTTTAACCTTTGGTGTCCACCTACTATAATATTTTTACGGTCTGGGTGTGTGTTTATAATAGCTGGGTCAACCGCCCCAAATCTTTGCAAGCTTGCTTTTAACTGTTCGGCCTGCTCATTGCTTAACTGCCTTGGGTTGTATTCAGCTGGTATCAGTTCGTTAATTTTTCGCTCAATTACTTTCATTAAACCTTGTGTAATATTCTTGTTTTATTCTTTTAAAATAACTTTTAGCACCACCGGTTGCAAATAGCCCACTATCTATACTATTGCCATTAAGCATTTTAATTATTTGGTATTGCCTTTGTATTGTATCATTATCAAACTGCTCCACTTTTTTACTACTATTAGTGTAAGTTATTGGCGCTGCTTTAATATAGTTTATGGCATTTATTTTATACCACTCATTAAAACACCTGGCCAGTGCGCTAATGTTATTGCCCTTGCGTGGCGCACGCTCGTACACTACATCTAGCATCCAGTCAGCATAAATTTTCTCAAACCTTACATCATCGGGGAAAATAATGTTGTTTACTGCTATGGTTTCATGTAAGCGCACCAGGTAGCTTAAACCCTCTTCCCTGCTATTTGGCAGCTCTTTCACTGCACCAATATCAGTATGGAAGTCGTATAATAGGTTTAAAAGCGTTTTATCGTAGCCAAATTTTGCGTCTGCGGCACGATAACGTTTTACATCTATCTTTGTGTATGCTATGTTCATTTAAAAAGGCCTCTGCATTTTTTTGTTTTCCTTGTTTTTGAATTCTATGTACTTGTTAGCCCAAGTACCTGCTCTGTACTTCCAGTTGGTAATTTTATTACCTGCATGCATCCAGTTAGTGGCTTCGTAGTAATTAACAAAATTCTCTGCTTCTAATGCTATATCATGTTCATTTATCTTACCGTTTTTAGTAAAATAATTTTCTACCTCAACTTGCGTGGGATACACACTAGGAGCATTATTTTCATTCTTTACATTCTTTTCATTCTTAGTAGTTGTTAGTTGTGTGTTAGTTGTGTGTTGCTCGTGTGTTAGCCGTGTGTTACCTGGTGTGTTAGTTTCCTCGTCATCACCCTGGTAAGTATCGTAATTGCAAACACTTATAATAGTTCCATGTGTGTTACTTAGTCTGTTGATTTCTCCGGTGCTTTGTAATTTACGTAAAACCGTTCTTAAACTTTGTTTACTAAGTTGTAATTCATACGCAAGTATGTCTAGGCTAGTTATAAATGTGCCACGCTTTACCAGTGTGCCTCTATACTTTTTCTCTTTGTGGTTAGCTTTTAGAAGGCAGTGTAGAAAAACCCTAGTACAGTTGGGTTCATCGTACCACTCCCAATCTAAAAACTGTCTATGTAATTTTATCCAACCTTTGTTCATAATATTAAAAAAAGGGAACGCCCTTCGGTTGTACGCTAACCACCCAGGCATTCCCCTTGTTAGGAGAGGTCACAATGTATGCGTAGCGTACACGCTTAAATAGTAACCTTGCATTAAAGTTATAATAATTTTTCACAAATTAAAACGGCAGTCCATCTTCTATATCGTTTAAATCAATATTCATTGGAATGGGTGTCTGCTTTTGTGGCCCTACATTGTTATGCTCGCTCGTTTTCTGTCCGCTTATTAAGTGTAAACGGTTAGCAAGTATTTTTGTTTTTACCTTGGTTTGACCATTGGCATCATATTTATCATAAGTTACACAGCCTTCTATGCAAACTTGCTCGCCTTTTTTCACATAGTTACCGGCTACCTCTGCTGTCTTGTTAAAGCATACAACGTTGTGCCAATCAGTAATTGCCTCACCGCTTGCATATCTATTTGTAGCCAGTGAAAACCTACATACCGCCACACCACTTTTTGAGTAAATAAGTTCCGGGTCTTGGCCAACTCGGCCCATTAGTGTTACATTATTCATATTATTTTTTCTTTTATTAGTTGTTCACATTCTTGTTTATAGTATCTAGCCATGGCCATTACTTCATCTTTATTCCATTTGTGCAGTAACCGCGCCATTTCTTCTAACTCCTGCGCCGTACCCGCACCGTATAAAGAATCGATTTCTATGCCATGCCTATACTGCTCACCACTGCCATAATTGTTACATGATTGGCATTGTGCGTGTGCATTTTTTTCCTCCCACCTGGTAGCAGTAAATCTACGGCTCTGAAAATGGCCACAATCCATATCGCTCCAGTGTTTAACAGTGCTGCAAGTTATACACCTGCACAACCCATTATGGTTGGCATCGCGTAAACGTATATACTTGCTAAACCACTCATCGCATGTAGCCTTAGCGGCGCTTAGGTTTTTACTTCTTATTAAGCCCATAAATCCGGTTGGCTACTTCGTATTAACTTGTATTCAGCAAAACTAGTTTTATTGCCAAATCTATTAGTGGTTGTACGTTTTTCACTGCTAATATTGTACCCGGAATCTCGCAGGTTAAATATAATAGCTGATAGCCTGGTTATACCGTATTCCTGGAAGGCTTCCCAACTAGTAATCTTCCCAAAATATGTTAAGTGTTTTAGTACTGTATCGTACTGCGTTTGCTTCATAATATGTTTAATTTTTGTGTTTTTGTTTTTCAAACCTGCGCCAATCAATTAACGCAATAGCTATTGCATACAAGGCCAGGAAGCCAAGTACTTGCGCAATAAAACCAACCGCATTAAGTGTGTTAGTTATTAGTTCCATTTTTGTACTCCAGTAATTTTTTTACAGTTGTATAGGAAGGGTCTTTCACCCTTCCTTCTTTAAATGCCCTTATGCGTGGCACGTTTATTTTAACTGCATAGCTTACATCATTTAGGTCTTGTTTTTGCAGCCACTTGCGCAAATCTTCTACTTCTTTATCTTTTTTCATGTTGTGTTATTAGTTTGTGTTGTGCAATGATTTAAAGTATTCGAAATGTTGTTTACTTACTTTGTATTTATCGCGAAGCCTAATAGGGTTACCGCCGCTGCGTACAAATGCCTCACACTTTTCCCAATCGGGCATACCTTCGTTCAACCAGGGTTTATCATCATTGGTGTTATTTTTAGTTTTTGGCTTTGCCCTACCTACTACATCTTCGCCATCTAAATCCTCGGCCTCTATACCTATTAAACTGCCCAGTGTGAAGCGCCGATAATAAGTTATGCACGCGCCCACCTTTTGCGGGTCTTGTAATTCGGGTAATGGCAAAAACGCCTCAACGTACTCCCCGGTATCTATGTCTATGATGCGTGTACCAACTGCATTACCTTCTATGGGTTGCAGCAGTAGTAAGTCCTCTGCTATAAGCGCGGGCCTTACCGCTTCGATAAGCTGATTTACATCAAAATACCTGCTTCCGAAAAATGGGTTGGTACTATCCTTCCTCATCTTGTCCATTGTACTGGTTACCTTAAACAACTTTTTATGTATGTTCATTTTATTATCTCCACTAAGGTTTTTGGTGCGCGTTCCATTTTAATAAACCCACTGCCGTGTTTTACTTCTACCGGGTCTATTACTTCGCCAGTATGTTGGTCCACTATGCTTACACCATCATTAGTTGCAATCTTTATTAAACGCTCTATGCGCTTGCGTTCCTCATCGGCTTCACGCCATAGGCTTACACCTTTATAGTCGTAACTTTTACGGCCCGCCATGTGCGTTATTTTAAAGCCATCAACTATTAGGTCTTCACGGTCACTAATGTAAGTTATCTCACTTACCAGTTCCGCTTCTACTGCCTTAATTGCTTCATCTAATTCGCTTTTTAAGGCCCTTAATATTACGTATGCTTTGCTCGGCTTTATATCGCCTTGCATTACATTATTTACTATTTCGTATGGTTGTATGTTTGTCATAATAAACTAAGTATGTTCCAGTTATTGTTATTAGTGCAAATTGTATTACTAGGTGTTTTATAGTTTCACCATCTGCCATAAGCATGGTAAAAAATATAATCCCGCTAATGTATGCTAGTATTTTCATAATATAATTGTTTTTATTTATTTTAAAAATTTTTTAATTCCTGGTTGATTATTGCTGCTTTAAGCGCAGGGATAATTACCACCTCTATTAACCATTCTTTAATATCTTGGCCGCTTTCCATTTTAGCAAACCATTCATCATTATCGGTCATTTCAGGTACATTAGATTTTACCTTGTCTAATTCAATTCTATTTGATTCCAGTAATTCTAATAACGCTACGTTATGGTGTTTATTTATTTTCATCGTATTGTATGTTTTATTGTTGTTTCCTTTTTTAAATTATTTTTGCGTACTCCAAACTTCCAAATTCATCACGTATTCTTGCTAATGACTTTGATTGTGTAATGATTGCACCACCCCAATTAACTGGCTCGTGATTAACTTTTATGCCCTTGGTACTTTTATTTTCATAGATTCCAGTTACAATCCCTTTAACCATTAGACCTGTAACTATGATTTCTACTTTTTTTCCGATTAGGCTTGTATTTACTTCTGATGTTTTCATTTGTTGTATTGTTTTGTTGTTGTTTAACCTGAAATAAATATAAGGAAAAGAAACAATACGGAGCAAATTTATTTGCAACTTTTTTTTAAAATAAATAAAAAAAATGTAGGAATGTGGCTTAACAGTATTAAAAACGCACAAAAAAAATTAAAAAAATTCTACTGGCGTTTCTATAACTTGCGTGATAATCTGTTGTTCAGAGTTAGATTTCTTTAACTTAAAGTCAACAAACCACCCGCCAATATCGGTAGGGTTAAAGTTCTTTTCTACTGGCCAACCTGCCTTTCCTGCACCAATGCCATCAACATAGCTGCCCGACTGAATGTATTTTATTTTGTCTTTGTAAATCCTGCCATTTGGTGAAACACGCATTCTAGCAGTAGATGGGTCGTACCACTTTTGATGCGTATGCCCTCGAACCAAAATGTTTGCATCGGGATATTTCATTGCCTCAATTTGTACGTCTAGCATCCCCTTGGAACGTTTAGCACTACCACCAAATCCGTGATGATAATGTATCTTACAAATCTGACTGGAACGCTTGTTCCTTAGTCGCAAAAACACCCAACCAGAATAAGCACCCAACTGGATATTAACACCATGGTCTAAGTTTAATGTCCATACGATTGAGCGAAGTATATCGTGGTTATGAAATTTGTTTATGGTCTTTTCGTGATTACCATAGCTTATAAGCGCTATATTTTGCGCGTAAGGCTTTAAAAACTCAATAGTGTATTCAGCTACCAAATCAAGATAGGTACGGCCATGTACAATAAATTGTGGGTCTATATCTTCACGCTGTAATCTTCTATCCCCATACGAACCCATCACATCTAACAAATCCCCAAAAATAAAAATGAGGCCATCAGCCTCTTTTATTTCATCGAAATGTTTTTTTAAAATGTCCCTTTTACACCCAATAGAATCTAAGTGTATATCAGAACAAAAAAGTGTAGGCACTATGTCAGTAGAACGGCATCCATCAAACTCAAACAAATGCACATTATCGGACAACTCTTCAACGTGCTTCTTCATAAAATTTGGTTAGTAAAGGTTTACCAAAATTATTGAATTTAAACTTAAAAGCAAAATTACCAACAAATTACCCACACACTAAAATTATTCTTCAGTCTTTTCGGCTTCTTCTTTTTGCGCCTTAAGCGTATTTTCATAGCCTTGCTTTACATATCTGATTTCATCAAGTTGCATTTGTAAACGTGCTTCTTGGATTTTCAGTTCTTCGATTCTTTCTTCTAATGTCATCTTGTATAATTATATTAAAGGTTGCCTAAATATAACTACCAAGCCAATCCTTTCAAAGTCGCAGGATTCTTTTTTGCTTCGATTTGTGCCGTTATACTTGCTTCAACATCTTCTTCGCCTACTTCAGCTTTAACCCAACCAAGA
>Ga0208898_1001664_pt1 | contig 14368 bp, 17 predicted proteins | sample VirMetDEL_Mar_4_FD_184513 | JGI IMG/M metagenome (GOLD analysis project Ga0208898, IMG submission 184513) | Aqueous microbial communities from the Delaware River and Bay under freshwater to marine salinity gradient to study organic matter... | ecosystem: Environmental > Aquatic > Marine >...
GAGGTGGATGGCTATCCGTTGTCAGCGGGCGCTGAGGGCGACCAGATCAAGCTGGGCATCCGACGGACGGAGTACTACTGGAATCGCACGATTGTTGCTGGTAGCACGCCGACAGTTAAGGACTTCAGCCGCGTGGAGCGCATGTTCCTGCAGACGGATCAGCGTCGCTATTTCGTACCTTGCCCGGATTGCGGACATATGCAGTACCTGAAATGGCCAAATATTAAGTGGCGTGACGGTGATCCTGAGACCGCTTCGTATTGTTGCGAGAAATGTGGGGTATGGATCCCGCATTCAAAGAAGCGCTGGATGGTGGAGCGCGGCGAGTGGCGGCCGACTGCGCCAGGAAATGGTCGGCATGTGGGATTTCATATTTGGGCGGCGTATAGCTACAGCCCGAATGCGACGTGGCCGAATCTGGTGGAGGAGTTTTTGGATGCCAAGAACGACGCCGAGCAATTGAAGACGTTCGTTAATACGGTGCTGGGCGAGACATGGGAGGACGAGTATGCGTCGAAGATTGGCGCAGATTCGCTGTTGGAGCGCGCTGCGGGTGAGGAATATGAGCAGTATGTGCCGCCGGTAAGCGCGCTGGCGTTGACGATCGGATGTGACGTGCAGGATGACCGGCTGTCGCTCAGCGTATGGGGCTGGGGCCGCGAGGAAGAGGGTTGGTTGATCGACCGCGTGAAGATTTACGGAAGCCCGTCTAGGCCCGAGGTGTGGAAGCAGTTGGACGAGATTTTGCAGAAGCCTTATGTGAATGAGGCTGGTGAACAGATGAAGGTGTTGTGCTGCGCGATCGATAGCGGCGGCCACCACACCCAAGAGGTTTACCAATACAGCCGTGAGCGTGCGGCGATGGGTGTGATTGCGATTAAGGGTATGTCGCAGAAGGGCAAACCCCCGCTCGGGAAGGCATCGAAGGTAGACGTGGACTACAAAGGTAGAGCGCTAAAGAAGGGCGCACAGCTTTTCCCTGTTGGCGTTGATACGGTCAAATCCTTGTTGTTTGGACGGCTGAAGCACAACGAGCCGGGGCCTGGATATTTGCATTTCTTCCCGACGATTGGTGCTGACTACTTCGAGGAGTTGACAGCGGAGAAACAGATATTGCGTTTCAGGAACGGATACCCCGAGAGGGTGTGGGTAAAGAAGAGCCAATCCCCCAACGAGGCATTGGACGAGATGAACTATGCGTATGCGGCGTTGCATCGTCTGTACCAGAAGATGGATAGACGGACGATATGGGACCAGCTTGAGCGGAGGGAAGAGAAACCGAAGCAGTCGGCGCGGCGCGCTGCACCGCAGCGGAGTTTTGTTAAGCAGTGGTAAGGATGAGCGCTAAAGTGACGGGTAATGAGGAGATAGGCATCTGATGGGGATCCCTTCGTCCATTACTGCAGGCGTGGACGTGGTGTGGATCGATGCCGCTACCACGGATATTTTCGGCAATGAAGTCACAAATGCCACTCATAATTTAACGTACTATTTCAGGCTGAATACAGCGGGCGAGGGCGCTAGCGCGACTGGCGTTGCGTATGAAAACGGTTGGCGCGTGACTTTGCCTGCTGCGACTAGCGCAAATATGGATGCCAGTCCGAACTGGTATTTCCAAGCGCTGTTGACTGCGATCAGTGACGGTGCGGTTACTGAGTACAGCCGAGGTCAGATTGAGGTTCAGGCTTCGCTGGTGTATGCAGGTTCGCCTGCTGCATTTGATGGCCGGACGCAATCGCAGAAGGATCTGGATGCTGTTCAGGCTGCTATCCGGTCATTGATGACTGGTGGCGCGACGCAGGAGTATCGGATCGGCAATCGATCGCTCAAGCGATATGACCTGACTGAGTTGTTGGCGCTGGAGTCGAGGTTGAAGGCCGTGGTAGCACGCGAGAATAAGGCGAAGTTGATCGCATCAGGCTTGGGCGATCCAAACAATCTTTACGTCCGCTTCAATCAAGGCTGATGGGCATCCGTACTGCGATTCTGCAACGCTTCGGTCTTCAGCCGATTCCGAAGGCGCTGCCTGTACCGGTAAGGCGCCGCAATTATGCGGGCGCGATTATCAGCCGCTTGACCAGCGACTGGATGGCAACGCAGGCCAGCGCTGACGCTGAGATTCGCACCAGTTTGCGGAAGCTGCGCGACCGCAGCCGCGAGATGGTGCGGAATAATCCGTATGCCAAGCAGGCAAAGCGGACGACGCAGATCAACGTTGTTGGCGCTGGCATCAAGATTCAGTCGCAGGTTGCAGCATTGCGCGGCAACCGTCGAGACGAGCGGATTAACAACCTGATTGAAAGCAAGTGGGCATCGTGGTGCCGCGCGCAGCATTGTGACGTTGCAGGGCGCCATAGCTTCCATGTAATGGAATGGCTGGCTGTTGGCGCCCTTCCTGAATCAGGAGAGGCTCTGTTCAGGATTGTGCGTCGGTCGTTCGGAGGTAGCAGGGTGCCATTGGCGCTCCAGATGCTTGAGGCTGATTACTTGGATGAGGAGTATCAAGGCCCAACCCTCGCCAATGGGAACGAATGGCGGATGGGCGTGGAGGTCAACGAATGGGGTCGCCCTGTGCGGTACGCCTTCCTCACGCGCCATCCAGGTGACTACTGGTTCCAGAATGCCCCGCAGCGAAATGAAAAGCATGTCTTCCTTCCGGCGGAAGATGTGATCCATTTGTTTATCCCCGAGAGGCCGCAGCAACATCGTGGCGTACCGTGGTTCCATCCTGTGATGACGGATGCTCATCAGCTTCAGGGTTATGAAGAAGCAGCGGTAATCAGAGCACGCGCTGGCGCCAGCGTGATGGGCTTTATCACCAATCAAGAAGGTGAACTTACTGCGGATGACATTGAAAATGAGCGTCGCATCAGTGAATTTGAACCTGGCATGTTCAAGTATTTGATGCCGGGCGAGAACGTCACGGTGCCAAATATTGATTCACCGGATCAGCAGTATGAAATGTTTGTGCGCAATAAGGTGCGCAGATTTGCTAGTGGCTTCGGTTGTTCGTATGAGACGTTGAGCCGCGACTTCAGTGATACGAATTATTCGAGCAGCAGGTTGTCACTGCTTGAGGATCGCGAGCACTGGAAGGTGGTGCAGTCATATTTGATCGAGCACTTCCACATGCGGGTGTTCCGTGAGTGGTTGGCGCTGGCGGTGTTGTCGGGTGAGCTGCCGTTTGACGATTTTGAGACTCGCCCTGAGCGTTACGACACGCCGCGTTGGATGGCACGCGGCTGGGACTGGGTGGATCCGCTGAAGGAAGTGAAGGCTTACAGGGAGATGGAGCAGGCCGGGTACATGACCAAGGCGCAAATTGTGGCCAAGCTTGGTGGTGACTTTGATGAGAATCTGGCTGAGCTAGCTAGGGAGCAGCAAGCGGCTGAGCGGTTGGGCGTTGAGCTTGATCGGGACATCATTGAGCAGCCGATGCTGCCTGCAGATGCGCCGATGCCTGCTGAGGAGCCACCTACGCCTGCACCGACTCGTAGCCGGAGGAAGAAGTAATGGGCGCTAAGCCGACTGATGGAATGAAGGAAGAGGCGCGGCGTTATCGCGCGTGGAAAGAAGAAGGTCGCAAGGGTGGCACTGATGTTGCCGCTCGGCGTGCGGGTCAGATTTTGAGTGGTGACGAGCTGAGTGATGAAACGATTCGCACGATGAGCGCATGGTTTGCTCGCCATGAAGTGGACAAGCAGGCCGAGGGATTTAGTGCTGGAGAAGAAGGATATCCATCGCCAGGAAGGGTGGCATGGGCAGCCTGGGGAGGCGACCCAGGTAAAACATGGAGTGATGCACTTGTGGCTCGTATGGACTCTGACCGTGAGTTGACTATGGATGAGGCGCTTGAAATGGAGCGTCCTTATCCGAATGAACATGCAGCAAGACTGCGTGATCCTGAGCAGTACGACCGTTTCCGTCGCCGTAATGATGCAGGCGGCGAAGGGGTTGATTTTATTTTTGGGATCAAAGAGGGCGAGGACGGTGCCGAGTTGCAGGCAATTCGTTTTCGACTGAGCGAGTTCACTGCTGCGGAGGCTCGCGCGTGGCTGAGCGAGCGCGATTATGAGCCGCTTGAATTTGAAGAAGCAACAGGTGAGCGCTCTAAAGTAGAGCAAATTGAGGCTGAACCTGTGACAGCAGAACGTGCTGCTCCCGATGCTCTAAAGGTTGGAGATTTTGTCAGATGGAACACTCCTGGCGGCAAAGCTCAAGGAAAAATTAAACGAATTGAGCGCAGCGGTCGCATTGATGTACCGAGCAGCAGCTTTGAGATTGTCGGCACCGAAGAAGATCCTGCCGCCTTGATTGCAATTTATCGCGAAGGCGAGGATGGCTGGCAGGAGACCGATGTGATGGCCGGGCATCGCTTCAGTGCTTTATCCAAAATTGCGGAGCTTCGTTCGCTTGAGGGTAAGTATCAGCGCACTGAGAGCGTTCAGTTCCGTGCTGTTGATGATCGCAGCTTCGAGTTTCCGTTTAGCTCTGAATATCCAGTGATGCGGTACTTCGGTAACGAAGTACTAAGTCACGAAATGGACGCGGCTGATCTTGGTCGGCTGAATGACGGTGCGCCTCTGCTGTTCAACCACGATCCAGATCGTGTCGTTGGCGTTGTAGAGCGTGCTTGGGTTGATGGGGAGAAGAAGCGCGGCTACGCCAAAGTGCGTTTCTCGCGTAATAGCTTCGCTCAGGAAATCCTTGCTGATGTCCGCGATAATATTTTGCGCGGCATCAGCTTCGGTTATTCCATCGACAAGATGGAAGAACGAGGCGGTGACTTCGTGGCTACCAGATGGTCGCCTTATGAAGTCAGCGTGGTCTCTATACCTGCTGATCCTACGATTGGAATTGGCAGGTCTCTAAATGATGAGACCGTGATTCAAGCGGCCCCCGCCGCATCACCAACACCTGAACCCGAAATGGAAAACACTCCAGATCTGGAGGTGATCCGGTCCAAGGCCGCAGAGGCCGAGCGTACCCGTATCGCCGCTATCAATGCACTGGGCGAAAAGCACCAGATGCAAGACCTGGCTCGTGAGCTTGTCGAAGGTGGTCGCACCCTCGACGAGGCTCGCGCTGCCGTCCTCGAAAAACTCGGCTCTCAACCCATGGAAGAACCCATCCGTTCTGCCGACATCACTTCTAATGATGTCGGCCTCTCCGATAAGGAGACTCGCTCTTTCAGCTTTGCTCGTGCGCTGAACTATCTGGCTAACCCCAGTGATGCTTCTGCCCGTCGCGCTGCTGAGTTTGAAATCGAAGTCGGCAAGGCTGCTGCTCAGAAGTATGAGCGTGCCAGCAACGGCATCGTGATCCCCAACGAAGTGCTTCGTCGCGATCTGGTGGTGGGCACCCCCACTGCTGGTGGCAACCTTGTTGCTGATGAGCTGTTGGCTGGTTCGTTCATCGACCTGCTGCGCAATCGTCTTGCACTGGCTCAAGCTGGCGTGACCATGCTGACCGGCCTGCAAGGCAACATCAGCATCCCTCGTCAGACCTCCGCTGCTACTGCCTATTGGGTGGGTGAGAACGGCAGCCCGACCGAAAGCCAGCAGGCAATCGATCAGGTCAACATGACCCCCAAGACTGTGGGTGCTTATGTCGATTACAGCCGTCGTCTGCTGCTTCAGTCCTCGATCGATGTTGAGGGCATGATCCGTAACGATCTGGCTCGCGTAATTGCTCTTGAGCTTGACCGCGCTGCTATCTACGGCACCGGCTCTAGCAACCAGCCCCTGGGTCTGACCAACACCACCGGCATTGGCAGCCAGACCATCACCACCTACGGCACCTTCGAGGAGTACATCGGCATGGAGACCGATGTTGCTTCTGCTAACGCTGATGCCGGCAGCCTGCGTTACATCATCAACGCTGCTGCTCGTGGTGCGCTGAAATCGACCGCCAAGTCCAGCTCTGCTGTGGCTGCTGGCTTCGTGTTCGAGGATGGCGAGATCAACGGTTACCCCGTGATCGTGTCCAACCAGCTTGCCAACAACGATGCTCTGTTCGGCGACTTCTCCATGATGATCATGGGTATGTGGTCTGGTCTGGATCTGACTGTTGATCCTTACGCTGGTGCTACTGCTGGCACCGTCCGCGTGATTGCCCTGCAGGACGTGGATGTGGCTGTGAAGCAGCCTGGTGCCTTCTGCCTCGGTACTTGATCATGAGGGTCGAGATCCTGCGTCAAGTCATGGTCTCGGGGGAGTCGGTTCCGGCCGGCTCCTTTATTGAGGTCAGTGAAGCTGACGCAAATTTATTGGTTGGTGGCGGCAAAGCTGTTTTTGCACCTGCCGTTGAGAAGCCCGCACCTGTCGAGGTGACGGAAGAAGTTAAGCCTGAGCCGGTCAAGCCCGCGCGCAAGGCACGCACCTACGCCCCTAAGGAGGACTAATCATGGCCATTCTTTCCACTGGTCTGGAGAAGCTCAGCCACTTTGCGCTGGCTCCTACCGCTTCCCGTACTACCGCTCTGAGCGGTACTGCTGTCGACATGAACGATTACGAGGGCGACCTTGTGATCATTCTTGATGTTGAGAACGGTGGTACGTCGACCTTGGATGTCAAAATTCAGTCGAGCGACACCGAAGGTGGCAGCTACACGGATGTGACCACCGTATTCAATCTTGACGGCACCGAGCAAGCCTCTGCCGCTGTTGCATTTGCTCAGGTGAGCACCACTGCTGACAAGCAGTATCTGGTGTTCCCCAAGGGTGCTGCCAAGCGCTGGATCAAAGCTGTCTCGACCGTAGACAGCTCCACCCATACCTATTCCATCAACGGTGTTGGCGTGAAGAAGTACGCTTGATAGCGGATGACGACGGGTCCTCAGGTTGCATTGGTGACCTGAGGCTTTTTTTTGGTTATGATTGCTGAAGCGGCTGCCATCTAATGCCATTCGGATACGACAGCTCTTTTGATACCGCAAGCCTTGAGGCGCTGACGGCTCCTGGTGTCACGGCAGCACAGAAGAGTACTGGAGCAAATTTAAGTTTTCAGGTCACTGTTGCGGATATTGGAACCAACGTTGTTATTCGTTTTGAGGGCAGCGTTGATGGTGATAGTTATTTTAATTTAGCGGCAAATCAAGTTGATTATACGATCACAGCAAATGGTACATATGGATACGTTTTGTTTGCTCCGGTTCAATTTGTGCGCGTTCGGCTCGTGAGTTTAAGTGGTGGCACTCCCTCTGTCGCGACTGTGCTTGGCACTATCTGATCCATGGAAACCCTAACTCTCAGTTCGGCATTTGGCGGTGGCGGCGATGCATATGTTGCCGGCGCTGATACGCAAATTCAATACAACAGCAGCGGCGCACTAGCCGGCTCCGCTGATTTGACCTGGAACGACAGCGCCAAAGAGCTTGGCGTCGGCGGTGACATCAACCTTGATGACGGCGGCACCTACGAAACCACCGTGCAGGTGGTCACGCCTACTGCTAACCGCACGATCAGCTTCCCAGATGCCACTGGCACCGTCGCATTAGTTGCTGGCAGCTCTGGTCAACTGACGTACAACTCTGCAGGTGCTCAAGCTGGTCTCACCTCTGCCAGCATCGGCAGCACTGGTGAGATCAACATCAGCTTGGCAGGTGCTGCATCTACGCCGCCTGTTTCGTTCACTGGTTCTTGGTTCACTGGTGGCACTGCTACCACGACTAAGCCTCAACTGCTGATTGAACCCACTGGTACCACTTCGACTGCGTGGAGCACGAGTGGTACTGGCCTTGGTGTTAATGCAGCGAGTGGGTTTGGTGGGAGCCTGTTGGAGTTGCAGGTAAACGGCACTAGACAATTAGCGGTCTCAAGCGTGGGTACAATAATTGCCCCAACAACGACAAATAGAACTGCAATACATACTTATTCTAATACCAATGGGCTTGGAATTGATGGTAGCACAAATGTAATTTATTCCCCAAATACACAGCCAACTCTTCGACTAAAAGTAACCAGTGTAACTGGAACTCAAGGCTTAGAGTTTGATGCGCGGTCAGGTGGCTTAATTAAATTTAGCACTGATCTTGCAATTGCCCGTGACTCCGCAGGCGTCATTAAAATCACTGACGGATCTACTGGCACTGGCTACGTCAAGCAAGTTCCTGTCCTTGTTTCACAACTACCAGCCGCAGCAACAGTTGGCGCTGGTACGCGAGGTTTTGTCTCAGATGCAACGTCCACAACCTTCGCGGCAGCACCTGTAGGCGGTGGTGCAAACACTGTCCCCGTCTATTCTGACGGTACAAACTGGCTCATCGGTTAATCATCATGGCAACCTTCAACATCTCTATCGACGACACTCTCGTCCCCGGCATCATCGCTACTGCCTCCCTTGAAGGCATCTCTCCTGAAGAAGTGGTTGGCGCTTATGCCACCAGCATGGCCACAAAGGTGTGCCAAGACCTCAAGGTTGGACCGTATTACGTTGGTCCTACCCCGCCTCAGTTCAATCCTGATGGCACCCCATACGATCCCAACTGGGTGGCACCAGTCGTAGACAACGACACTACTGAGCCCGATGGAGGTGATGTATGACGCTGCGATGGGTGCCTGGTTGGAACGGACTGACCGAACCTGAAGCAGTGTCGTATGTCGCTGCTGTGGAGGCAGCCGATGGCCAGGATCTTGAATTTGGTGTAGCCAAGGCGATCAATGATTTTGTCCTTGGCTGCAAGAATGATGGCATCTGGGATGCGATTAAGGCAAGTTGTATCCTTGCAGGTGCTCGCACGCTTGCTGGAGCTTTGGTTCCGCTTGTGGGGACTGCGCCAACGAACTACAACTTCGTGTCCGGGGATTACAGCCGTATTACAGGGCTAAAAGGAGACGGCAGTTCCAAGTACCTAGACAGCAACCAAACACAAGCGTCATATCCACAAAACAGTCATCACTATTCCATTTACATCACAGAAAATAATACACGTGACGTAAACAGATATTTTCTAGGGACTGACAGCCTGGCTGCCACCACATCAGCTTTTACGATTTCCCCAGTTCCTGATAACATTTATTTCAGAAACAGGACCCTTTCGTCTTCGACTAGGACGCTTTCCCTCGGCTTTTTTGGCACCAACAGATCAGATTCTGCTACTTTCATTTCAAGAAACGGAGGCAGCAATGCTTCTCATTCAACAACAAGCGTTACGCCAACAGCGGAGAACATTAGAGTCTTTGGAACTGCTGGATATGCAGATGGAAGACTTAATTTCTATTCCATCGGCGAATCCCTAGACCTAGCCGCCCTTGACACCCGCGTGTCAGCTCTAATCACCGCTATCGGAGCAGCTATACCATGACCTACACACAAGTTTCCAACACTACGATTGCTGCGGAGGTGATGTCATGAGCCCGATTTATGTGCCGGGGAAGGTGACACTTCGCAATCAGCCAAATACATGGGCTGAAGGTGGCGATCAGGTGTTTTACATTGATGTTGCAAACAATCCTTATCGAGTGCATGTATTTACCACTACTGGATCATCTCAGCTAACTATCAAGCAAGGTGGGTCTTTTGAATATCTTGTCGTTGCTGGAGGTGGAGCCGGAAGAGGTATTGGCGCATCTGGAAACAGTGGAGATGGTGGAGATGCTGGTGAGTTTCTGACGGGTTCATTAGTGCTGATACCTGGCATAAAATCTATCTACGTTGGATCCGGCGGAATTGGCGTAGCTAACGCTAATGGTGGTAATGGTGAAAACTCTACGTTTGATAGCATTACTGCAACTGGCGGAACAGGTGGTTCAGGAACCTCGTCTATCGTTGCTAGAAATGGTGGAGCCGGTGGCACAGGAACACCAGGACAGATAGGTGTATATCCAAATGCTGGCGCTGGAGGAGATGGCGCCGTTTCTGATATAACAGGCACATCTACCGCCTATGCAGGTGGTGGTGGAGGCGGTTTCTCATATGGCGGATTGGGCGGACTAGGAGGAGGAGGTCGTGGGGATAGTTATGGACTAAATAATGGAACACCCGGACAGGCGAATACCGGGGGTGGTGGAGGTGGCCGTTCTCGTAGCGCAGTTTTTGCCGGATACAACGGCGGCTCCGGCATTGTCATCGTGAGGTACGCAATATGACCTACACAAACCACGACCTATTAGTCACTGCCACTAATCAAACGGAGGTGTTGCGATGAGCTGGATTATTACGGGGACTCAGAAGAACAACTGGACACCGGCTGATATTGATACGGCGCTGTGGCTGGATGCTGCGGATGCAAGCACGATTACTGAGAGCGGTGGTGCTGTTACTACTTGGACTGACAAAAGTGGGAATGGCCATAATGCAACTGCTGCTGGCAACCCTACCTACAGCGCCACTGGTATGAGTACCAACAAGCCAGCGGTCCAACTTGATGGCACTGGCGATAGCTTTACGTCTTCCATCACGGGAATCGGTAGCTTCAATGCGTTAGATGTCTACATGGTGACGCAAACAACTGCTGCAGCAGCGGCTGATACAAGTAGCGCCCTTTTTTGGGGATACGGCAATCTGGGGAGTAGCAGTGGAATTTATCCAAGTGCCAGAGGTCAAGCTCTAGTAAGTGGAACCGGAGTTCTATCGGGAGAGTCTATCGTGACTTTTTTTGAGTCTACATCCTTTGGCTTGGGTCGCTTAGGCAGTAATTCGTATGCACGTGCAGCAAATACAGCGCAAATACTAAATAGCAAAAACTCCACTAATGGCACTTTGTTATTCGCGAACGGGTTGCAAATAGAACTAAATCTGGCAAACCAGATTACAACATCTACCAACACCGCCCCATCTAGTACTGGTTACGCTACTGATAGTGATCTTCATTTCGGGGCGGTGAGATTTTCTGGCGCACTTGGTTACAGTCCAGCCATTAAATTTGCTGAAGTGATTGTAAGCTCTACGCTGCTGAGGACAACGAATCGCCAAAAACTAGAAGGCTACCTAGCCCACAAATGGGGACTCACTGCAAACCTCCCTGCTGATCACCCATATAAAACCGCAGTTCCTGTGCCTTAACCCGCACTCCTAGTGTCCCCGACTAATACAGGCTAGAATTCATTTGTTCCCGCTCTGCCCTGGCATCGGGCCTGCTATTGCTGATGGCATTCACTGAAGACTTGAGTGTATTCCTCGCCGATTTCGGTGTACCGATTTCGGCTGGATCAGCGAGTGGGCTTGGGATCCTTGACATGCCAAGCGAGATGGTGGCGGACGGTGTGGTGCTGACGACTGACTACAAGGTCACTTGCCTTGCGAGCTTGTTTGGCGATTTGCAGTACGGGGCGGGAGTCAACGTTGATGGCCTGCCTTACACGGTGCGATCAGTTGAATTGCTTGATGACGGAAAGTTTTGCGATCTGATGCTGCAACGCAGTGCGACGCCTGTGTTGGCGGACGTGTCGCCTGCAGTGCTTGATGGGGATGGTGTTGATACAGAGAGCTTGGTTATTCTTGATGGAGGCGGCCCTGCGACTGAGTATGTGGCCGGAAACGTACTCGACGGCGGTGTGCCATGAGCGACACGATTACGCGTTTCAAGCTTCGTAACGGCACTGCTGCGGCTTGGACGGCGGCTAATCCAGTGCTGCTTGCTGGTGAGATGGGTATCGAAACTGATACCCGTCGCTACAAGGTTGGCGATGGTACGACTGCTTGGAGCGGTTTGTCGTATTACATCGAAGGCGTGTTGGCGCGTGGTCAGGCAAGCAAGACCACTGCTGGCACTATTGCGATTGCGCAGGCTGGCACGTATCAAAGCACTGGCTTGACTGCGACTTTTGACAGTGCAACGGACTATCAGGTGGTGCTGGGAACGAGCGATACGTTTGGTTTGAAGAATGACAGCGGCGCCACCAAGTTGTTCATGGTGCAGGCGAGCATGGACGCCTATGCCGGCAATAATCATACACTTGGCATCAAGCTGGCCAAAAATGGCGTTGGCATTGACCAGTCTGAGTGCCGCGCATTTAGCGGCTCTACGGGACAGATTGCAAAGCTGTTCTGCTTCTGGATGGTTGAGCTAGCAGATGACGATGAGGTTGCATTGTATGTTGCAAATATTGGCGACACAACGACAATTCAATTTCAGCGCGGAAGAATAAGCGCAATAGAGGTCAAGGCATAAGGCTATGGACCGCGAAACCTTCAAAAACTGGATCAAGGTGATGCAGGCTTTGGAGGTGGCGGGAAAGACTGACTGTTACATTTATTATCGAGCAAAATCAATTGTGAGCGGCGGCTCGGATCCTGGGCCGTTTGGCAAGCTTCCCCAGCGAGGATTCAATGGCGACCAAGCGTGAGCAAATTTTGACAGCGATTACTACCGCTCTTTCAAGCACGGCAGGGGTCAGTGGTCGCGTCTATCGCAGTCGCGTTACTGCTGTTCAACGCGCTGAATCACCGGCAATTGTGGTTGAGCCGATCAGCGACACGCCGACGCAAAATACGAGCTTGCCGACGCTGGACTGGCGGATGCGCGTCAGGGTGAGTGTGATCGTGCGTGGTGACGTGCCAGACCAGCTTGCTGATCCGGTGATTGAAAGCATGCACGCGAAGATGGTTGCCGATCTGACGCTTGGTGGTCTTGCGATTGACGTGCAGCCCGATGAGGTTTCGTTCAATCTTGTCGACGCCGATCAGCCTGCAGGCGTAATTTTTAATGATTATATCGTTCAATACAGAACGAGTGTTGCGAGTTTGTCGTCCTAAAGTCTGATAAGCCACCCGATTTACAGTAATGGATGAGTTTCAAGGGCAAGGTGGCTCGTACATCCTTGACCCCGAGACAGGCGTTCGTACCCTTGTTTCACGGACGCTGCCACCTGAACGACCAGAGGTAATTTCCAATGCCCCTTCTAACTCGGAAACGCCTGATTCTTCTGGAATCGGAAGGCACTTACGGGACGGATCCGACTCCAGACGGCGCCGACGCCATTCTGGTGCGGGATTTGAACATCACTCCCCTGCAGAGTGATGTCGTAAGCCGCGACCTTGTGCGCCCTTATTTGGGTGCATCTGAGCAGCTCCTGGCCAACACTCGCGTTGAATGCACCTTCAGCGTTGAGCTTGCTGGTTCTGGTACTGCTGGCACCGCTCCTCGCTATGGCAAGGCTCTGCTTGCTTGCGGCATGAGTGAAACCATTTCTGCTGGTACTAGTGCAACTTATGCGCCTGTTAGCTCCAGCTTCGGTAGCTGCACCATCTATTACAACATTGATGGCGTGCTGCATAAGGTGACCGGTGCTCGCGGTACTTTCACGCTGAACATGGCAGTGGGTGAAATCCCTTCTATTGATTTCACCTTCACTGGTGTGTACAACGCACCGACTGATACCGCTGCTCCCTCTGTCACCTACGCGGACCAAGCAACGCCTGTGATCGCCAAGCAGGGCAACACGACTGGCTTCGAGCTGCTGTCCTATAGCGGCTGCCTCCAGTCGGTGACTTTCGACATCGGCAACACTCTTGTGTATCGCGATCTGATCAACTGCACCAAGCAGGTGCTGCTGACCGATCGTGCCAGCACCGGAAGCGTCGTGATCGAAGCCCCGACCATTGCTCAGAAGGACTACTTCACTGCAGCGCTGAGCGACGGCACCCTGGGTAACCTGTTGTTCCAGCACGGTCAGACCGCTGGCAACATCTTCGATTTCGCCTCTACCCGAGTCGATATCGGCGATGTGAGCTACAGCGATCAGGATGGCATCCACATGCTGACCATCCCGTTCACCTGTGTTCCGTCAACATCTGGTAACGATGAGTTCAGCTTCGTTTACACCTGATTAGGATGTGATTGAAGACTGAGGGCACGGGGCCGCTAATGCGGCCCCTTTTTGTCGGGTGTATGCTGTTGGAGTATCGCGTCCATTACGCATGGCATTTGTTCGTAAAAAAGTTAAGGTCTTTTCTTGGCCGGTCAGCATCGAAGAGCCTAGTGACGGCGGCACTTTTGACACGGTGACCTTTGACGCGAAATTCAAGCGTGTTGGCCGCAAGGAATTTCAGAAGCTTGGAGAGAAGGGCGAACTCGACTTGTTGAAGGTGATCATGGTGGGATGGGAAGGCATCCAAGACGAGGATGGCAAGGAGCTGCCTTTTTCGATTGAGGCCATGCGTGAGCTTTCGGATGATCCCTATTGGATTCGTGGTGTGCTGAAGGCGTACACCGAGACATTTGAAGGTGCCCGCCAGGGAAACTGAAGGAAGCGGCGCTTTATTGGGCCAAGGGCGGCAAAATCGTAGAAGACAAAACTGCGGATGATGCTGCCGCCTTTGGCATCAGGCTTCCAAATGAACAGCGCCGCGATGAATCAGAGCATTTTGAGGTGTGGGAGGAGAATTGGGAATGTTTAGAAATTTTCCTAAAAATGCAAACTCAATGG